>JAAUXV010241336.1_pt1 | contig 11503 bp, 9 predicted proteins | sample 7278181 | NCBI WGS metagenome assembly JAAUXV01 (sample SAMN14350114, study PRJNA611818) | marine sediment metagenome | isolation source: surface marine sediment (2.1m) | place: French Polynesia: Moorea | collected 2018-08
GCGCCCGGGCCAAGGCCGAGATAGAACCCATAGCGCCAATAGATCAAATTGTGGACGCTTTCATGACCCGTTTGCGCATGGTTTGAAATCTCGTAGGCGCTCAGACCATGCGCGTTCGTAACCTCTTGCGTCAGGTCAAAAAGCCTGCGCGCCTGTTCCGCATCAGGAAGCCTCAAGCGCCCGCGCGCGGCAAGATCAAAAAAAGCTGTGCCCTTTTCCAGCGTCAACTGGTAAAGCGAAAGGTGGCCTGTGCTGCGCGCGCAAGCCTCCGACAAAGCGGATCGCCATTGTGCGCACCCGTGTTCGGGAAGCGCATAGATCAGATCGAATGATACCCGAGGAAAATACTTTTGCGCCAGTGTGACAGCCAAAGAGGCTTCTTTCGCGCCGTGGCGTCGCCCCAAAAAGCGTAAGATTGCGTCGTCAAACGACTGGACGCCAATCGAAATGCGGTTCACGCCCGCCGCTCGATAGCCTGCAAAGCGGGTCGCTTCGACGCTCGAAGGATTCGCCTCAAGCGTGATCTCGGCATCGCGCGCGAGGCCAAAGGTCTTGTGGATGTCCTCAATCAGCGCGCCAACCAGAGAGGGTGGCATAAGCGAAGGTGTGCCGCCGCCAAAAAAGACAGAGCGCGCATTCCGCAAGGCTGTCATGCCGACGAGGGTCGATAGCTCCCGTGCGAAAGCCTCTCCCATGGCCTTGTCATCTAGAGCGAAGACCTTGGGACGCACATGGGCGTTGAAGTCGCAGTAGGGACAGCGCGATTCGCAGAAGGGCCAATGAATGTAAATACCAAAGTCTGCGCTCACGGCTAAGACTCTTCGCGGACGGCCACCATGAGTGCATTGAGCGCGCGTACCCGGTGTGACAGGCTATGTTTCTGTTCTGGAAGCATTTCTCCGAAGGTTTGCGAGCGGCCTTCGGGTGCAAAGATCGGATCGTAGCCGAAGCCTTTGTTTCCCCGTGGGGGCCACACGAGGCGTCCACGAACGCGGCCCTCGAACAGCCGAGCCTCTTGACCGGGGATCAGCAACGCCAAGGCACAAACGAAGCAGGCGCCTGCGAGCGCACCTGTAAGGGATTTTCCGGGGTAACGCGCACGAAGCTCCTGCCAAACTTTCTCCATCGCGAGACCAAAATCTCCCGTCTCGCCGGCCCATCGTGCCGAGTAGACCCCTGGCGCTCCGTCGAGAGCGGCCACGCAGAGGCCAGAGTCATCAGCGATGACCGGAAGGGAGGTCGAAGCCGAAGCAGCGCGGGCTTTAATCAGCGCGTTCTGCGCGAAGGTCGTACCGGTTTCTTCGGGCGGCTCGCCGCCGCGATCCGCCGCCGAAATGACCCCGATCCCAAACGGTGACAAAAGCTGATCAAATTCGCGCACCTTGCCCCGGTTATGCGTCGCTATCAGAATCTCTCCGCCGTTTAGCATCAGCGCGCATCTGCCTCTATCATATGAAAATCCTACTCTCTATCCCACGACAAGCCAAAACTCTTACCGAAAAATACGATAAATCAGCGCGCATCTGCCTTTATCATATGAAAATCCTACTCGCTATCCCACGACAAGCCAAAACTCTTACCGAAAAATACGATAAATCAGAGCCCATTTGCCTTTCTTACATCACAAGACTAGTCTCTATCACAAGAAAAATATATCGAGACCTCGGGAGATGACCAGTGAAAAACCGTTGGCGAGAATATTTCTGGTTTCGTGACAAAAAAAGTAAAGCCGATAAGAAAAAATACCGCCAATATCGAAAATCGTCCGGAAAATTTCGCCCCTGGACCGCAATCTTTCTTTCGCTCCTCACCCCAGCTATCGGAATGAATCTAGCTCTGGCACAGAACAATTTTGAGCGCTTCTCCGACGCATGGCCCCTTACAAACTTCGAAAAAAATACCATCGACTTCACTTCAATCAAATCAGGAGGTCCACCCAAAGACGGTATCCCTTCAATCGATTCTCCCACCTTCCTCCCACCCGATGCCGTCAACACCATCAAAGGGGATGAACCCGTCATCACTATCGAAATCCTTGGTCACCAACGCGCTTACCCATTGGCAATCCTGCTCTACCATGAAATTGTCAACGACCAGATCGAAGACTTTCCCTTCGTTGTGACCTATTGTCCGCTCTGCAATGCAAGCCGCGTGTTTGATCGCCGCCTCGGTAACGAAGTGCTGGAATTTGGAACGACAGGCCTGTTGCGGTACTCCGACCTCGTCATGTACGATCGGCAAAGCGAAAGCTGGTGGCAGCAGTTTCTTGGCGAAGCCATCGTCGGTGCCCATGCCGGCGCGAAACTCAAGCCTTTGCCCGCGCGTATCGAAAGCCTGGACGCCTTCGCGGCGCGCGCCCCAAACGGTGAAGTCCTCGCGCCACCGCCTGTTTTGCGAAGCTACGGAACCAATCCCTACATCGGTTACGATAGCTCCAGCTGGCCCTTTCTCTACGATGGAACCTACGACGGCCCCATTCCGCCACTGGCCTACGTCGTCGCGATAGGCGATCAGGCCTGGCCACTCGATCAGATTCGGGAAAGCGGAACCATCACCTATGCCGATATCAAAATCAACTGGACAGGTCAGGCACGCTCCGTCCTCGACAAGCGACAGATCAAAGAAGCGCGCTTGATTGATACCGTCAGCGTTACCCGCCACGGCGAGCCTTTTCCCTTCGATACGCCTTTTGCCTTCGCCTTCAAGGCATTTTACCCCGACGGGATCATTCACGTCGAAGAAAGCCCAGAACCTTAGGCTTCGCCTCGCGCTACGGCATCTTCATGCGCAAAAAGATAAAGAAGAACTTCGGTTTGAGGTCTCTTGTCTGACAGAACCGCGCGCGCGCGCGCCTTTTCCATCAGATCCTTATGGGCAGAAAAGTCAACGAGGCGCAGCGCAGGCGCGCCACTTTGTCGTGTGCCAAGCAGCTCTCCGAATCGCCGAAGTTCCAGGTCTTTTTCCGCAATGGCAAAGCCGTCTTGCGTTTTGCGGATCGTTTGAAGGCGGTTTCGCGCGACCTCGCTTAGCGGCTCCCGGTAGAGAAGCAGGCAGTAGGACTTTTCCTTGCCGCGCCCGACACGACCGCGTAACTGGTGCAGCTGGGCCAAACCGAACCGTTCCGAATGTTCGATCACGATCGTCGTCGCTCCAGAAATATCAAGACCAACCTCGATCACCGTCGTCGCCACCAAAAGACGTGTCCGGCCCTCCCGAAAGGACCCAAGGGTCGCATCTTTCTCCTTGGCTGGCACCTTGCCATGAACCAAAGCAACGCCATGGTGACCTAAACGGCGCTCTAACATCCCGTGACGCGATGTCGCCGTCGTTACCCCCGTTCCCTCTCCCTCCTCGATCAACGGACAAATCCAAAAGACACGCGCACCACCCGCTAACGCCCCGTCAAGACGCTCAACCAGCGCGTCAATGCGCCGATCAGGCAAAGCAATCGTCGTGATCGGAAGGCGACCCGAAGGCTTTTCATCTAGGCGAGCGGTATCCATATCACCAAAATGAGAAAGCAATAAACTGCGTGGGATCGGCGTCGCCGTCATGACCAGAAGATCAACCCGAGACCCCTTGTCCGCGAGCGATAGTCTCTGGTGAACGCCAAAGCGATGCTGCTCGTCGATGAGCGCCAGCCCCAAAGACCGATAGGTCACTTCGGGCTGAAACAAGGCATGGGTGCCAATCACCAAATCAACCTCGCCCGACGCAATCGCACTTAGGGTCGCGTCCCTCGCCTTGCCCCTCTCCCGGCCCGTAAGAAGCGCAATACGAACGCCAAACGAACCGCACAAGGCTTGCGCCGTCGCATAATGTTGACGCGCAAGCGTCTCAAGGGGAGCCATCAGCGCCACCTGGTAGCCCGAATCAATGACCGTCATCGCCGCAAACAAAGCGACAATCGTCTTGCCCGATCCCACATCGCCCTGCAAAAGACGTAACATCGGGCGCGAGGCGCGCAAATCTGCTTCGATGCTCGCAATCGCGTCCCTTTGTGAGCGCGTCAGCCTAAAGGGCAGCGCGCCGTGAAGGTTCAAAACCAACGGGCCTTGCGTGACCATCTTGCGCTGTTTGGGAAGCGGCGCGCGCGCGCGCCGCCGGCGCAAGGCCACCTGTAGCGCAAGAAGTTCGTCATAAGCCAGACGCCGCCGCGCTGCGCTCTGCGGATGCGTATCCTGCGCGCGCCGCGGCTGGTGAACCTGACGGAGCGCACCAAGAAATGACGGCCAGCCTTCGCGCGCGATCAGGGCCTCGTCGATCCACTCGCCCCGATCCCGGTGCTTTTGCTCGACCTGCGTCAATGCCACCGCGATCCAGCGCGACATCGTGCGGTTGACGAGGCCTTGGGTCAACGGATAAACGGGCTCAAAGCGCGGCAGCTCGTCCGCTTTGGCCGGCGGAACCAGTCGGTCCGGATGCGTGAAGGTCAGACGGTCGCGAAAGCGTGACAGGCGACCCGATACCAAAAGGCTTTCTCCCACCGGAACCTTGCGCTGGAGCCAGTCGCCTTTTACGCGAAAGTAGACGATTTCCAGATCAATGCCGCCGCTCGAGGCGAGGATGCGGTAGGGCAAATGGGCTTTACCGCGCGGTGGTGGCCGATGTTCAACGATGTCAAGACGGACCGTCGCGTGATCCCCCACCTTGAGCGCGCCGACATCTGAGCACGGCGTCCGGTCGATTACCGCATAGGGCAGGTGGGTCAAGAGGTCGATCAAGCGCGGTTCTGTGCCGCTTTGGCTGTTGAACAGGCGGGCAAGTCTGAGCGCGCCAGAAGGCCCGATCGTTTTGAGGACGCTTACCGGCGCGAAGTAGACGTCAAGTTCAGACGGGCGCATTCGCGGCGCACTTGGTGGCACAGTCACGGTGCTTGAAGAATGAAAGAGCCGTGCGGCGGCGTCAAGGGTTTTGGGGACCTGACCCGAGCGCCAGACTTGCAGGCTTTCAGTAAATAAGCAGATCATGGCCGGGCAATGATTGATCTCCGGCGCGACGGAAAGAGGCAATGACCTTCACAAAACGGTTGCCCGTTCGCACCCGTTTACACGCCCGCGGCGCGGCATCATCACCCTTTCGCGAAAAAGCCCATTATACCCGTCCCGAACTAGCCTTGCCCTGCGCCTTGCTCTATAGTGGCCAATCGAACACGGAGCCTATGAAAAATGATCTTGAACCTATCCGCTCCGCGAAGGGACTGCGCGTGAGCGCGCCTGTCGAGAAAACCGTCGGCGATGTCATCGCGGAAAGTCTCCTCACGCAAGGGATAAAGCGCGCTTAGGGCGTTCCCGGTGAGAGCTATTTGCCGCTGCTCGATGCCATCCATGACCGGGACTTCGATTTTGTCAACGCGCGGCACGAAGGGGCCGCCGCCATGATGGCCGAAGCCGAGGCCAAAATAACAGGAAGGCCCGGTGTCGTTATGGTAACGCGCGGCCCCGGCGCGATGAACGCCGCCGCCGGTCTGCACATCGCTCGTCACGACGGAACGCCACTGCTACTTTTCATCGGTCAGGTCTCCCAAGCGGTCGTCGGGCGAGAGGCCTTTCAGGAAATTGACTACCAGCGGGCCTTCGGTGGACTGGCAAAGCTCGTTGAGGTGATTACCGTGCCGGAGCGAGCCGCAGAAATCATCGCGCGGGCTTTCGCCACTGCGCTTGCGGGCCGGCAAGGTCCCGTTGTCATCGTTCTGCCGGAAGACGTGCTCGCCATGCCATGCTTTGCGTCTCCACCGGGCTTCATCAGGCCCCGCGAGGTCGCACCCGACCCCGCTTTATGCGACGCGCTCGTGCAGCGACTGCGCAGCGCAAGCCATCCGCTTTGCCTGCTCGGGGGGGGACGCTGGTCCAAAGCGGCGATAGAAAAAATGGAAACCTTCGCACAAAACTGGTCGTTGCCCGTTGCCGTTGCCTTTCGGCGACAACACCTTTTCGACCATAACCATCCCCTCTTTGTTGGCCGTTTGGCCCCCTCTGGTCACGAACACCTTTTCGCGCACCTGGCTCAGGCTGATTGCCTCTGCCTCTTCAATAGCCGCTTGTCCTCCTTTCCTTCGCGCAACTATTCTGCCCTCTCACCCCTGAAATCGCACGAAAATCTTGTCCATATCCACGCCTGTGACGAAGAGCTCGGGCGCGTCTACCAGGCCGGATTGTCGATCCTCGCAACACCCGAGGCCATGCTTGATGCCCTGCTCGCCGCCGAGCCGCCCAAAGTGCCGCGCTGGAGGCAGGCCGCCATCGAGGCGCGAAAGGCCTTCGAGGCCCATAGCACGCCACGAACGGCCCAAAAAGGCCACGAAAAGCGCTTCGTTGATCTTGAGGTTGTCATGGACGAGCTTGCTAAGCGGTTCGATCAATCGACGGTGCTTACAAACGGGGCGGGCAACTTTGCGATTTGGCCCGAGCGGTTTTGGCGTTACGGAGGATTTGCAACCCAGATCGCCGCTACATCCGGATATATGGGGTACGGATTGCCCGCCGCGATTGCCGCCGCGATCAACCTGCCTGAGCGGCAGGTTATCGCTTTTTGCGGCGACGGCTGTATGCAGATGACCATGGCCGAGCTGACGCTTGCCAGCGCCTTGGGCGTGAAGCTCATCGTCTTTGTTATCGAAAACGGACGCTATGGAACGATCTGGCTCCATCAGAAAACACGCTACCCGGGGCGCGAAACCGCCGTCGGACTCGCCAATCCCGACTTCGTTACCTTCGCAAAGGCTTGCGGGGCGTCGGGGATTCGCGTCGAGCATAATGCGCAAATCGCGCCAGCGCTCGACGCCGCAAAGACCGCTGGGAAAACCGTTCTGATCGCCTTGCGGTGCGATCCTGATCTACAGGCGCCTCCCGCTTAAGCCTGATCTTCAACGGTGGGGGCTGACCTATGGGGTTTTCGCTCCGTTCCTACACGAGCGTGTGTGCCATCGTGCGCATTTGCAGTTCATTTACCATTTTCCCGCATAGTTTCCCACGGTTTACATAAGACCTGGAAAAGAACAAAGGCAGGACAGTTATGGCAACTTGGCAGCGCGCTTTCACAAGATTTACGCACACCTGCATCCTTCTTTGTGCAGCGCTCCTACTTTTCGCCAGTGCAGAGCGGGCGCAGGCCCAAACGCTCAACGGAACGATCTACACCATCGATCAACCCGCGCCCTTCGAGGTGCAAAATCTCAGAATCGTCATCAATAGATCCGTTACCATCAACGCACCGGTCGATATTGCCGAGGTGATTATCGGCGATTCCGGACTCCTCGGACCCGTAAACGTCAACTCGGACCGGCAACTGCTCCTGACCGGTATCGCGCTGGGATCAACCAACTTCAGCCTGATCGATGCCCATGGATCCCCCATCGCGCAGTACAATCTGGAGGTGACACCCGACCTGCGGACCTTGCAATCTTATCTTGATCGACTCATTCCAAACAGCTTTATCGAGGTCGATTACGTTAATGATACCATCCTGCTAACGGGAACCGTCGGCGCAACCGCTGATCGGGAACGCGCTGGCGAAATCGCTGACCTCTTCTCGGATACTGGCGCGCTCGTCTATAACGATATCGTCTTCGCTGAGCAAAATCAGGTCGCAATCGAGGTGCGTGTCGTCGAACTCGACCGAAGCGTCAATAAAGAACTCGGCTTTAACTTCGCTATCGACGAAGACCCGGCACCTGACGGACTGCTCGCATTCGACGGAATCCCAGGCGGAAGCTTCGACGTGGCCTCCGGACCCTTCCACTTTACCGTCAACAAAGGCTTCGGGGACTACTCCCTCATCTCACAAATCAAGGCTCTCGAGGGCGCCGGATATACCAAAACTCTCGCCGATACCGTCGTTACCGCCTTGTCAGGGGAAACCGGTTACGTCCAATCGGGAGGCCAGTTGCGCGTCTTTGGCGCCGACGGCGCTGAGTCCTTTAAGCCATACGGTGTGCAGGTACGGATGACACCCACAATCAGCTCATCTGAGCTGATCCGACTCGAAATCGAAGCCGATGTCAGCTCCGTCGACGCTGACCGATCCCTGCTCAACCGGACAACACAAACAACCGTCGAGTTGCCGAGCGGTGAAACCATGATGATCGCTGGACTGATCTATCACGAACAGGCCGACAGACAAAGCGGTGTCCCTATTCTTAAAAGCATTCCGCTGCTGGGACAACTCTTCCGGGAACGCGTCTTTCGTGATCGTCAAAAAGAACTCGTCATCATGATTACCCCTCATCTGGCGAGGAGCTCTATCGAACAGGCAAACGTAACACCCGCTGACGGCTTCTTTCCCGCTGACGATATCGGAGCTATCGTCGGAGGCGAGCTGACTATCCCCTACAAAATGCAGGGCGATGACCCCAGAAACGTCCGGTTCGGACACGGATTCATTCAGGAGTAACCCTATGAAACGCTCATCCCGTTGCACCGCGCAAGCCCGCCGCCTGAAACCCTCGACGCTTTGCCTGATCGCTCTAGGACTCGCCGCCCTCTGCGACTTAGACGCGCCCGCAATGGCGCAATACGATCAGCAACTCGGGTATGGAAATCCAGGGAACCCAAACTATAACGCCAACACGAGAACCGATTGGCAAAATCCCGCTCCCTATCCGGCCTACTACCCACAAGCGCCCTACACCTCGCCTTATGCGCAGACCCCCTATCCTGTCGCGCAAACCCCCTATCCGAATACCCCTTACCAACAAAATGCCTACCAGATGACTTACGGTTACCAGCCGGCGCCGCTAACAAAAAACAATGCCAACCCCATACAAAAACCTGAAACGGATCGTGGCGTGGGCGCCTTGTCACCCGATCAGATCGTTTTCCAAAGTTCCTACTATAGAGAAGCTCGCGAAAACGGTATGGCTTACCCCCTTACCGCCGCGAAGCGATTCCCCTACTTGCGCCGTAACGAAGTCGATGAACTTTTCGTCGAAATCGGAGCCTCCGGTAGACTTTCTGCGCGCCAGCTCAACGATGTCGATCACTTCCTCGATGAGACCTTGGGCGAGCAAGGTAGAGTGTCGTTAAGGGTCGACGCCCCCGCGCATCAAAAAAAACTCGCCGAGCAAATCGCGCAGGTCGCACTTAGAAAAGGCTTGCGAAGAGAAAATATCTCAACCCAACCCATCGAAAGCGGTAACACCATGCGACTCACTGTCTTCCTTGCAAGCCTCTCCACGCCGCCATGTCGAACCGGTGGCTACGATATGAACGCTAGACTCGATAACCTGCAGATGTTTAATCTGGGATGCTCGTTCCGTCGGAACCTCGCGAACCTGATCGCCAATCCGCAGGAAGTCAAGGCGCTTCCCGTAGGGCGTTAGACCCGCCAGAAACAGATCGTGACGTGCCAAAGCGAACCCCCCCGTCGCTAAGCCATAGCCCCAAAGTCCCCGAAAGTAATTCGAGAGACAAACGTCCGAAAACCTCATAGCGCCAGCCGCGCAAAAAGTCCGGTGCGCCTTCGTCTCTGGCCAGATCCTGAAGCTCCGCGCGCGTCGCAATCCGGCTTTCCGAAATCTGTTCGCACTGGGAAACTTGCGCCAGAAGATGACACAAGAGCTCAAAGCGAAGAGCCGTCATCTTGTTGGGTGGGGGCTGTTTCTTGCCACCCGAACCCGCGCCAAACGCAGAGTCCTTGTGATGTGACAGGCTTTGCACAAGGCAGCGTGAAAGACCTTCCTTATAGGCGGAAGATACCGAAGCCATAGGCTTCATTAACGACGCTTCGTCGTGAGGCTTCGCCTTCGATGCCTCTTTCGCAAGCGCTAAAAGAAGCGCATCGGTGACAACCCACTGGCGCGGAAAATTGCGCTCTTGTGCTTGCTGCTCGCGCCAGGCGGCCAGGTCCTTGAGGATCGAACGGGTCAGGGGCGATGAAACCGAACGTAACCGCTTATAGGCCTCTTTCGGGTCTATGCAGTAGAGTTCGGGACGGTGTATCTTTTTCTGTTCTTCCGCAAGCCAATCCGCGCGTCCGCGCGCCGCCAACTCCTTCTGCTGGACGTGATACAAATGAACCAAATGGTACACATCGCTCGCTGCGTAGTCCTTTTGCGCCAACGGAAGCGGTCGCCTTCGCCAATTCGAACGCTGCCAGCGCTTGTCAAGCGCAATGTCAAAGTGATGTTGAACAAGGCTGCCGTAGCTAATCTGCTCCTGCGAGATGTAAAAACTTGCAGCGACTTGCGTGTCAAACACCGGAGTGGGAACCTGACCTGTCCGGCGGTAGAAGATTTCAATGTCTTGCCGTGAGGCATGAAAAACCTTCGTGATCGATGGATCAGACAAAAGTTTGAACAGGGGCGAAAGATCTATTGCGTACGCCAGAGGATCGATCAATGCCGTTAGCTCGTCGGTGGCAACCTGAATCAGACAAAGGTCCGCATAGTAGGTCCTTTGACGTTCGAACTCCGTGTCGATCGCCACAAAAGACGAAACGGAAACCGCCTTGCACAAACGGTCAAGAGATGCGGTATCGGTTACTTCTTCGTAGGGCTTAGTGAGCATTCTTGTCTTTGCTCGTGCGAACTTTTAGAATTTTTGCTACCCTTTCTCTCACGCGCTTACCACCTATGGCGGTCTTTCGATCTATTGCCTTTTACACCGGTTTGGTCCTGATGCTCGCGGGCTGTGGTCTCTTGAGCATCCCCGCTCTCATCCGGCGCGACTCCGATAAAATTCTAACCTTCGTACACTACGGATTCCGACGTGCACAATGGCTGGCTATCCACCTGCTCAAGGTGAAGATCGTCTGGCGCAACGCGCGACCTGATACCTTTGTCTATGACGGCGACTGTATCATTGCCTCGCAACACCAGTCAATGATAGATCCGGTTCTCCTCGGCGGAGCCTTTGATCGACCGGCCTTCGTGCTCAAAGAAGAACTCCGCTGGGTGCCCGTCATCGGGCTCTACTGCCAAATGGTGGGAATGATTCTAATTGATCGGAAGCAAGCCTCAATATCTATGCGTCGAATTCTTACGGGTCTGCGCCGGTGTATCGAGGAAAAACGTACCGTGATCATTTTTCCAGAGGGGACACGCCGGCCCTATGGGGCGCCGCTCGAACTGATGCCGGGTCTATTTCTGCTCTACAGAAAGAGCGGATTGCCTGTCGTTCCGATTGCGCTCGATTCGGGGCGGCTCTGGCCGAAAAGACGCCTGATCGTGCCCTCAGGAACGGTTTCATTGGCTTGGTGCGAGCCGATCGCGCCGGGTTTGAGCCGAGAGGCGTTTGAAGCCACCTTGAAGGCGCGTTTCGATCAAGCTCAGACGCAGTTGACCTCTTAGACGACGCACGATTTTCAATGATCCGACGTCGATAGGCTTGGTGCCACGGCCCATTAACAAGAATTTAACCATCTTTGCAAAGACTGAGTGGGTCGCATTTTGCAAGTTCACGAGGTACCTATGCCCCGCCCAGACAGCACAGTTAGAGGCAGCGTGTCGTTTGCGGGCCCACAGCGGATGCCACGGCGTCCGACCAGGAGGCAGATCGTTTTATCC
>JAAUXV010287073.1_pt1 | contig 11497 bp, 10 predicted proteins | sample 7278181 | NCBI WGS metagenome assembly JAAUXV01 (sample SAMN14350114, study PRJNA611818) | marine sediment metagenome | isolation source: surface marine sediment (2.1m) | place: French Polynesia: Moorea | collected 2018-08
CCTCCCCCTCCCCCTTTTGTTTCTTCGCATCCCTGATCTTGCATCGCCCTTCCTTCGCTGCACCCGAAAAGATGAATGGCTGCTGGCCCCTCACGCTGCTCGTGTTTCGGAACCTCTGGGTGGACAACAACCCCTAGCCGCCCTTGCAGCCGTGTGACTTGACTTGACTCTTCCTTTGCCCATTCCTGAGAATGTGGGGCTGCCCCAACAACGAACGACCCAAAAGCGAGCACATTCTTTCTTGTGCCCCCTTTTCCCTTCCTCTCTCCGTCCGCCCGTCCGTCTCCATGTCTCCCCCCCCTCCCCGCCACCTTTTCCCCCACAGCTTTGTCTCCTAGAGAGCGCCCGTGTCCTCCGCCCTCCGCCTTGACGCCAGCGCCAGCGCCCCTCCCACCCACACCCTTTTCCCGGCGGTCACACCGAAGGAAATAACGCGGAAGCAACAATTTGGAGGCGAAAGGCGCAAAAAGGGGGGGAAAGAAAGCACTCCTCCCTTTGGGCGAGAGAGCACTACTTTTGCTGCTGGATGAACAACATCCGGGTTGATATTTTGCAGCTCTGTTCAGTAGCAAAAATTTTTTTTCGGTTCTTCTAGGGCAATATCGTTTGGGGAAGCTGGAAATTGCTTCCAGCATGCAAAAGAACCTGCTGTGCAGCAAAAGCGAGAGAAGAAACTTGAACATGTTGAAGGAGGGTGGCTTCTCCTTAAATCCCTCTTTGCGGAGTCTCCTCTCCGCTGCTGGCCACGGGATTTCTTCCCCTCCTCTGAGCTGCTGTCTTCCTCCTCGCTCATTCCCGGGGAGAGCTTCTTTTTGCCTATTTCGAAACTCACAAACTCCACTCTCCCTAACATACCAAGTCAAAAAGGAGCTCGTAGCAATTTTTGGTAAAACTATGAGTTCCCTGTATTGTATATAATAGGACCCTTTTTTACATGACTCGAATTGTATTTCAAATCATTTTCAGAGTAATTAGCTTGTTTATTTTTGACTGTGAAAAGGCAAGGCAATAATACATGGGCACGGGAAGGAGGAGGAGGGTAACCCCCTTCTGAAGGCCAAAGTCTGAGTTCTTCCCCCTTCTGGAATTTCCTTTAGAAACCACCAAAATTCCCTCCTGGAGCCCGGAGCTTCCCCCCCCCCTCAAGCCAAAATCTATGTGCCCCCCCTGCTGGACCGATTTCTACACCCCACCCCACCCTCTCCCTCCTACCCGCCAATACCACAGTGCCCAAGCATCATTATGAAGGCAATGAAAGTTGAGGTCAATGGAATCACATATTTTTCTTTGTTCACGGCAACACAAAGTATAGCGTACGAACTTTCCTTTCTCTTTATTGGAGGGAAAGTTTCGTCTAAATGTCGCCGCCCCTTTTCTCGCCTCCATTTCTGCTGCTGCTTCTCGCCTTGTCCGCCTCCGCCTTCAGAGCGGAACAACTTCTCGCCTCGTCCTTTGAACTCCTTTCTTCTTCTTGGCATTTCTCGTTTGGGAGCTCCCGGGGTCACCCGCACCACAACCACGACGTGACCTCCACGCAGGGCCACAGCCTCCGCCAGAGCCTCCGGGGTCACGCCAACGGGGTCAGGGGCTAAGGGACGACCCCGAGGACGACCCAGGAAGAGCAGCGACCCGCGCAGAGGCGTCGACGGCGCCCCAGAGGCCCTCTCCCACCCGCCCCAGGATCTCCTCGGCCGTCCGCCGTCGAGACCCGCGGCGGACGCCCAGAGAGGACGCCGCCGACCTCCCCGCGCCCCCGGGCTCGACCCCCGCCGCCGCCTCCGTCCCCCCGGGCCTGCACCTCTCCGCCGTCCGTCCTGACCCTCCTCCGGTGCGACCCCCGGGCCTCCCCCCGCCACATGGAAGAAGTGGACTCGCGGAGGGCGTCTTCCCCCCCGGTGCAGCAGCAGCAGCAGCAGCGCGGCGCCTCCACCGGGTCCGCCGCCGGGACCTCCGGGGCCAGGTGCGGCGTGACCGTCCCGGTCGCCGCCGAGGCCGCCGCCGCCTGCTGCCGCTTCCCCCTGGGAGGGGGCCTCGTCTCGCCTGAGTTCGACGAGCCTGGTTAACGGGCCTTTGGGCCGAGTGACCAGTGAACACACGTCATCGTACCTTCTTCCGCAGTGATTGACCTTTTTTGTGACACCACTTTTGTAGACGTTCCCAGTGCCAGGAACGGCCGTTGAAAGAAAATTCGAGCTGTGAGCTGCAGCTTGAAGTGCGCCCCGCGGCGGAAACGACCCGCCGCGACCCCCTCTGACCCCCCGAGTGCCTCCCCTGTCCGTCACGACGGCGGCCACGGCCACCCTCCCGTCCCCCACCGCCTCCCTCTCCGGCGGAGGGGGGGCGGCGCCCGGATCCGGCGGAGGATCCGGCGGCGGCGCCATGACCAACAAGCACATCCGGCCTGCGCCGGCCGAGATCGAGTACAAGAACATGCGCTTCCTCATCACCGAGCAGCCGCAGGACGCCACCATCGCCAACTACATCAAGATCCTGCAGGAGCACCGCGTGACCCACCTGGTGTGCGCCACCGACCCCACCTACAAGACGGACGACCTCGGCTCCGTCGGGGTCTCCTTCACCGAGCTCTCCTTCCCGGACGGCTCCCCGCCCAGCGCCGAGATCATCGACAAGTGGCTCGTCCTACTCGGAAAGGAGTTCTCCGACCACCCGGAGATGTGCGTGGGCGTCCACTGCGTCACCGGCCTCGGGAGGGCCCCCGTCCTGGTGGCGGTGGCGCTCATCGAGCTGGGCATGAAGTACGAGGACGCCGTGGAGCTCATCCGCAAGAAGCGACGCGGGGCCATCAACAGCAGGCAGCTCGAGTTCCTCGCCAAGTACAAGCGCAGGAAGTACTTCATCAAGGGCAAGGGAGGAAAGTGCTGCGTCCAGTGAAAGCAGGGAGGTGGAGGAGAAACAAGAAGCCTAGAGGATAAAATATCATTTTGCGAAGAACGACGGCGCATAGGCACTACTATTACACGAGGAGTGGTGGGGGACGAATCTCACAAGGTTCCGAGAAACAACGAGAGTTCGGAGTAGACGGGAGTGCTGGTGTCACCATCTTATGAAGAAGAGAACCGAGGATCTGAGGGAGAAAGGAGCTCCCGTTTCGTGGGGGAGTGACCGCCACTGGCACATCCATAGCATTACGACGCGGGTGGAAGCTTAAGACAAGACAAGAAAGATAAATCTGAAGAATGCAATCATCATCTCATCATCCCTTTTTAGTGGAAATTATATCTCGAGAGATCTAATCAACAACCAACCAGTCCTCGTCAGTCAATCGCTGCAAGTCATCAGATCTACTACGGGAAAATACTTCGTCGAATGGACTACTGTGTTGTACAAGCACTTCTTACTCACCAAGTACTACAGCCTGCCAAGTGAACGAGGAGGAGGGGCGGGACCAAGCCATCAACATCACCAAGACGAGTGGGAGGAACGAGGACGGGGGAAAGTGGAGAAGAGGCTGGAAGATGAGGATGAAGAAGGAATGAGCCGTCGATCCTTTCCTTTTTACGTACGACACCAACCAAACAGACACACGAACATTCAGTTTACACGCGAGCCTTTGGGAATCTTTGATATATACCTACTACTACGAAAAAAAAAGAACAAGATGGAAAGTCAACCTTCTTTGTAATCATGAGAGAATGTAATACACGTGCATTGCTACATTATATAAGAAAGAGAAAGAAAGGGAAGACGGATTCTCGGACGCCTCTTTTTTTCTACCATGTCCAAATACACCGTCGCCGCCGACCTTTTAGCGCCGCCAACTTTCCATTGTGTCGTCCGAGAAAAAAGAAAGGGAAGCCAATAAAAAGAACCACCAACCATCCTGCCATAATGTAGGAGAAAGCGAGCTGAGTGTACTTATCCCGGATTTCTCCAGGATTTCGCGCCTTTTCTCCACCCTCTTCCGAAGCATGATGGCCGGCGCAGCATCGTCGTCGTCCGGGAAAATGCTGGAAGTGGACGGAAGCCTGATGGAGGGCGGTGGACAGATTCTTAGGATGTCTGTGGCCCTCAGCTCTCTCCTGGATCGGCCTGTGCGCATCTTTAACATTCGGGGGAAGAGGAGCAAGCCAGGGCTCAAGAGTCAGGTAGATTTTCAAGAAAATGTATCTTGCAAGTTGCAAGGCAATGTAAGGAATTTTTGTGGTGCATCTTTTAGCACCTGACGGGGATTAACCTGGTGAGGGAGCTGACGGGCGGGGACCTGCAGGGAGGGGCGCTCAACTCGTCCGAGATCGTGTTCAGTCCCGGGAGGATTCCTCGCGAGGGTGGCAGCTTCAGCGCCGACATTGGTACCGCCGGCGCCACCACCCTCCTGGCCCAGGTGTCGCTGCCCTGCCTGGTCTTTGTAGGAGGCGGAGGTCCGTTTCGTCTGGACCTGCGCGGGGGCACCAACGCCGACATGGCGCCCATGGTGGAGTACTACGAGGAGGTGTTCCTGCCCAGCCTGCGGAGGTTCGGGCTTCCCTCCGAGAGTGTGCTGCTGGAGGTGATGAAGAAGGGGTACTTTCCGAGGGGAGGAGGACACGTCCGCCTGAGCGTCGGGGGAGATGCCACAACAACTCACTCGTTGCCCTTAAAGAACCTGGAGATGACGGAGAGAGGGAAAATCACCAAGTATTTAATTCAATTCCATTATCCTTTCCAAATAATCAACTTTAGTTGCCCCAGGCTTCTGGTGAAGGCTTCGGTTGCCGGTACTCTTCCTATTCGTCTAGCGGAAGAAATGGCACAGGCGGCGAGAGACTCCCTGGCGAAAAAGTTTGCGGACGTCGATATCCAGGTGGAATGTTTCAAGGAGAAGGTACGCGTTCTTTTTGAAGTAAGGTTATTGGACGGACCTGGATTAGCGAGGATTTTTTTTTCATGCAGAGTGCCACTGGCAATGGATCCTCCGTCTTCGTCCTCGCCGAAACCTCGACGGGGTACGTCTTGGGGGACAGCGCCGTGGGATCTCCCAAAGTTAAGCCCAGAAAGAGCGGAGAGGACGCAGCCGCAGGACTTTTGACATCTTTGGAGTCTGGCGCCTGCGCCGACCGCTGGCTCCAAGACCAACTCATTATCTTCATGGCTCTGGCGTCGGGACGGTCGAGGATGCGGACTGGGCCTCTTACGCTGCACACGGAGACGGCCATCGACATTGCGGAAAAGTTCACTGGAGTAAAATTCGAGGTGAAGAAAGATAGCGGGGATTCCTTCTTAATCGAATGTGAAGGAATGGGTCTCGACGGAGCTAGGGCAAAATAGATTGGAAACAAGTTCGCCGTGTTTTCGAGTGCTGTGATACAACATTCCCAAACTTCTACGCTTGTCTACTTTCTTACAATGAATAGAGCATCTTCAGTTGACTTGCAATGCGTGCGTTTAATTCACTCTTACAATAAACTTCACCAGTACATTGAGAAAAAAATATCGCGCTTCTCTGACCATCATGGATTGCAGCCTTCGAGAATTATCTTCTTTGATGAGATAAGCTGATTTTCCCAGTTTCTCCTCAAGCTGTGTCGAGGTCCCCAACTGATAGTCGCTGTTTTCGGATTCGTCACCGCCCTTGAATGAACGTAAGGCGGTACACGTACAGTATAAGCAGCACAGAGGCGATCCAGACTGGGAACTGCTTTTCCCCGCTGAAGATGTTCAGAATTGAAGTGACGAAGGCGCTGTACAGGAACAGCGGGTAGGCGAGCACAAGGTACCCCCAATCGTACCATGTGGCGGCCTGCAAGCCGTTCATGACAGCCTCTTCGTAGATGGCATGAAACGAAAATAGAAAGTATATATACACCAACGTGCGCAATAGGTTCCAAAGTTGTAGCTTGTGTTCTCGAAGAAACATGACAAGCCTCGCCAGAAAGGCCACTATCACCATCTTGATCCATAGTATTATCATGACGGGAAAGCTTACTACCGATTGGACGTTGACATTTACGTTTAGCATTCCTCCGATATTTCCGCCAACGGCACCGGCAGCAGATACCCCGCCGAAGATAAGGTTCAAGAGTGCCGACACACAGGCACCGAGAAGTCTGAAAAAGCCCCCGATCAGGCCTCCAAACAGTCCTCCCACATTGCCTGCGATTCCTCCAAACATCCCGCCAAAACCGAACATTCCGCCGCCGATTCCTCCGCCAGTCCACCCAGCGCGGAGTGCCATCGCCCTGGTCATGTGATGGATTCTGTGCGTGTGCGCCCCCCGCGCATCGATGTGCCGGAGAAAAATTCTGGTTCCGTTCGGCCAGGGTTTGTTTCCATGGTGAACCTCGACGACCCTGCGATTTTGAACGGAGAGATGAAGGGCCGTGCGTCTGAAGTCGGTCTGCCGGTTGGCGCCGCCTCCCATACCAAGGAAGGCCATGCTGCAGTGTAGGATCCGCTGTGATCGGATATTTCAGGCAGGTAGACAGCATTGCATGTTCAGTTTTTCACTACGCCACTTAACTTCATTTTACGTAAATACTCGACAATTAAATCTAATTTGCATTCAACACATTTTCCACCTCAATATTTGCGAATACAACAATTTAGCCCAACTTGAATATTTGAATTTCAAGTTTTTAATTTCGCTATTTTTTATGTCGGGGAAGTTATTGTTAGTGTAGTTGAAGCATTTGTTTCTGAAGGTGGCCCGAGCTGCTTGACCAACTCAAACAATACCGAAAAACCAAGTTTCACGGGCCACTGGATGGATTTAATGCACAACAGCAACAGAACAATGAAAATTACACTTGAAAATAACACGATCGACAGAAAAATTGTTGCTGCAGCATGGACCAAAGACTTTGTGGCATCTCAGGAAAACACGGCATGTATGCTTGGGCGGTGGGCCCCTCCATTTGCTCTTCAACATGGTTCTACCTTCGCCTGATTATTGTCAGCTGGTAGACGTATATGATGAGCGTCATGGAGAGGACCATCACGGGAAACTGCGAATCTCCGCTGAAGACGCCTAGCAAGGAAGTTATCAGCGCATTGAAGACGAACCTCGGGTACGAAGCTATCAAATGGGAAAAGTCCTCAGAAGTGTCTGCAGGCAGCCCGTTTAGGATGGCTTCGTCAATGATGGCATACCACGCGAAGATGAAGTAACATAGCGTCATCGTCCACATGGCTTTCCATACCAAGGTCTTGTTGTGCTGGATGAGGGCCAGGGCCCTGATGAAAACATTCCAAAGTACCCTGCCCTGTTCTTCGGCGGTGCACATAATTTTGTATTAATTTTAACTCACCATTTGCCGAATAAAAGTTAGATAACTTTTAAAGTTCAATTCAAATTTATTCAATTAGGAGTATGGCACTTCGGTTTCAAAAATTGTGTCGCGAACGCACTTTTTTAATTTGTCACATTGCCATCCCGTACGCGAGCCTGAAGGCCAGCTCCACGACGACCTGCGGGGCAGAGTCGTGGTAGCAGACGTAGCACTCCCTCCTCCCGGCAAAACCGTCTCCCCCGAAGAGCCTTCCGCAAACCCAGTAAGAGAGCAGGGGCAACCGACGTCCGCCGCCGCCGCGGTCTGGGACCATTGGGGACCACTGGAAGAGCATCCCCTGCTCTCTCGCTGCGGCCAGGCTTGATCTGGCCAGCCAGCCAGGTTGCGTCTGCACGTGCGGAGCTGTTGCCGCCGATTTTGCGACCGCGGCCCTCGACGTCAAGCTCGCCTGTATAAAAGTTAGAATAACTGTAGAGAGTGCTATTTTTGCGTTGAGAAAGTTTTTTACCTCGAAAGTGGAGTGTATGATCTGGCAGGCCGCTCTGAAGTTGTCTAGCAGCTCCTGGTGGAGGATGTTGGAGCTGGAGGAGGACGTCGGGGAGTTGAGGGGGGCGATGAAGACGGCCTCCCCCGCCTCCAGATGGAGGTAGTGGAAGAGGGTGTTCTCCGGGCTCATGGTGAGCTGGGACACCTGGTACGTCACGAATTCGTCCGTGTTCTCATCTTCTGGGAATGGAAAGGAAATTATTGTTCGGGAAAATGTCATGGGGCTTTTTTTGTTGCTGAACTGACCTCTCTCCTTGTTGCCGTGCTCCGAGTAGTTCATCCTGGTCCTCTGCCTGCTGCGGTGGAGCTCCCAGACAGAGTCTTCCTCCTGATGTCCCTCCTCGCCGCCCCTGTCTCCGTCCTCCCTGAACGCGGTCTTCATCTCCTCGCTGTTGACGCTGACGGCGTCTCCCCCTCCCCCTCCCGCCGCAACCGCCTTCCTCTGGAGGTCTGAGCCTGCCAGGCTGGGGGCGCCAGAGTTGGACGAGCAGGAGGAAGAGGAGTAGTCGATGTTCTTGGTTCGGCGCAGGACGATGCCTGGAAACCCCCCCAGAAAATAGCAACAGACGTACAAAAGCAGCAACAAAACCAGCAACCGACTACATAGCAAAAAAAGCAGCAACAGCAGCAGGAAAAATTGCAGCAGCGGTACGTAGCTAAAGGAGATGCAACAGCAAAATCAGCAATTAAAGGAGCAATAAAACCAGCAGCGCACTCATTAGTAATTTCAGCAGAAGCAATAGTAACAGCAGCAACAGCAGCATCAGTAGCAATAGTAACAGCAGCAACAGCAGCATCAGTAGCAATAGCAACAACAATAATAGCAGCAAGAGTACGGTAGCAATAACAGCAGTAGCAACAGAAACAAAAGCAATCAAAGCAAGAATGAAAACTGCAATACATTCAATAGTAATTTCAACAGCAACAAAAACCAAGCAGCAGCAGCATCTGGAACAACAATAGCGACAGAATATTTAAATGCGGCAATAGTAGCATCAGCAGCATCGAGTACGCTTCATCTGTAAACTTGACGAACCTTTCTCTGGTAACTGCTGCCTGGCCTCTCCTCCCAGCTGGTACAGATCGTCGACGGTGACAATGGCAGGGTTGTTGGGCAGGGTGAGCCACCGCTCGCACACCAGCGGGATGCCCATCTCCTCCAGATGGTCCAGCGTGTTCAGCGCCTGGTCCACGTAGAACGGATCGGGCCTGGACACGGCCGTAGCAGCGCACCCGCCCGTATCGGTCTCCAGCAGAGTCGCTAGCACCTGGTGCCCCAGCCCAACTACCAGGAGGAAGGTCCTCCCCTTGCTCGCCCTCCCCCTGTTCCTGGACAGGTAGACCTCGCTCCAGGCCACGATCTGGTGCACGGGAATGGTCCTGGTTAGGCGCAGCAGCTTCTTGGACCTGCACCAGAGAAGGACGTCGCGCAGGTCTCCCCTGGGCAGGTGGCTGGACAGCAGCAGCCCGCGGTGGAAGAGGCAGGAGCCCAGGACGTCAAATTCGCGGGGAAGGCAGTACATCTCGGCTGAAGAGGACGCCTCCTCGTCCGAAGCGGAAGCGTCCTGGAAGTCGGCAGATTCGAACTGGCTTAGTGCGTCGTCCACCTGGAATCGGACCTCCTCCGGCAGCACCAGCCAGTGTGCGGCGTCCAGGTCTGAGTCGAACTGGGCGGGGGCGCGGGATAGCAGGGAGGAAAGGTCCAGGAGGGGTCGAGGGTCCTGAGGTGTAAAAAAAGAGTTTTACAAAATATTTTCCACACTGAATATCACTCGGCACATCGGTGAAAGTCGCACCTGTTCCACGGTCCTGACGTCCAGGAGCTCTTCCAGAAACATCCCTCCGAATAGCTCGTCGGCGGCCTCCCTCTCGTCCAGCGTGGTTGCCGCGCTGAGGGCGGCTGCCAGCGATCCGTGCCTCAGCGCTAGCGCGGCGGCGGCCGTCCGCGCAAGCTCCGCCGCCCGTCGCGCCGACTCGCACTTGGAGGCCGGCAGCGCCAGCAGGAGGGCGGCGTCTGAGGCCACCTCGGAGGCCACCCCGGCGTGAACCAGGTAGGGAGAGGAGGAGGAGGAGGGTTCGTTGCCGGAGCCGCCGCCCACCGTCACCGATATGGAAGAGGAGGAAAATTCCTCCCCTTCATCCCTTGGTGACAGTTCAGGGAGAATCTGCGGAAAAACAATTAACAAACACTTGAGAAATGGTTCCAATAAAACGCAGTTACGGCAGTCGCGACATCAAAAAATAATTTGCATTTTGTTGCTCCAATTATTGTTCAGTTTACAAAACTGATAATGGTATTCACCTGGCACAACGTGACGAATACACCCCTGGCCTTGATGAGCGCCTCTGAACAAGCCCCGGCTGACCTGGCCGGAGGGAACTGGTAGAGCACGTCCGCCATCTCCGGCGAGGACTCCTCCACCCCCGTCCTGGTGACCCCCAGCGCCAGGTAGGGCATCCTCCGCAGCAGGGCCTTCACCTCCCTCGACGCGTCCGCCGTCGCCGCCTCATGCTCCGCCCCCTCGCCCAGCAGGAGCCTCGCCAGTCGCGGAGGGGTCGAGACGAAGAGGGAGGACGGAGGCGGAGGCGGGGTCTGATCGGCCTCGTCCTCCGTCATGTTGGTGATGGCGGAGACCTCCTCCTGGCCGGAAGAGGAGGAGTCGGTGTTGGTCAGCCTAAGCGGAACGGTTGCCGCCGCCGCCGCCGCCGCCGCCGCCGCCGCCGGTGACGGCCGCTGCAGCGTGAGCTTGACCTTGGCGGAGGAGGAGGTGTATGTGGAGAGGAGCTGCTCCACCGTGGCCAGGTTGACCTGGTGCCCGTCCACCAGCCGCACCACGTCGCCCGGGCGTACCTTGTCCCTGCCCGCCTTTGCCGCCGCCCCGCCCTCCGCCACCGATGCCACCACCACGCTGCTCAAGTGGGGGTCAGAATCCGTCTGAGAGTTCCGCACAGGGACCAGTCCCGCCATCAGCTCCAGTAGAGTTTTGGACCTCGCTCCTCCGTCTCCTCCGCCTCCCATCAGGTGCGAAACGCTCTTCCTTCCCTTAATTCTAAGTGTCACCTCCACCATTTCCACCTAAGAAGGAAGAAATTGGAAAAAAGTGTTGTTGGAGTAATTGATTTCGCCGCCGCTACCACTCACTTGGTCCGATCCTTCGAAGACGGACTCGAAGGTCCTGAGCTGGCCGTAGTAGGTGCTGCTGTCGTTGTCGCTCGACTCGTTGTGATTCCCGCTGAGGTTGTGGACCCTGGATCCGACCGCCTGTGCAGAAGATGCTGTTGCTGTTGTTCCTGTTGCTGTCGGTGCCCTCTTTCTGGTGGGGGCTGCAACGGTGTGATCGGCGGCGGCCGGTGCGTTCCTGTCCCTCTTGCTCTCCCTCCGTCTGATGAGGCGAGACAGTTTCCCGCTCCTCTTCTTCGTCTCTCCGCTGGTCTTTGTAACCGCCGAGTCTTCCCCCTTCTCGGCACTTTGCCGCTCGCGTTCCTCTTGCTGCAGGCCTTGTCGGCGCCTGAGGACAAAAAAAGAATAGCAATTATGTAGTCATAACGCTTAAAAGCAGCAAGAGCTTCCCAATGAGAGTCAACACTAACAACCAGCAGTATCAACAGCATAATTAGCAGTAGCAACAAAAAGAAACTTGGCATGAATTCTTCACATATATACCTCATTTCGGTCCTGGTGAGCGGCACCACGTAGAAGACCTCCCCCTTCTCGCTGACCTCCC
>JAAUXV010009185.1_pt1 | contig 11479 bp, 17 predicted proteins | sample 7278181 | NCBI WGS metagenome assembly JAAUXV01 (sample SAMN14350114, study PRJNA611818) | marine sediment metagenome | isolation source: surface marine sediment (2.1m) | place: French Polynesia: Moorea | collected 2018-08
AACAGACGCCATGAAGAGTTTCGAAAGCAGACTGACTATATTTCTATCGTATTCATTCATACAGAGAGCGCGCGCGCGGGCGCGCTCGTTCGTCATAGTGTCTCTACAATAACATTACAGAGTAAGTGTACGATGGAATGCAAACATACAAAACGCCTGCAAAAGTGCTGTGAATTCGTTCTCAGAACTGGTCCAGCACCTTTGGGTCCTCAATCGCGTTGGGGAGCGTGACGACCAGCCCGGGGTTGGACTCCATCGTGCGGGAGATGGTGCGGCGAGCCTTGGAGTTGCCGCTCCATGACCTGTAATGAATTGTGCTCAAAGCATCGTGTTTCCCAAACAATAAATTACCAAATACCTCCTTGCCACCCCGTTCGACACGTCCCAGTCTAGCATCTCCCTGGCCCTCCTCGAAGCGTCAGCGCTGCCGTCCAAGACGAGTCCGAAACCGCCGTTGATAACTTCGCCCCTGTGGTCAGTTAAAAAAAATAAATTGTGGGGAAATCCAGTGTGTGGAGCTTTGATTTACCATCCCGTCCCTCCTCCGTTGTGCAGCGCCACCCACGTTGCCCCCCTGAAGGAGTCTCCAATGCAGTTCTGCACGGCCATGTCTGAAAAAAAGGAGAGATGGGAAACGAATAGTTGTAAGACTTCTTTCTTTTCGCTCCAAGAGGGAAAGGTAAAGTTTATGGGGCAAGACAGGGACATTCCGAAAATGGACGCCGCTGCGGCAAAAGAAGGAGAAGACAACGAACGACCTTCCTCCCCTTTTTCCAAGGATGGGACCGACTCTACGACCGACCGACCGCGGACGACCATACAATACACATTTTCCTCCTCGTTTTACGGCATAGTGTACGAAGACATGTCCCAGCGCACTCTCCCCCGACCTTGGAAAAACAAGAACAGACTTTGTTAAAAGGCCTGAGGCTTTGACAAGGCAGCAGTTTAAAAATCTAACGAGGACTAAGAGAAAAAGGGATCCCACCCCGAAGAAAACTTTGTGTAGGAAGGAGATAAGCATAGTCACAGTAGTCAGGGAGTCAAGGATCCCACCCCGAAGTAAAATCTGGTTGTGAGCACAGTGAAAGTAGTGACATCAAACTCGTCCCCCCACAACAAGAACAACTCTTACAGCTCTAGGACCTGACGGCTTGCCGCAGGTAAAAGAGGGCATTCATTTCCCCTCGTGTCTAAATGGGAAAGTAATGAGTTTTTTCCGTCTGGAAAGACATAAAAGGTGATTAGCGGCCCTGGGAGGGAAATTGTTGGCAGGAGAAAAGATGACACTAAACGAATTTGCCCTTTATCCTTTTTCTCCCCCTCTCTTTCACTGGACCATAAAAGAGAGAGGGACTACTTTTGCTACGCGGCACCAAAAGCCAAAGCCCCCTGTCCCCTCTCTGCAGCAGAAAGTCATGAAGGCGAAAGGAGCAACGGAGGAAAAAGGGGAGAGGAAAGAGGAAAGAGGAGAAGGCGTTGGATCTGATAAATACTGCGTCAGATCGAGAGAGAGAGAGGCAAGGGCGAAGGGGAGAAAGGAGGATCGAGGGAGGCACAAGCACTGCTTTTTTGCCCCGTGCGCCGAAGAAGGCAGGATAGGAAGAAATATGAATCGAGCACCCCCTTCCCCCCTTCCCCCCACTCGATTCTGGTTCCCAGAAGACTCCTTTTTCGAATCGCTTTTGGGGGAGCTGTTTTGAGCGCAAGTATAAGAAAGGGTTTCCTTTGAAGGGGTTGAACAACCTCTGATTCTTTTGTGGAAAGTCGATCGAGTCTACCTTTCCCTTTTCTTTTCATGCCTCCATTTGTCTGACTTTTTCTACTTGTTTCTTCCCTCCATTCCTGCTCCTCTCACAAATTACTATCGAGGGAAAAAAGGAGTAGTGTAAGGGTTTCGTCTAACCCCCTTGTTACACGTTTTTCGTTTATTGTTCATACCTGTACTATTTATACAAACATTGTAGAGTAGTAGATACTCCTACATGTAAATTATATAATAATATTTTCCCTAATTGGATTTTCCCAAGAGATCTCGTAGCTAGCAAAATATCTTGCTAGTATGCCTATCTTTTTTGTGGGAAAAAATTAAGGTTCATGCCGCTTCAACACTTAATTTCTGCTTAGCAGCGGCAAAACCCAATTCTATCTTGGAGAGAAGAACACTTTTGTCGTACCGCAGCTCCCGCTTGTGCACACTGATGCCTCTCTCTACAAGAAATACAAGAACACATAGCATCTCAAATATGAAAATTCCCAGAAATATGCCAAAGTGGGTGTCGAGGTTGATGGTCACTTGCTCTTCCACTGGCTTCCACTTTGCAATGGCTGGAGAGGAGATCTTGGATTTGAATCTCCTTGACATTTTTCTCCTGTGTTTTGACAGAGAAAATGAAAGAAAGTCTGTAAAATAGGTGACCAGTTTTTTAAGCTTACTTTGTGCGGCGAAGCCACTCATGTCTAAGCCCACTGTCAAATGAGTAGTGGACAAAGGGGTCAAAGACGTCAAAAAGTCTGTTGTGGTCTGGAAAGTACCAGGAGGAGTACCAGCCGTCACTCAGGGTGACCTGCATCTCCTGCGGCAGAATGTCACGGGACATGTGGACTAGTCTTTCGTCGTTGGGAAGTGTGAACAGGGCGTTGACTATCCCCTCCAGCGAGTCGCTGTAGTCTATGTACAGAGACTTGCCCTCAATGACGTTCACAATCTAAAGCGTATATGCTGAGCTTAAGGACTGTTTTAAAAAGTATTTTGACTTGTCACCTTTTCATAGGGAAAAGGATCATAATTGACATGGTTTTTCCCTTCCCAGAACTCCTTTAGAAGAGGGTCTTGTGAGTCCTTCAATTTGTATTCCAGGACAGAATCGTATCTCACAAAGTCCCAAGGAATACCGCTCTGGACAATGTCTTGAATATTGCTGATGGCATTGGAGTACTGAGGCCTTAGGGCGCTGGCAATCAGGAGTCCGCTGTAGGAAGCTGTTAATATCATTGAGCAAAGGAGCCAAAAGGCCATGAAAATTCTGAAATAGATTTTTTTAGAAAGAACTTTCAAGTCGGAAGTTGGGGGAAGCAGAACCTTGCTGCCCAAGCATTGGAGGCGATGGTTTGCTTAGTCACATTTTCACCAAGGAAAGTTCCATAAATATACCACATGGAATTTGTCATGTTAGAAAAATACATCTTGTTACGCCTGATACGATGTTCACTGACTGCGACAATGTAAAGCACAATGGGAGCGGAGAAGAAGATCACTCCCAGGAAAAGCCAAGTGTAACAGCCAAAAGGACTTATCATCACCTTTGTGGCATCCCTGTGGTTCGCAAACTTGAATATATTTGCCAGGGAAAAAAATTACTTATGTGTACAAACCTTACTGGCGACGGAAGCTGACTCAAGACGACCAACTCTGAGGGGATCTTCAAGGGGTAGCTTGAATTTCGTTTCTATGCATAGAAAAACGCTTTAGGGAAATAGCCCAACAAATTTCAAGACTTTCTCAAAATTACAAACGCTGGGTTGAATTCCGTCGCTCCTATAATGACGTCAATGACTCCACTCATCAAATCATCCTCAGCCTGGAGTTTGGTTTCCTCTTGCATCGGGTAATGTCTGTGATAAGTGGAGCAGCCTACTGCCTGCGAGTTGACAGCAAAAAAACAATTGCTACGTGAATTTTCAACTATCAAAATGGTAATCTTGACTACCTTGCAAATGCTATCAACAGCCTCGATTTCAGCACCCCAAAAGCTCTGCTCTGTCTTGTTGTAAGACGTTGTGACGTCGTACTGAAGCATGTAACCCCAAGCTGTACATCCAACATTTAGGTTGTATCCCTGAAAAAATAGGTAATCATGCTCTGAACTGAATAAAAAAAAGGATCGAAATAGTTTCTACCTCCATTCCAAAGTTTGGAAACAGGTCTGATACAGGGATGCCTTCTTGGTCTGGTAGCTGAGCCTTTTCCCAATGGTCGGCAAACAAATTGTAGACCTGGACATAGACTCTTTCCAACATATGAATCAAGGCAAATCTCTTGTGCTCAAGCAATTCTCGACTGGAAGACAGAAGCTCGATCAGTTCTTTGTTGTCCATGTGGAAACTCGAGTCCAGGAGGAACATGACGACATTCTTGGGATAAAGGAAGTCCGCCACCTCGTGCTGGTCTTTGGAGGAGGAGAATAATGTCACAGCTTTCTCTACCTCTTCCTTCGTCCCTAGGCCAAACAGGAAGAGCTTGGGAGTCTTGCAGTTGTCGCGTTCAATGTCAAAGTTCGAACACGGGATTCTCTTCTGGAAACCGTCCAAATAGTTGAGTGATTGAATTCTGTACGAAAACGGAAGGGTTCCTTCAGCAATTCTTCCAGTTCTATTGTTTTGACCAACGATGACGACGTCGTAGCCGTCCACATTGCCAAATTTTGACAACAGCATTTCTGGAGAGAACAGAGCCTTTGTCTGAAGGCATTTCGCCAAAGAAAATATCAGAACAGGTATTTGATATTGTGTTGTCATGATTAGAGTGTGACAAACACTGACATAACTTTCACTCACCTAGATGAACGTCCGTTCAGGTGCGCACGTACCTTTGGAACTTTTAAAAGGTCTGACCAAAAAAAAGTCTGATACATGACCAAACAAAAGTTTTCCTCGCCCTTGCCCTAGAAACCTACATTTCTTCTACATATCTTTCTCTCGAATGTCATGAAGTCATTGCCATCGTTGGTATTCTTGACCTACTTACTTCCTCGGTCAATATTCTTTAAATATCCCAACCAACGAGATACAAACAAATTATGCGTCACTTTGTGCAAGAGGACAGACTCACCGGCAATGTTTGTACAGTGTTCACCATCATCTTCCAATAAAGAGCTCTGAAGTTGTAAGGATGCGGCAAGGCATGGATTAAGCAAGATCCAGGCAACGCAAGAGGCGAATGCTGCAAAGTATTTTGTGTATATCTACCCTTTGTTTGAGTCATTTTCAGACATAAACTCGAACAAACAAACAAACATGTCTCGAAAAAAGTATGTGGCTGGGCAGGCTGTCTGCCCTTTAATTTTTAACCACTATGCCACCATCTCTAAAGACCACAACAAATACCCTATGTCCAACGCAAAATGATGTACATTCTGTGAACGAACATAGGTGTACAATACACACATCCAAAACAACACAGATACCTCAAAAAGAAAAACTTTTTTGAGCAGAGCAGATTGAGAAAGGAAGAGTTTTGGGTTGAACAACCTCTGATTCCTTTTTTCATGATTATCGTCTTCTCTCCATCGATCGAGTCTACCTTTCTCCTTTTCTTCTGCTTCCATTTGTCTGACTTTTTCCTCTTCCCTCTCCGCTCTCCCCCATTTCTCCCACAAATTACAGTCAAGAGAAGAAAAAGGTTTGGTTCCATCCTACGCAGGAAAAAGTGTATACTGTAGTACAATAGTGGGCAGCAGCAGAAAGGTTCTCTCCTTTCATTTTTTATCTTTCGGCGCGGGACAAAAGGAAACTCGAGAATCGTGCCCAGAATGTCCGAAGAAAAAAAAAGTACAAAAAGGCGGGCTACTACTGAACGTACTTTCCCACAAAAATATGTTTCAGCAAAAAGTAATCCTTTTTTCGTACCTGCTGTGAAGGCTGACCCGTCCTTGATGTTTGACGTCTCCCTGAATGGGCTGTCGGTGCCTGAGACGTCGTGGTGGTCGCGCGAGATGACAACGGGACCCTGGGAGAATATTCAAAGTTACGTATTATTTTCCATTCACAAACATCTGGGAAATAGCAATAAGCGCTGGGGGAAAATGCATAATTTCGCTTTTAAGCGCTTCCCTCCGCGTCTCCATCCTCGATCCAGTGCCAAATTGTGATTCTGTTGTCCCCCTCTCCCCTCTCCCCACACATTTCTGTGCGCCCGAAAATACGAGAGGGAAAGCGCGGTCGGCTGTGAGCCTGTTTCCGCCGAATTTACTGTCGGACGAGGGAGCGAAAAGCCAGCCATAAATTCCGTCCCTCCCTTCTCCCAAGGGCGAAGGAAAGGAGAAGAGGAAAAAGCCACAAAACAACAGCAAAACTGCACGAGCGAGGAGGATGAAGAAGAGGAAACTGGATCATGGTTTTCTTCTTCTCCGTCTACCTTGAGTTTTCCCTCTGCCACCGCCTCGTTGAACGCCAGGGCGATCCCCACGCGCCCGCGCTGGTCAGAGTACAGGATCCTGCGCAGGGAAAAAAGTCAGGATACAAAGGAAAAGCCTGCACTATTTCTCGGAATCCTGACTGACCTGGCCTGCGATCCCACGACCATTTTGTGCCTGTCTGCCTCCTCCAGCCAGCGCAGGTTGTCAGAGTATTGCTGCTCGATCTCCTCAGGGATGCCAGCAGAGATGATGTCATTCAGGACCTGTTTAAGAAACAATTGTGGGAAACTGGGGATTAAGTTTTATTTATAGAAAGTGGATTATTCTTTAACCTTGGTGGCAATCCCGTCGGTGGCCCTGAGGTCCTCCTCCTCGCCAGAGGTGCAAACCCAGCGGAAGGGGCCAAACCCGAGTGAGAAGATATCCCTGATTTTTTTTATGAAAACATACCTCACTTCCCCATCTAAAAGACCATTCTTATTTGAATTTCGTTTTCAACACTCACCCCATGATGTCTTGGACGTAGGACGGGTACCTGAAGTCAAGCGCCCCTCCTCCTCCGTTCCCGCCCTTTGGGTCCACGTCCGCGCCCGCCCTCCTCGCCTCAAGGAGGAAGGCGTTGCCATAGTCCCAGAAGTACATCCCTGAAAAAAAAAGGGAGAAGGGGAAAAGGTCTGTTGGAAGGTTGAAGGGAAAAAGGGGAAGGGGCAATTTTTCACGGGTGAAGCCTCATCTCCTCCCCCTTCTCCCCAGGCGGCCTCTCCCACTGCTGCCCTCCTTTTTGGCGGATGGAGGCTGGAAAAATGAGGGCAGGAAGTAGAGGAGGAGGAAAAAGGAGAGAGAGAGAGAGAGAGAGAGAGAGAGAGAGAGAGAGGCTGATGCGATCTGCAATTTCAGTTTTGCCCCAGCCTCTTCCCCTACCCCGTATGACTTACCCTCGATACAGGGTGAGAAAGGCTAGAAAAATCCACAACCACGACCATTCCCACTTCCCTCTTTCCCCTCTGTGTGGGCGGTCGAGAAAAAGCAAGGATTCTCAAAGGAGAGGAGAAAGAATTAAATAAATTTGGGGGAGAAGAGAGTCTTTTTTGGAGATGCCTCTGATGCCTTCTCTCAAGGACCTTCTTCCACCGTCCATTCATTTCCCCTCCCCCCGCTTTCCGCTCTCTGAATCCCTTCAGCAAAAAAGGAAGAGAAAAGTAGCGAAAAGGGGGATTTTTCTCTCGGAGAAACTTCTTAGGGGCCGTCCCATTCCATTCTCTTTTCTTGGGTGGGAGGGGCTTGCCTGCCAAAAAAAGAGGAGAATTTCCGGGAAAACCATTATCGTATTTCCTCCCCCAAATACAAAAGAAGACATTCCTCGGATTCCCGGAAGACATTTACGTTTATTTTTATTTTTTCGGGTATTTCTAACTCACCGGCGTCTGCCAACTCGTTGACAGCGGCGACGTGCCTCCGCAGGGACTCCTCCACCAGGGATCTGAAGCGTCTTGGCTCAGAAGACAGAAGCTGGAAAGTGTAAAATAACAGAATATGAGTGATTTTCGTCGGCATAGTTGGGGAACGAAATGCATCTGTTTTTCCTCCTCCTCTTCCGCCGTGGAAAATGCATCTATCCTGCTCTCTCCTTCTCTCTCTTCCCTCGAGAGACCTGAGATTCGCGTTTTCATCGTGAGTGCAATGCAGCCAGCCCTCCGTTGCATTTTCGCTGCCCAAGAAGACCCCTCCGACCGAGGAAGAAGAAGGGAAATGGGAGTGAGTGAGCAAACTCCTCCTCCAACGAGGACGACACGCCCTGATTCTCTCTCTCTCCCGCAACGAAATTCCCTCCTTTCCCCCGCCTCATGCTGCAAAATTGAGGTCCCTGCAGCCTATCTCCTTTTCTCCGCTCACTTCCATTTCCCCAACACGACTTTTACGATAACTGCCTTTTCCTCCTCCTCTCGCCTCGACACCATCAGGCGACGCCATGATGGTGTCCTTTTGCCCCAAGCAAGGTTATATTTTTGCATTACTTTTTCCTTGCCAAAAGGCTGTGCTTTTTTGCTTTTATCACTTTGCGACAAGTCAAGATAGATGTCAACCCTTTCTGCTCCCCTTTTCTTTCTTTTTGACAGGAGAGTGGTGACCGCAGAAAACGAAAGGGATCTCTTTTCTTCTCCCAAGAGTCCTCTCGATCCCTACCCTCCTTGCCTTTTCTGCCGCCGCCTGTCAGAGGGGAAAAAACTTCTCAGATGTCAGATTTTTTTCTTCGCTGAGCGAGGAGCGGAAAGGTCCGTCGGCGAGGCCTTCAACCCCCATTTTTAGGTGGGAGGGAAAACCACGAAAAATTTCCCGTGCCCAGGAGGGAAGGGGAGAAAGGCCCTTTTCCTCCCTCCCAGGAGGCAAACAATCCAATTTGGGAGAGAGGGGTGAGTGGAAAGAGGAGAAGGAGGAGAAGGTGCCGCCGGCGGCGGCTGTGCTGGAAGACAAAGTGTCCCTTTGCCCCCGTCTGACAGCGACCCTCCCTCCCTCCTACTTCTCTCCTTAACCACACCCGCCGGCTGCAACAACAACGAGAAGAAAGGGAGAGGGATAATGTTTTTGAGGTCTTCCCATTTAGGGGAAACAACGGGCCCGACCTCCTCCCTTCATTTTTTTGCAAAAAAGTCAGAGTGCACGCGAAATTTTGTTTCTAGCCTTGCGGTGGTGACTCACCTCCTGCCCCGCCTCAAAGTCCAACTGTACAGGGTAGTAGCCGCCGTTGAAAGGGTTGTGCAGGGAAGTCTAAAGGAATAAATATTTAATTAAAGCACACCACGATTCCCAACAAATTTATTCAGAAATCGTTCTTACCTGGTCCGATCCCAGTTCCACCAGGAGATCCCCTGTGTCCCTCCTCTCCTTGGCCAGCCTCTCCCAGACGGAGACGACGTTGCCGTGGAAGCCAATGCTGGTGGCCTAGGGAGGTAAGAAAGAAAGAAAAAGTGCAAAAACCCGTCTCCTTTTCGCAGTGGAGAGAAAGAAGAGAGAGATGAGATGGAAGAAAAGGGAAGAGGAGCAGTATCATCTCTCCTTCTTCTCCCCTTTTCCTGGACAGACAAGAAGAGTGATGGAAGGGTTTCTTCTCGTCCTTCCTTCTTTGCCCCAACTTGCCATCCAAGGACAAGGTTTGCCTCCCTCCCAAACACCAGAAAAGAGACTTCGCTAAAAAAATACTTTCAAGAAAAGCGTCCTCCGAAACCATTCTTTTCAAGATTTCATTTTTCCTTTTTTTCCTTTGTTTGATCATCAGGAGACCTCACCTCCCTGTTCTTCCTAGCCTCCCTGATCCTCTTTACGAGCTCCTCCTCGTCTTGTATGACCTCCCTGATCCATCCCTGCCTCCTCCGCTTCTCAAGGGCTTCCAGGCTCACCTCAGCGATCACGCCAACGCAACCGCAGATCACGGCAGCCTGAAAACGAAGAAAATATATAGTCTAAATTGGACGAACATCAACAATAGAGAAAGAAAATAATTCTACGTGCTCTTTAGAATTATAATTAAGACTTCACGGCAACTTGACCGTATCAAGTGGCCGCAGTCCATTTTTTAAAAAGACGTTTTTCCCCACACAGCCGCGAAAGGGTGCAAAACAAAACCCGATTTATTAAATAACTTTTTAATGCCCATAATTTTTGTGGACAGTGACAAGTGTTTTCCACATTCGTTTCCATGCCAAAGGGCTTGAACTGAATCTGCGAATGTTCCTGCCCCTCCCCAGTCGTCTCGCCTCTGCTGTACGCTTTCACGGGAATCTGTTTAAGATTGCTGGCGCCATAGGCGCGGGTGACCAGGTCTTAAAAAAAGAGCGTGTAAGTACGACTGTACTTGGCGCTCCGGCTCGCCTATCTGCTTCGATCGGCCGAATTTTAGGCGCAGCTTCCCGACCGACAGAAGGAACGAATTTTACAGGGCAAAGATGAATAAACAGTGTGAGTCAGCAACAGAGGAGAGGGCGTTGTCGACAATCACGAAAGCGCCGCCGAGCAGGCAATGCAGCAGGACTCATAGGACTACGTTTATCCGTACAGTGATTTCTTATTAGAGCCCTAGTACCATCGTTTCCTTGAGCTGTTTCTTTAGAACAAAGGAACAAGAGGACATCAGAAGACACAAAATGCCGAAGTGGGGCTGGGCAGTTCTAGTCCTGAGCATTCTGAGTGCTTTGCTTGTCTTCATCCTGGTCCCCACCCTCTTGAGAAGCAGACACACTGGCAACACTACCACAGAGGCCGCAACCACAACCGTGGCTTCAGTTGTTGATATCAGTGATGTACCTACTCATGTGTCTCCCGCCTTCTGCAAAGAGATATACGACTTGGGCCTAATGTCCCCCGGCGTGGCCGCTTCCAAGCTGTGCCAACTGGGGTCGCCTGAGGAGCTGGCCATGGCACTGGACTGCGAAAACCTGACACCCGAACTGGGCAAGGACCTCATGAACGCAGGAGCCTGCTTTGAGGGATTTGCCGGCGAGGAGCTGTACCTGCACCTGATGACAATTAGTGAGCCCTTCAGGGACAAGTATGAGGGCCCATGTGATGATGATTGTGACAAGATCAAGGCAGAAGCATTGCACAAGGTGAAGAAGGTGGAGGAGGAGACGGAGAGTGCTGTGGAAGATGCCATAGAGTTGACTGATAGAACAGCAGTTGTCCTGAAGGACGTGGAAAGGTTGGTGTGGGCAGAGAAAGAGGCCTCCAATAACCGAGATGGGCTCTTGCTCAAGCTCAAGACCAAAATCAATGGTACTGATTTGCCTCCCACCACGAAAACACACTTGGTAAAGCAGATCAGAAGTGCCATGGAGTTTGCTCCAGAGATTCTGACAAGCTATGAAGACATTATAGCAGCAGTAAACAAGGAGATTGGAACTCTCAATGAAAAAAAGATTGACCTACAGGAGAAGAAATCCTTTATGAGAAAGCAGTTTGGGAAGACGAAGAGGTACCTACAAAGCCAAAGCAAGACTAAACTGCTGGGTAAAGTGGGATCAGCCATGGACAGCGTGTCAACCTCCATCAAAAAGTTCTCCTCTGGCGAGCCAGCACATGTGATTAGTGGCATCCTGGATGTGACCACTGCCATCTCTGAGTTCCTTCCAACACCTGCCAATGCCATCATGGGACCCATCAGCTCTATCTTCAACGGCATCTTTGGAATTGGTGGTGGACCCTCCATAGAAGATGTCATCAAGGAAGAGTTCGAGAAACAGAAGGTGTATCTTGAGGGGGGAATTCAAGAAGCTGAATGAAAAAATAGATGATCTCAGGAAAGAAATAAGGCAAGCAGCCATTGATGAGCTGGTGGCTGAGCAAAAAGA
>JAAUXV010218296.1_pt1 | contig 11466 bp, 4 predicted proteins | sample 7278181 | NCBI WGS metagenome assembly JAAUXV01 (sample SAMN14350114, study PRJNA611818) | marine sediment metagenome | isolation source: surface marine sediment (2.1m) | place: French Polynesia: Moorea | collected 2018-08
GGTAGAAGCACATCGGTAACGACGAAATCAAGCTGGGATAGCTAGCACATCAACAGCAACAAATGAACTGTTGATGAAATTGTACAGCAAACACAAAAAATAACCTAAACTCTAATGTACAATAAGAGAGTAACTTTCAACAGCCGTGAAAAGCCAATGTTTTTTAAATTTATTTATTTATGCCAACTCGAAGAAAGGGTTAACTTGAGCGCAACACCAACACAGATCGTAGGATATAACAGACATTTTTCACTCGAAAAGAAGGCAGTATTTCGGTAATACCCAATACGGTGCAGCAAAGAAAATATTGAGAGCTATATCGGTATACGCGACATACCTGTCCAAAGGTCCGAAAGGTGTGGGGGGGGGACGAAAATTTTTCGAGGGGGGTGGGTGGGTCTGGTTTTTAGGCATCGGGGGGCTGTCAGTTTTTTTCCCGAAGGGTCAGCCGGGTTCAAAAAAACCATCGGCCGGGGGGGATGGTTTTTCGGCTGGGTGGGTGGACAAGTATGATACGCGGGCATAAATTCATAAATTCACGAATGCGCTATTTTTCCAGCTCCTTTTCCTCAGCCCAATGCTCTCTTATTTTTCAGGAATGCGTCCCCGCGCCCCTCTCCCTCGCCCCGAGTCCGAGGAGCCCTCCTCGCCGCCCTCCCCCGGGAGGGAGTCGGCGGCGCGGGACTCGTCGGACTCGGCGCCGCTGCCGCCCTGGAAGAGGGAGCTGCTGCTCCGCCGGAGCGCCCTGGCCAGGACGGTCGAGCCAAACCTGTCCCTCGTGTGCAGGAAGCTGCAGGGCAGGACGCCGCTCTTCCCCAACTCCAAGGAGAGGTCCCAGGCGGGGAAGGGGCACAAGGGATCTCCGCCAGGGGGCGCGGGAGGGAAAGGGCTCCCCGCGCCGCCAATCCCCTCCTCTTGCGAGTGGCGACCTCTTCAGGGAAGGGAGGGGAGGGCGCCCAAGGAAAGGGAGGAGGCGCCGTTACAAAGAAAAGAGAGGCGAGAAGCGAGTGCGGCGGGCGACGACGGCCAACAAAGGGCGCGCCCTGATCCGCCCTTTCCTGCGCCGGCGCCCTCGCCCTCCCTCCGCCAGGCCTCCGCCTCCGCCTCGCCTTCTTCCCGGCCTCCCAAAGGGCAGTTTAGTGAGCGGCCTCGAAGAGAAGGGACCTGCGTCGCCCACAACGAAGTCAAGTCCGCCTCCAAGGGGGCGTCGGCCACACCCTCCTCCTCCTCCTCCTCCTCCTTCTGCGTGGAGTGGGACACCTTCGAGTGGGAGGACAGCAGCAACAGCAACAACAACAAGAAGCAGGAAGACGACAAGAAGAGTGGAGGGCACCTGGCCACCTTCAACTCCCGCTCCAGACTAAAGAGCGACCGGGACTTGGTCAGGGAGAATCCCGCCGTCACCCACGACAAGGGCACGGGAGAGGAGGAGAGGACGTCAGCCATGACCAGCAAAGTCACTTCGCGGCGATTGGCGGGGACCGCGTCCTCCAGCACCACCTCGTCGTCTTCCTCTTCAGGCTCAGCCGCCGAGGATGACATCAACCGAGCCGCGGCCAGGATCTACCGCAGCAAGGCAGTCTCCAGGAGGCCGGCGGCCTACGCCGCCCCTGGGGCCGCCGCCGCCGCCGCCGCCGGAGTCTCCGGGCACCACCAGCTGGACAGCGACGGAACCCTCAACTCTGGCGGCGACTCAGACTCCTCCGAGGAGATCCACTACGGACCGGGCTTCGTCAGCAGGCTCAAGAACCGTTACATGAGCGTAGCGCTGAGGAGCTCCACCCGCGGATCCACCGCCAGCATCCTCCGGAGGACGGCCTCGCTCGAGGACTTCTTAGACAAGGACAAAGAGGACCAGCACATTGAATTGCGCGGATCCCGCGCCGCCCCGCTCTCCCCCACCAAGCCCTCCGCTCCCACGCTCCATCACTACAGTCAGCACCAGCAGCGCCACCGTCCCTCCGACACCCCCGACGGGTCTTCATCCCGCAGATCACGACCCCCCTCCACTGCCAAGTCCGCCTCCAGAAGGAAGGACTCCATCAAGCGCGCCCAGTCCGTCGAGGTCCTTTCCGTTAGCGACCAGACCTCCAGCAGCAGCGGCAGCAGCAGCGAGCTCCCCGTCACCAGCCCGACAAAGCTGTCCAGGCGGTACGCCTTCGAGAAGCATGATGCTGCCCCGCCGCCGCTCCCTCCCAAGGGCAAGGAGAGGTCAATCGACAAGGTGGTAAACTCCCTGGCCAACGACGTGGCCATCGTGGAAAAGACAATGCCGAAGAAGTCCTCCTCTTCCTCGGCGATCCAGCCCCCGCCCCTGGCCAAGGTCATTGAGCTTGGGGGTGGGAGCGTCAGCAGGAGGCCGCCGTACAAGCGCCGCTCCTCCAGCCTCCTTTTCGGGGTTGAGGAGAGGGAGCTGCCGGCGCCGGACACGGTCAAGGAGACGCGAAAGATCTTCGAGTCGCGCCCGGGGAGGGCACCGCTGCCCTCCTACGGAAGCAAGAGCCAGCAGCACCCCGGGCTGGGACACAAGTCAAAGTCCGCGTCCAGCCTCCACCCACCCCGCTCCAGGTCGGTGGACGCCAGGCTGTTTGCCAGGAAAAGGAGCTCCGACACGGACAGCTTATCCATGTCCTCTCCTCCCCCTCCGCCCGCCTCGCGGCCCTCGCAGACAGTAGCCCCTCAGCCCAGCCCGAGGAGCCACGGGAATCAGGCTAAGCCTTCGTTGCCATCAAAACCTGCCCATTTGACGCCCAGCAAGTCACCTACCGCCCCTCTAAAGACGAGGAGGTCTGAGGAGATCCTGACAGCCGCGGCAGCGACAACCAGTCACTTCGTCATGCCGCCGCTGAGGCACGTGAGCAAGCAGGCAGACTCTGACGAGACCAGCAGCACGACAAGCAGCAGTAGTAGCAGCGTCGGCGGCGGAAGAGGCAGAGACCGCGGGGGATCCGCCTCCGTGAGGAGCTCGGCCAGACCCAGCGTTAAGACGGTGGAGGAGAGCGAGGACGAGGGCATCAAACATGTCTCTTCCGACTCCATCAGCAGGATAAGGCAGGGCAGCAGCTCGGTCAGCTTCAACTTCAACGGGGCCGGAGTCGGGAGCAACAGCAGGAACTACCTCCCCAGCAAGGAGAGCGGTTCCGCAGCCGCCGGTCGCCAGGTGGGTGTCATTCGCCCCATCACGAGGGAGAGCATAAGGGAGAGCCAGCAGCATCAGGCTGAAAAGGAGCGGCCCAAGGAGGTGATCTACATCGAGAAGAAGACCCTGCAGATGCCATCATCACCGACCGCCTCTGCACCTCCGGCTCCTGCTGCCAAGTCCTCCTGGATGGAGGAGGCGAACCGGAAGAACAGGAGGCTGGCGGCGGCGGCAGCAAAGCATGATCAAACCGTGGAGAGGGGGAGCGTTGTCCACCACCACCGAGTGCCAAGCAGGCCCACCCACCACCCTCCCGCGGTGCCACCGCAGGAGCCAGTCAGGGAGACCTCGGTGGTCTCCAAGACCCTGCCCGAGCCAAAGAAGCCGGAGGTACTGCTAGTGACCAAGAAGGACCTCCCAGCCTCCCCAAAGCTGCTGAGGCGGCAGACCAACGTGGAGGCGGAGGCTCCTTCGGCGGGAGGAGGGCAGAGGTTTGTGCCTTCCCCGGAGAGACTGATCGTTTCCTCCTCCCCGCCGTCAGAAATGAGGAGGGAGATAGTGACCAGAGTGGAGGCAAAGAGCTCCTCCTCCACCTCAGCCGGTGTCGTTGACGACAGCTCCAACTCTTCTTCTTCCTCCTCCTCCCCGCAGCCCATGATGGCCGCCGCTGCCGTCGACGTCGGCGCGGGCGAGAACAGCTACCGCGACAGCTGGAAGAAGCGCAACGAGGAGCAGAACACCATGGTGTTCAACTTTGTCAACTCCGCCAAGGAGGTCTCGCACATAGAGAACGACGGAAGGGACATCTCCAAGCGGAGGGGCACGTCGGGCAAGTCCAAAAAGAGGAGGAACATCGCGTTGGCAAAGGTAGGAATACAGAGAAAAAAGTCATCGAATTGTCGTTTCGTCAAATTTGGGAGATAACGCAGCAATGTTTTTTTATTCTTCCCTCCCCCACTTTCGCTGGGCTCATTGTCCTCCGGAAGGCTCCAAGGTTTTATTGATAAGTCGGTCACCAATTAGGTGCGAGAGAAGCCAAGGCCTCTTCTTTTTTGTCGGTCGCCGCCCCTACTATAGCTGCTGATAGGTGGTCTCTCGCGTCCCTCTAATTCTTTTTTATGTCTCTCTGCTGTGGGCGCGTCCGCCGGTCGGTGTACGAGTCTCGCTTGGATTGATACGACCGAGCCGGGCCAGTTAACTGATGCGATGGGGAGAGAATCAAGCAGCACAAAGTGCAAGCATGGCATCACTGAACTGAGCAGACTATACGTGCTGCACAGTAGTACTCTTACTATGTGAGAAAGGAGAAGGGGGCCAACTGAGCGCTAAATTGATGCAATCGCAGGTCAACCGGCAAATTGTTTAAAGGGGGGCGAAGAGCACATTTTGCCTTTTTTGTGGAACGAAAACCAAAAAGGAAAACAAAATCCAATTTTCGAGATATCTGCATCGCTTTCGCCCAGAGTACTTTTTCGAAGTTTTTCCCCATTGCATTATGTTCGATTCTCCTCTGAGAGACCCTTTAGCGGCGCCAACACGGCAGCTTAGGAAGGAGAGGCTGCGGTACTAAAAAGAGTGAAAACGCCTCTTCCTCCACCCTTTTCCTCCTCCCATGATCCGTCTTCTTCTCCCATGCCTTCTTATACGCTTCCCGGCACAGCTTAGGAAAAGAAGCCCTTCTCCCGTTCTCCAACGGTGATCTCACCGCACGGAAGGGACGGCGACGGCAGAAGAAGATCCCCTCCTCCACTTCCCCCCTTTTCCCTTGCTCCATACTCGGGGTTTGGCTGGCTGGAGTTGCATTTACAGTTGCTACAGCTGGCCGCCTTTTAGATCTCCCCCTCTTTTCCCGTCCGTCCCTTCATGCCTTCTCCTCCTCTAGGAACGGAAGAGGAGCAGGGAAGAGTGGAAATTTCTCCTTTGGCCTGCATGGCATAGCGCTAGGAGAGACGGACGGACGGAAAAAGGCAGCTTATAGGGAAAATATATGTATCCCGTGTAGCCGTTCCTGTTTGATGGAGATGAATTTTTCTGCGTGTTTTCCGCTTTGTCAGGAAAACGCCACCCGTGAAATAATTTCACCGGTCCCAATGTTTTTTTTTTCGGAGACAGAAATTCGGGAAGGCAAAATCCATTTCACCGTGTCAAATTTTCGGCCATCCTGCCCCTGGTCTTGCTTCTCGCGTTTCGTCTGAGGGAAGGGTAATTGGACTATGACGAATGTGTCGGACAGTCGCGGAGTCGCGGCGGAGGCGCCGGCAGAAAGTCGAGATTTTCCAGGCATTTGGAGCTAGCTCTCCCTCCTTGTACTGAGCACCGCCAAACTTTTTCCAGCGTGGAGAATCGGGAGTGACTTGGCGGCCGCTTCGGTGATGAGGGCGAGAGTGATTTTTTTTGTTTCGGCAGGGACTAATTAACGACGACGCGTTCCCTTCCCTCCTGTCTTGCTGCACAGCCAGCCGTGTAATATTTTCCCGCAATGTAAGGTGAGCGGGCGAAATTTAGCGTGGGTGGGCGGCCCCGGCCCCCCTCAATGTTTCATGGGCCCGCACACTGAGTCTATGTAGAAGAGAGAAGAACGGGGAAAGATTGTCCTTGGATGAGAAAAAAGGCCCTCCTCGTGGTTTCTCTTGATGTTCCTCCTCCTGCTTTGCCGTATAATTGACTTATTTAGAAGTGGAGCTTTGCAGCCGCCCTTTTGGTTTCCCTCCTCCGTTCCACTAGAATCACGCGCCCGGCACAGATACACGAGTTGGCCTTGGCAGAATGCATTTACCTCCGGCGGTGTAGCATGGGAAGCTGCCCCGAAATCGAGGCATTTATTACGAGGGAGAAAAACTGAAAAAGAGAAACTCGATGAAAAAAAGTTTTAGAGACTTTTTCCTCTTTTCTTTTGGTAGCCAATGTTACTTTAGCAGTCGGCGTGTCGGGGCCTCAAATTCTCCCCTCCGCCCCTTGTCCCCCGCCTTCCCCCTTCAGTACCAATTTTCCCGCTCCTTCTTCTGTACGGGTGGCGGTGGTGAGATTGGCTTTTGCCGGCTCTGACCGTTTCAGATTTTTCTTTTTCTTTTGGTGACGACAGATGTTTTCCTCTACCTATCCTCCCCCGCAGCCATCCCTCCCTCTCTTGGCTGAATACTGATGCAACCAACTTCTCTTTTTTTCTTGCGGCTGGTTGTTAGGTGGAGGCATCACATGCCTCGCGGCGGTTTTCCCTCTACTCTCCCTCTCTCCATCTTCGTCGATTAAAGCTTGACCTCGCGCCACCTGAGCGCGTGTCTGCCCTTGCCATTGCCACTTAAAAAATCTTTGCTGCCAGCAAGACCACAGCACTGTCGGATTGTTTGATGTTTAATACACACCCCGTAAAAGAATCGACTCACTGACAAGTGTATATTTTTAGGTCTTTGAGCTGGCATCTTTTGCATGTACGCGCCGGTCAGAGTAGGTAAGTCTAAGGTCACTCCAAGTTGCCAGCCTCCTGCACAGGTGGCAGTCCCACCAGCGGAGAGAGCATGGAGGCGGAGGACACCATGGCCTCCGGGGAGGACTCCTCATGAACCAAGCTGCCCTGGATAGGGGTGACCCTTTCCATGTGTATCTCCAGCTTTAGGAGCAGCTCGGCGGTCTTGAACCTGGTGAGCAGGGCGTCCATGGAGACGGTCCGGCGGTCGTCCTCCCTGTTCGTGAAGTCCTGCTTCTCCAGGATGACCTTGCTGGTCTCCCTCCTGTGCCCCCTCTCCAGGAAGGAGACGGTGGGGAAGTGGGTGACGGCCCTCCCCAGCACGTAGGAGACGTCCACGTGGTGCCTGCCCTCCGTGAAGTCCACCGTCAGCGACAGCCTGACCGGGATGCGAGCCCCGTTGAAGTCCTGGATGCTCATCTCCTTGAAGGTGACGCTGGTCGTGCCGCGGATCCTCTTGGCCTCCCGGATGAGGAACCCGATGTCGGACACGGAGACTCCGATCTTGCACGTTTTGCTCTCAGCCCTGTAGCGCTCAGCGAGAAGCGCAGCCATTGCTATGATTTTTCCACTTGTTTACGGAGACACGATATCCACCGGCCTGAGCCAATTTTAAATATCAACTACTTACAATACCCCATTAAAAAAATAGACATAGCCCTTGCCATTCGGAAAAAAGGTTTTTTGTTACAATTCGTTTTCGAAAGCAAGGTGGGTGAGTCAAACATGCATTCTCCAAAATATCCTTCCCTACCTCTTTATCGTGCGTCTGATGCCGGTTAGGGGGGAATCACGGGGAGGGAGGATCGAGTCATCGCTCATCAAAAGTCTTTGTTTGCACTACTTACTTACGTACTACCGCCCTTTTCCCCTCTATCCCCGCCTTTTTGGCTGCCCGTTGGAGGGGAACGGGGTGGGGAAAAGAAGGGTATTTTCAGTCAGTTCTTTTTTCTCGTCCCCTAGCTTTGTATGTAGACCTGACGAAATACAACTTTGGAGCGAGGCAACAACATTCCTTCTCCCACATTTCTCCCTTCCCCCCAAAAAATGTGGCGCGCCGCCCCCGGCTCTCAATTTCATTACTTTACTCTCCCCTTTTCCCCAAAAAAGAACAACCCGTGACGTAAGAGGCCTATCGATGACAGAAGATACGACCCCTCCTCCTTCGAGAAAAACAAAAATGACGAAGGCCCCCCCTGCATCCTGTTTCACACACTCTCACAGCCAAGACACTTACGCCCCGATCTGACACGGATTTTTCTCTCTTCTGCAAGAAGAGATAAGGGAACTTGATCGAAATAATTCGAAAAAGAGAAGGGAAACCGTGAGTGGGGCGTTGCGTCGTAAAATATATCTGGGATGAATTCATCATCACGCCTATGTGGCAAATGCCTTGTGAGCAGGGCTGCTGCCCCTTGCCCCTTCTTGCTTGCCCCACGCCTAGTTTTCGGCTGCTTGTATTAGTTGTAATCCGACCCCTTTTCCGACTGCGGCCCCGCTACACCACCGACGACGCAACAGTGCCCTAGAAGCCTGTGTTATGTACGTAACATACTGGATTTATCGTCCCTCTGCCCTCCTTCCCCCTCCCGACATGTCTCTGCTGCCAAACTCTTATCTTTCCTAGGCCGATCGTTCGTTGTACAGCATTGAGTGCTAATGACTGATGCCGTCCGGGCGTTTTTGCTTCATTCTTTTTTTAAAGTAAGTCCTTGTTCGACAAATAAATGCATGTCGCAGCAACCGAGATTTTTCTTTTAAATATTTGGCCGAGATTTACTTGTTGTTGGGAAAGTGAGGAAGGGATTTTTTTATTGCCTGCTGCGGCAACTCTCCCAAGGATGGGATCTTTTTTTTTGTTTCTCCTTACCTCGAGATTCTTTCTACATTTTGCGGATGTGCTAGGGGGTAAAAACAAAAAGAGAATTTCTTCTCCGCGTGTGGGAAAATCGCTGCGGACAAAGCCTAAGTTTCTCATGCCCACATCTATGTACATGAGATGCGGCCGGAGAAAAAAATGTTTCAAACCTTTTATTTGAATTTGTTTTTGTGGCATCTGCGCAAATTGTGCGGGAAGCACGCGTCAGTGCGGGTCGATTTTTGAATTTGATGATGGCTTCGTGAAAGAACAATCTTCGCAGCCAAAGACGGACGACATCAACAACGCCCACCATGAAACAACGCCAGAAGCGCTGGAAATGTGGGATTGTCCCGCAAACGCTTAATTCGTCAAAACGTGATGGGGATTGTCTGGCCCAAATCGGGAAAAAGAAATATTGCATTAGGGAAAAACCCAGGAGCTGATGCCAGATGGAAGCTTTTTTGGAGGAGCACTGTTTTGGGTACTCCCTCCAAAACTGTCAAGACTAAAAAATGTTGGTTGGCCTACCAAAACAGTGAACTGCAGCAGTCGGGGTATAGTTTGGATGGTTTGCTGAAACTTTTTCGTTTTTTTTACTTCCGCCATTGTATTGACTGTATTGGATAATGAGAAAAAGGGAGGGAGGGGCGCCCTGCCGGAGGGTGTCTGCTGTGCAGTTCAGTGCAACAATGGTCTGGCTCCAACCCCAAACTGACAAATTGATCAGAACACAACACTATCCGCCCCACCCAGATTGCCCCAAGGCATACGTACGTTTTTTTTTAAAAAAAAAATTTGGAAAATGGCCCTCCTTTTCCGCGTATTGACTGTTGTTAAGCCGAAAATGATGTTTTTGGAGAGATGATGGGCCTCTTCTCTTGGAAAAACGGTTACTGTACACATCGATCGTTGAATGAGCGAAGAAAAAGGGAAAGAGAATAGAGTTGGTTGGTTGGGCAACGCCCCTAAACAGATGATCCCAAAGAGGAGGAGTGCGAATTGCAACTTTTGGGTGAAGGGAGGGGGGTTTATGGAAGGAGAAGAAGGCGGGTTGGGTTTTTTAAGGGGGCCGACTCACCCTCCTACCTCGTCCCAAACAACAAGTTGCCTCCTTCCAAGGTCGGGCGGGGGACTTTCGAGTATCTTTTTTGCATGTCAGGCGCCAAAGAGGAAAAGAAGAAAGGGAGAGAGGGTGATGAATCGCAGCATTCGCGTTCTTTTTCTTGGCTCGGCAAACCTCCACTTCCTTGTTGCTGAAAATTTGCGGAGGAGGGACGATGAGGTCATGACCGAAGGCGACGGCCAAAAAAAACAATCTTGTCAGTCACGGTCACGCACAGTAGAAAAAAAGATGAAAAAAGCCGTTTTCCCGCATATTCCACGCCAATCTATATAACGACCTTTCTTATTCCAGGAACCTGGGGTGATTTTATTGGGCGGCACTGGCGGCGCCTCCTCCTCCGACGGGGCCACCACTTCGAACGGCGTCTCAGCATCTTCCTCCTCCTCCTCCGACTCCCCCTCCCCCTCTTCCAGTTCTGACTCTGAGGATTCCGAGATCGACGTCCACCGCCCCGTCTCCCCCTGCAACGTCACATTCGTAGGCGCAAACGCCAACACGGGAGGAAAGTCTTCGCTCCGCTCAAGGAGGCCAAGGGACAAAAAGGTATGGAGCCACAGTTTTCCCACATTGGGCAAACATAATGCGTGTGATTTTTTTGAAATGGAAAACTCCCATTTAGTGTCGCTTCCTGTCACGATAAGTCGTGAGTAGTGCGTGTAACCGATCACCCTTCCTTCCCTCTTTGTCATCCTCTCCCAGACTTTTTTTCTCACAGCGGTCTCCCCCCCCTCCCCTTTCGTATTGTGGGAATTGGGATGTTGCCCCTCGCCATTTCGAATTTGCAAGGCAAGGCCGCTCGTACTAATGGAACGAGATCCCTACGTTCACTTTTCCCTCTTCTTCTTCCCATCGCCTTGAAAACTCGCACGTGAATTGTGGTATCATGTAGGAATGAAAAAAGGAAGACATTACCGCGCTTCCCGATTCAGCGCAGGCGCGATATGCGAATAAAATTTGAAATATTAAATTTTTTTGTTTGGTTGTCAATTCAAGTTATGCTATCCCAATAATAAAACTTGGTAGTTTTGCGACAAGTGCAAGGTGTTCAAAGCTGCTGCAGGTGATGATCCAGGAAAAAAAAGGGGGGGGGGGATCTTCCCAGTCACCGTGAAAGACATTGTGTTCGAAGGTGATTGGATTTTCGCCACATCCTTCTTTCTAACGCAGAAGCAAGACCCGGTTCACACGTCCCCCTTAGCCACTGAGGAAAACAAGGAGAAAGGGGAGGACAAAACGCGAATTTTTTAGGAGGAAGGGAAGAGACCTTTTTTCCATGCAGCACTTTCACTGCGTCCTCTTAAAGGGCCCGGAGCCACCTTTTTTTTCCTTTTCTTTTTTAAGGGGAAGGAACTTCCTTTACTTTCCAAAGGGGATCATTCCTTTTCTCTTCTTTTTCCTTCTCCTGATTAGCTCCAAATGGAATCTCGAGACTCTTTCCTTTTAAACTATTGTCCCTTTTCTTTTCTTTCTCACGAGTCACTCTTGAGGACAGGAGAAAAGGGAAAAAAGTGTCTCAGACTTGGGAAAAACAACCCCCCTCCCGTTTTGGGAAAATTAGGACTGGACGACGTCTAGCGATTAAAAGAATACGCTGGTTTTTTTATTTCGTGCGTAAGGGGAGATTTGTGCCCCGAGGCTGTTTTAATTCTGTCCCAAAACTTTCGCGTCTTCGTCCGTCCTCCCACATCTGTCGCTACGAAAAAGAATCGCTTAACACCGCTGGAGAAAAAAAGGGAATCTAAAGGCCCTCTACTTTCATCTTCTTTCAATTCTTCCCCAGATGAGAGAGGGCGGCCGGCCACCTGATGTGTCGGTCTCCTCTCCTTCTTTTTTCTTATCGAGTGTCGAAAATTGTCGCCTCCTTTCATTTTCGGCGGGGA
>JAAUXV010051613.1_pt1 | contig 11457 bp, 10 predicted proteins | sample 7278181 | NCBI WGS metagenome assembly JAAUXV01 (sample SAMN14350114, study PRJNA611818) | marine sediment metagenome | isolation source: surface marine sediment (2.1m) | place: French Polynesia: Moorea | collected 2018-08
ATCTCCAATCTTTTCACGCTGTGGCTAGCATTGCCCTTCAACGACACCCGTGTTCTGTCTCCCCCCGTCGCGACGGCGGCGCCAGCCCCCCCCCCACCCTATCCAACGCCGCCACCATTTCGGCGGAAAGAGTGGGTCCAATCTTCTCGTTCGTGCACAACAGCAGCTCTCCCATTACTTCCTTTGAGCGAGAAACGCTGCTGCCGTCGGAAAAGGAGGGGGACGGGAGAAAAAGAAATGGAAGAGGGGAGGGGAGGGGGGATAGAGTAGAGCGGACATGCCAGGGGGAGGAGGAGGAGGATGGAGGATGGGGAATACCTCGTGCTTTTATACCGCCTCCAAGAAGAAGACTGTTTCTCTTCCGCCGCCGTCGGAAAGAGGAAGCTGCTGCCCGGCTTCTTTCCCCCTATTGATGCCGGTGGGGATCATTGCAACAGCAAAAAGAGGAAGAGGAGGCCGGCAAAAGGCAGCATGAGCGGAATAAATGCATCAGATGTGTGGGAGAGAAAGGGGGGGAGGCATTATTGTGGTGGAATTGCCGCCGTCGCCGTCGTCTTCAGAAGGCAACACGGCGGGAGAGGAGGAAGGAGGGAGGGCGACGTTGCCAGAGTTTCCTCCTTCCTCGATCTCCCCTATTCTACTATGGCACTCTCCGCTTTTGTAGTTGTACACAGAGGAAGTGTGTGCAGCACTACACAGAAAGAAAGAAAAAGAGTAGAGGGACGGAGAGGGAGAAAGCCGAGGAGGGCTAAAAAAGAAAATTCGGGGAAGACTTCCTTCTCCTTTTGCTGCGACGAAGAGAGAGGAAGAAGAAGGCTGCGACTTCCCCCTCCCTCCTTTTTTTCGCCATCCGCAGTAGTACTGTTCTACCACAGTAGAAAGAGGAGAGGGCGGGAAAGCGGAAGAAGCACAACTATTCTTGGCGAAAAATGGGAATAAGGGCGCACGTACGTGGGCGGAGAGAGTGGTGGTTGTTCGAGCTCTGTCTGCACCGCTCCTACCTTATTCCACCTTTCATGACACCACTTTGAATTGCAAAGTGGAGGCGAAGGAGAGTGAAAAGATCCGAGAGAAAAAAAGGGGCCAAGGAATGAACCGCCACCACCTGCGATTTCGCGAATCTAGGATTTGCAAAGCCGCCGCCGACAACTACCTCCCAATTGGCTTGTTTTTACGGGACTTTTTATTTTCCAGCCAGTCATCGCTCGGGGCCATGATAGCTGCTTCGGAATGGTCTTCTTCTCCTTTGGCACAAAGGCGGAAGACGATTCAGACATGGGGCGGAGGAGGGAGAAAAGACCCGCAAAAAAATCGGCTGCGGTGGCGGATCGCGAAAAAAAAGAGGCACAACAGAAATCTTCTTTTCTTACGGCTGCGCAGCAACGACAGCTTCTAATGCACCTCTCCCTCCTCAAATAGCGCGGCCAGACTGCAAAAAGCAGCCGAGTGTATGTAGGAAGGAGGAGGAATGCAGGACGGGCGATTAAAATCGCGGAGAGTTTTCCAAGCACCCTGAGAGGAGGTGATTCGCGAGATCGGGGCAATCAATCGCAGCGACGTAAGAAAAGTGTTAGGAAGGTGCAGTCCGTCGGCCAGTAATCGGAAGCGATTAGCTCCTCCGTCTATAAATCGAGGGGGAGGCATGACACACATGTTTTAAAAAGCGGCGTGCGAGAAAGCCAAAGTCTCGACGACTAGAAGGTGCACCCTACTTTTTTTCTCTTTCGGGGTCGCTGCCGGCGTTACTAAGGCGTCGTCGGATTAGGGAGGCGGAGAGTACACACAAGGCGGACAGACAGGGGGAGGAAGGGGGGTGGACACACAGACAGCGTGTGTGTGTGCTGCGTTGACGGAAACGCGCCTGGAATGTACGCAAATCTCCCTCCCCTTTTTTGTCCCATTTCCCGAATGCGATAGGGGGGAAAAGGAACGAGACGAGAAACGGGAAAAGGGGGGAAAGAGGTGTCGTTTTTTGCGGCTGCAGCTTCTCCATTTCGCCGTCTGACTTGGACTGGCGGAGCGGAGGCGGAGGCGGCCACTAACGAGCAATCTGCTCCTCCTCCCTCTTCCGCCGCCGGACGCGAAAAGAGATCATTATCCAGCGGCGCCTTCCTTCACCTCCCTCCCCCACTCCTTCCTTTTTCAACGTACGCATTTTCCCCGTCATTTCCCTTCTCCTCCTCCCGCGAAAGAAAAAAAAACAATCTGCCAGATGGAGGTGGGGAGAAGAAGGGAGAAAAGTTGTTTCTCTGCGTCAGTGGAAAAGGGAGAGGGAGAGGGGGGAAGCCATTCAAGTTACACGAAATGACGCACAAAAAGGAGGGGAAATGGAAAAGGGGGGAGGGAGAAGGAGAAACAGACGACGGGTTTCGGAGGCAGACGAGGAGGGAGGAGGAGGGAAAAAAGTTTTTTTCCTTTCTTTTTTCCGCAACTGCAGCACTTGCCTATTCCCTAGCGACTCTTTCCTCCCTCGAAACTGCTCCATTTTTCTGGAGACAAATACTACTATTCCCTCATAGGAGGCAAAGGCAGCTCAAAAACGGCATTCCTCGTTTTTATCTAGCACAACAGTCAGTAGGTACGGTACCACAGCTGTTGGCATCGTTCGCCCCGACGACGGAAATGCCTTACGAAAAGTGGCCCCCATCCCCTCCCTCCCCTCACGCGAGCGCACATGGCAAACAACAACCTGCTTTTGTGCCCCATAGGAATAAGGCCGCCGCCGCAACGGTGGTCGGGTTCCCTCTCCTCTTCCGACAGCTTCATGACCGGATACACATATATTGCCGGCTTTTTAAGGGGGGGAGGGAGGGCAGCAAGCTGTCGCCCGGGAGGAAAAGCAATCGCGGGTGTGGGCGGAGGGAGAGAGATGGGGGAAGGGAGGCCCAAAAAGTAGGCGCAAAATGCGGTCTTTGGCGCCCGCCCCGTCGCTCGCTGCAGCCAGCGAGAAAGGAAGGCGAATGCATAATTAATGGATTCGCGCTCTCTCGCTCTACGGATGGAGGGAGGACTGACTTGAGGGCAGATATGAATCATTTAGACGTCAGGCAACAGCTGCGACCGACCGACAGACCTGAGAGAGTTTTCCTCTCTGCTAATTCAGAACAGCAGAGGATGGGAATACAACGTATCAGAGGAGGGTGCTGCTCTCTCTCTCGTTGTTGCCGAAGTGCCCGCTGTTAGAGAAGGGTAGTCGAACTGCTCTTTGGAAAATGACAGGCAGCCCTTTTTTTCTCTTTCCTCTTAGCGCCAAAATGCCAAACGCAGGCTATGTGCACATGAGGGAGAGCTGACATTACGAGTGTACTTGAGCAAATATGTATAAACAGGGGGAAGAGAGACGAGGGGGCATTCACCCTTTGCTGCCGTAGCTGAAAGAAGAAGGGAATACGTTTTGGCGGCCCGAGCCATCAATCTTTCAAACGAGGGGGAAGGGCCTGAAATTGCTGACAGAAGTGAAAGTATTTGGCGGAACCAGCGGAGGACAGACAATTTAGGAGGAGGGGTGGTGTGCATCGTGCTATCTTTATGGACCCCCCTCCCTTCAATTAGTGCTGCTACTTCTGTTACTCTCCCCCATGGAAAGAGCAGGGGGAGGGGGGCAAATAGCAATTACCCCATCCCATCCCTCTCTTTTCAGCATGCGGCGGCCGCCCTCCCTTTTTTCTTTTTTGGGTGTCACGGTCAGGGTCGCCCGCTTCGCCACGGAATCGTCGACCCACTAATGGGCGGAAAAAGAAATCTGTTGTCTGGGCGGCTTCTTTTTTTTGCTTCGTCGTTCGCCGCCCAATTCCTCTGCGGGGTCGTGAGGCTTCCCCCCCCCTCTTCAAAAACTCATTGTTAAGCAGAACGAGGGCGGGGGAGCTGGCTCAGCGGGGAGGGAGGCAAAACATGGGGAAGATGAAAGATACCGCCGCGGCATTTATCTTGCTCATATCTGTGTAGAAGGGGCCCCAGAGGCGCGGGCTTGACTCTCAAGCGGCGCTAACGAGGTGGCGGATGCAGATCTCGGACGCAGAAACCGGTGCATTACATAGCGAAAGAAGTCTCCACATCGTACGAGGGACAGTTTCTCCCCATGAACAATGCACCCTCGAGAACCGTCTGGCGGCGGTCGAGTCCTTCGAGATATCGCAACAGCAACAAGGGTGAATGATGATGACTCAGTCCCTCCCTCGTCTGGGAGGGGGAGGAGGAAGAAGAGAATGAATAGGGGGGTCGACCCACCAAGGTGGTCGGTCGGTCGGTCAATTGGTCCAGGAGAGGGAGGAGAAAATAGACTGTATTTCCAAGGGCGGGGAATACCCCCCTTCCTTCTTCCCCAATCGTCTTCTCTCTCTCTCTCTTTTCTCCGCCTAACGACAGCTCATTCTGACGGGGGTGTTGCATTTAATGGCAGCCGTTTTCAACTACTACTAAACTCCCGGCCCATTCATAAATCTTTCCCTTTTTCTCCTCCTTTTTTTAAAATGCCAATTTTTTCCCACAGCCCTACAGAAAAGCGGCAGGAATGCCGACCTGTAGAGTGTGCTGCTCAGGCAACCAGAAGAGAAAAGCAGTCTAGACATCCCAAAGTGGCCGACGTACGTCGCGGTCGATTCTCTCTCCATTCATGCCTCCCTCCTTCTTTCCTCCTCTTCCCATCTGCGATAATCGCAAAATGATCGCCCCTCCTCTCTATTTCCCTTCTTTTCCTTTTTTTTCCCCGGCTGCAGCAGTTTTTCTTTTGAAAAAGTTCTCACGGGCCAAAAATTCCGTCTCTCCATCTCGGCGGAGTCGCTGCTGTCAGCGGGGCGTCGAATTTTTTGGGGAACCCCTCTCCTATTTCTAGCGGGCAGCTTTCAATAAAGACGCGGGAAGGCAGGGGATAGACGGGGGGTGACGTCACAGAATTAATGGCTCGTGTCTGTGCGGAGTATTCTGCCCCCACGACACTCAACAAAGCACGCGAGACTCCCCTCCGTCCCGTCACTCAAATGGGCGAATTGTTGCGTACGCACAAATTGTTTTGTGACGTTTCACCAGCGCTAATTACTGAACCTCAGGGGCGCTTTTTAATGCGAAAAATGATAGACGCCGACGCCGTCAAATCGATCGGGCGCCAAATCGGCATGAAATGCAAACGCTCTCCAAACATTATCAACTCACCGGTGACGAAGTCGGCGGAGGCTGTTGCTGAGTATTCACGGAATTATGCTGGGAGGTGGGAGGCAAGTTCTGGAAGAGCGGGAAAAGAAGAAGTGAGGTAGAGACAGGCCAGGCGACACTATTTCAATAAACACCGCATAAGAGCAAGGTACAAAAAGTTTCTAGCGCCGACCTGTTGCTGCTGGGCGTTTGACGCCTGTTGTGTCGACCCGTCCGCCGCGGCTGCGGCTGCGCCGTCCCTCTTTGAGGCCTGCACCGGCGGCGTCCACGTCTGCGACGGGCGGCCCTCGTGCTTGCCGGGGTGCGGCGGAGGGCCGTTGGGGCCGTTGGGGCCGGGGACGGGGGGCCCGCCGGCTGGTGCCGAGGCCGTCGCCGGCGTCGGGGCCGCGGTCGTCGGCGGGGCCGAGGTCGCCGCGGCGGTGGCCGCGGCCGGAGCAGGGTTAGTGGCGGGGGCGGAAGAGGAGGAGGGAGTCGAAACCGCAGGAGGAGCAGCAGGCTGTTTGATGTGAGCAAGTAGTAGAAAGTTAGTACGATGTCAGTAGCGGAAGCATCTGCTGTACTGTACGGCACTAGCAAAGTGAGTAGTGTTTTATTTCGAGTCAGATGGTTAGGAGGAATATGTGAGGTGAAGGATCTTACTTGTTGCTGCGGATACCCTGAGGGCGGCGGCGGCGGGTATCCACTGTGCTGTTGATGTTGCGGCGGCGGCGGGTAGCCTCCACCCGGGTGAGGAGGAGGAGGAGGGCCGCCGGGATACGGCTGGTGGCCATACGGAGGCCGAGGGGGAACATTCTGTGGGAGAAGAGACGGGGAAATTAAGATCAGTACAACAATACCTTCAAATCTAGGAGTGGCTTTTATGAACGAAACTGAGACAGAATCGGGAGAGAACAGAGCTAACGGACGGAATCAATGGAGGAAAAACACATTTTTCTCATTTCGTTGACGCAAAAGAATGGGAGCAAAAAGTGAAACAGAAGCGTAGAATAAAAACTGGTGCAAGCGGACCGCCTCCTCATCTGTGTGGGTGACATGCATGTGAAATGTATCACCACCCCCTTCCCTCCTCCCGTTTCCTACGCAGACAGAAGAGAAGGGACAACACAGCAGCTGGATCAGGATCAGGACCTCCTTTTTAGTGTTGCCGCAAGTCACCCATGCAAAGCGCAAGGGAGACAGTCAATTTTTGGGTCATTCGAACGGGTTTTATGTTGCCTAGTTCTCCCCCCCCCCCTTTTCCCTCACATGAGGCCGGCCGCAAATCTGGGCACGAAAATGCACTTCATGTCTTCCCTCGCTCTTTTTCTACTACTGTACTGAAACGTAGACCCTCCTCAGGAAAGAAATAACACCCGTTACGCAACGAACCCCTTTTTGCATTTTCCCTCTCTCCCTCCCTTCCCCCTTTCTCTCGTCTCCGCGGCATTTGTTTTCATTTGCATTGAAGGGGGGAGGGGAAGAGAGGTGAAAGGGGAGACTGAAAGGCGCGCCAAAGAGGGGAAGAGAAAAGGGCCAATGCACTTTTCAAAACTCTGGAATCGGACTTTCATGCTACGAAAGGCGAAGACGACAACGCCATAACAAAAATCTAAGCTTGAAAAAGGCCTCATCTCGTAACTTTGGCAGAACAATCATCCTTGTAATCAAGTGTCCCACTCGATTCCAGCCAATCTTAGCTCACGGGAATAATCAGAAGCGCGAAAGCGATCTATTGGAACAGTACGTGACCATAAGACACCTGAATCTAAGACCTTTCTTCCTAGCACTTACATGCGGATGCCTGTAGGCGCCGTACGCCGCCGGGTCCGCCCCGCCCCAACCTGGGCCGGGAGGCGGGGGAGGAGGGTAGCCGCTGTTCGGGTAAGGACCTTGCTGAGGGCCCTGAGGGGGCATCATGGGCCTCTGTCCCTGGCCCTGCGGCGGGCCCTGAGGAGGAGGTGGGCCGCCCTGGCCCTGCGGACCTGGCGCCCGGCTCCCCTGCAGCAGGGAGTTGAGCGTGGGCGTGGGACCGCCCTGCTGGGAGATGCTCTGGCCGGAGGGGAACCTCTGCTGCTCAGGGCCTCCGTAAGGAACCGGAGGGCCGTTCGGGGCCATCATGGCGCCCGGTTTGCCGCTCGGAGGGGCGGGGTAGCCTCCGTAGTTCATGTGAGGGGGCGGATACTGGCCCGGCGGTGGGCCCGCGCCACCCGGCGGCTGCGGAGGGGGCTGCTGCTGCCCGGGCGCCGGCGCCGGCCCCCCGGGCTGAGACGTCGGCGGACTGGCCGTGCCGTTGGGAGGCGGCGGGGCCGCCGCCGAGGAGGACCCCGGGGGCGCCGCCGGGGCTGACATGGCGCCCCCGGACAAGGGACCTCGAGAAAAGTAGCTAGAGACACACTGCCACTGTAGCTCTCACTGTGGAAGCACACTCTCACTGCTCCGGCCTCCGCCACTGGAAAGAACCCGGAGAAGATGTCGCCTCACCGGCACTCGCGCCCGAAGGACCCCAGACCGGCCCTCCACCACTTCTGGACCGGCGGCCAAGACGGTCTCCCCGGGCACAACCACTCCCCACTTTCCAGACACTCCTCGGGATCTCTCGTCGGGCGCCCCTTGGTCGTCCGGGCGCCTCTGGGCCTATAAACCTCGGGTTGTTGGACCCCGTCCGGGTGGACACTTTTGCGACTGTTATTTATTTTTTCGCCTCTTTCTCTTTTCTTTGTAAATGCACTCTCTTCTTCTTCTCCTCTTTTGCTTTTCCTTTTCTTCCGCAGTGAGAAGAAGGCGAAGCTCCTCTTTCTTCTCTCTCTTCCTTCTTCTTCTCCTTTCCCCGCTGCTGTTTTGTGAGCGACATCGCAGAACGCCAAGGGAAAAGCACACATCAAACAGAAGCGACATCCTACTCGTCCTTCTTTCAAGCTTTGTTCCACGGTATTCATGTTATATTTCCACTGCAATAAAAACATTTTACCCGAGCCAATGCTCAAGGGAATGCTTTATTTAAAAAATATAGAAGATCTGCTGAACAAAAAAGAAAATTTCATAAAGGAAACTTACGAAAAGCGCATTCCAGATTAAATGTTCGGTTTTCAGTTTTTACTTTTCGTTTTTTTGACTTGAACATATTTTAAAGTTCAAAATAGCATTTTCCCCATGAAAAGGGTTCTTTGTTCTCGCCCCATTCTTCCTTGATTAAGAGAAATCTTCATTCTCAGGGACCATTCGCAGTTTTGTGTCTCCCGTCCCACGCTCAGCAGTCCTAGAAAGTCCCGGAGGATCTCTTTTTTTCTGCCTTCCGCCCTCTGTGTTTGGGGCCGCCGCGGCCAAAGCAGGCTGCCCGAATGAGGAGAAGAGGGAAAAGGAGGCAGAAGGAAGACTGCAGAAAAAGAGAAATGGAGGAGGAAAAGACACTGGGGTGGAATAGTATGGGAGGTTTTTGCACGGTATTTTCGCTAAAAACATCTAAAAATTCCTTGTTTAAGTGACTGCAACCAATCCACTTCTGAAATAAAACTGTTTGGAAAAGGATAGATTACAAAAAGCTTCTAAATTTTGAAACATAACCAAGAGTTTCGTTGAAAACGATAATTACCTTTCTTTACTATGGCTCCTTACATATCGAGGTTTTGTGACTTTTTTAAGAACATTCCAAGGAGGTAGTAGACTTCGACAATCTGGGACTGGGAGAGTTTCTTTATGTGTTAACAGCACAAAAGTTACGCTATTAGCACTTATTTTGCTCTCACCAAAAGATTATGCTGTGAATCCAAATGGCATTTCAAAGAGTACTAAATAATGGTTTCCTGCACTCACCTGGTTTCATCTGTAATTGAAAAGGATATATTGGCTAAAAAATGCAGTGTTTTGAATTAACCTTATAGCTTATACACACAAAGAGTGTTAGGTTGAAAATAATTATATTTTATCAACCAAAACCGTTTCAATTGAAAGAATAGCAATCATGCTTCCCTACAGTGCACAGCAAATAAATCTTTTGAAATAGCAACCGGAACGAAAAAAAAACTGAATGCGCAACCTGCTTTTCATGCCTGCTGGTACAGAGTCGTACAGAGCTTTATTTCGGGTATCTTACAAGTTTCTGATCTGTAATGTATTTTTTTGCAGGACAATATTTTGACGAAAGTCATCATTTTTGTTCAGTAATTAGAAATCGCATATGACGCGAGTTCACAAGATTTCTTCTTTGGAAGATAAGGAGCGCGCACGGAAAAAACGGGCGAAATGGAGAGAGAGAGAGAAAGGCGGACGGGAGGGAAGAAAGGGAGGGGCGCGCACGCCAAAATAAGAAAGAGGGAGGAAAGACAGTTGCGCGCGAGAGGCCCAAGGGGAAGCACAGGGAATTATACTCGGCAGATCAATTAATATTTTATTCGAATTTTGAATTTCGCGAGGGAAAGCGTGAGTGTGTAGTGCGAAATATTGTTTAGCAAGTGGACAAATCACGTTAGTGAAAGACCGGACTTTGGCGCATGGGCGGCAGCGAGCCGAGGGGAAGTACCAACGCCAGGACCACGCCCGGAGACCCGGGGCGCCGGCGCAGGACCACACCGGCAAATGCTACTCTAGCGGCGGAGGATCGTCCCCCGACTTCTGTCAAGTTCGGTCGCCGGATGCAGCGGATCTGCCTTTGCCTGAGGAACTTCTGCTCTGCTGATCACAAGACGCCCATCCCGCCCATCCCGGACAAGCGCAGGACGCTCTGATTACGACAGGAGCGGCAAAAAACGCCTGGAGGAAGAGGGTCAAGATCCTCCTTGCAATGGTCTCGATCGCGCGGTAAGAACATAAATGCGAGATCTTCTGAAACAGCAGCAGCAGTGCAATGTCTTGTACATAGTCTTACTGTATTCGTCGCCTTCAGCACGTGCGCTAATACGAATAATGATACAAACAGTTGTTTCTATAGCTTCGTTGTTGTAACCGCGTTTTCTCGCAGGAAAGTCACACTTGTTTCTTCCTAACCCCCACCCCCTTATTTGCCAGTCAAACGAATAGTCTACTTAGGGGTGGCTTGTTGCAATGCCTTTTTTTCTCGCGAACCCCAGCAGTGCGGAGAAGGAGTTATTGTCGGGCTGGAGTGCCTCTTTCGTCGCCCGCAGCGGATACATTTCATGGAGAAGCTTTCAGCGGGTGCAATGAGGAAGTCATTCTTCCACGACCGCCTTGTTTACATTTCAATGCCTCTCCCTCTCACGCATGTAAAAAAACTTTTTTTGCACACTTTTGGCTTTGATCGCCTGGGCCCTCCTTCATGTGTGTGCATATGCCGTATTGTGTTCCCCGCCTCCGCGGTCGCTGAGGGATCGATGTCGCCATTAATCAACCCTTTCTTCCGCCCACACTGCATGTGTGTGTGTCCATCGTCAGTTTATAATAACTTGGACGGTGACTTATGGACCGGCATTTCCCTTCGTTCGCACAAGACCTTTGACACAAAATCTGCTCCGGTTTAGCACTTCTTTCTGTTTGGCCAATGTAGCCCCTTGACCGACTCGGCAAAAAAAGATTGACGGACAGGTGCTAATTAGCAATAATTAGCAGTTCGCGGATTCGATTATTTTCCTTCTCTTGTGTGTATCGAGGGGGCGTCACTATTTCTATCTCTTGATTTTCTCCGTCCGACACTTTTTTTGGTCCCTCTTCTCGCTGTGTCCATTGTTGTGTCACCAAGCAACGGAGAAGCCTCCCTCTCCTCTTTTTTTCCAGAACTTGGTGCTGAAAAGAGACCGGGAGAAAAAGTAGGTTGATGGATTACGCCGTCGCTTCTCCGGCCAGACTGTCCCCGCACACTTTTCCAGACTTTTGTTGAAGAGTGCTTTGGCAGGAGGAGGAAGATCTCCAGTATCAATTCTTTTGGGCGACGGTTGGCTGGACATTGGATGTGGAGACAGTACAGTGCATGCACCGATTTTTGTCGCGGCCAAATACTGAGCTCAGCTCAAGTGGGATATTCTGTGTGACACAATGGGACACAATTTCCCAGAAGTTTGTACTACAGTTCCCCCTTCTTTTTTGTCAGCGTTCTTTTCTCGACTCCTTTTAGCAGTTTCTGAAAGTGTCCTTTCTTCCTTTTTTGTCGCCGCATTTAAAAAGGGAGGTCTTCTGGTGTGGTGTCCTTTTCTGGTCTCTCCTTTTGTCTTCTCCCTCCCACCCCCCACCCCCACATCGACGGCGACGGCGGACACAGAAACACACAAAAAAGAACTGGGAAGCCTGGGATCCGGGAATTTTTTCCCTAGCAAAAGCGGAAGAAAAAGAGGACAAAAAACCCTTTTTCCCACATGCTCGCTGCTGCAGAGTTTTGCTGGATCA
>JAAUXV010251881.1_pt1 | contig 11455 bp, 14 predicted proteins | sample 7278181 | NCBI WGS metagenome assembly JAAUXV01 (sample SAMN14350114, study PRJNA611818) | marine sediment metagenome | isolation source: surface marine sediment (2.1m) | place: French Polynesia: Moorea | collected 2018-08
GAAAGAAATCAATGATACGGACGTCAAGTACTACGAGGTGGAAGGGATAGGGTAATATTTTATCCTTTGTCGTTGCGAAAGACAACCTTTCCCGAATCTTAAATTGTTACAGATATGATTTTATCCCCACGGTGCTGGACCGGTCGGTGGTGGACGAGTGGGCAAAGTCAAACGACAGAGACTCGTTCCTCACCGCGCGGAGGATGATAAAGGAGGAAGGACTTTTGTGTGGTGGGACAGTACCGAGATATCGTATTTTCCATGCAATTTACTCTTTGAATTGCAATACTTCTACAGGGGGCAGCAGTGGCAGCGCCATGGCCGCGGCCATTGAGAAGGCCAAGACCCTCAAACAAGGCCAGAAGTGCGTCGTCGTCCTCCCGGACTCTATCAGGAACTACATGACCAAGTTCCTCAGCGACGAGTGGCTGGCAGACAGGAGGATAATCAAGGCGGAGGAGAAGGAGAAGAAATGGTTTGTTAGAATAGAGACAAAGGGGAACCTAAGAAAATTAAGTTTTCGTTCTCCCTCCAAGGTGGCACGATAGAAAGGTCTCTGCCCTAAAGCTGAACGAACCGCTGGCGGTGGAGCCCAACTTCAGCGTGGAGCACACCATCAACACTATGATCAAGGAGTCCTATGACCAGCTCCCTGTCATCGATGAAAATGGGTGAGGATTTTTTAAAATGACCTTCTTTGAAAGTCGATTGACGTTCAATCAACAAGCAATATTCTACACCGCAGAAAAATAGTCGGCGTGGTTACTCTTGGCTGCCTGAAGGCCAAAGTGTTGCACGGGAAGCTGACCGCGTCTGACTCTGTGGACAAGGCCGCGTACACAGTCTTCGAGAGGGTGACGGCGGAGACTTCGCTCAAGGAACTGAACCGCATACTGCACCAAGAGCACTTTGCCCTCGTCGTCGACTCATTCTGCCCAAGTGAGTATATCTCTCACTCTCCGCAAAAGATGAACTTTTCAAATGTATCTTTCCAGACACCGCCCGGGAGGTCAAGGGCATCGTCACAGACATCGACCTCCTCCACTTTGTGTCCATGAAGGAGAAGGAAGACATTGCGGACTGAGCAAAAATATACAAATTACCCCGATAGCTTTTTAATGCCGACATTTGATTATTTGTTTGACACGCAGGTTGGACACGAATGACGTTCTCCACTTTGGAGAGAAGAAAAAAAACCGATTTCATGAAAATGTCTTTTTCAGCTTTCGTCTTCGTCCTCCTCCTCGTTCTCCCCGTCCAAGACCTCCATGCTCCTGGCCATCAGCTTGTGGCTCGGCCTGAGGTCCTCCAGCTCCTTGAGACCCCCGCCGCTGGGTGCCGACGATATTCCCCTTGCACCACCGGATCCTTCTCCGTTCTTGAGCAGGTTCTGGTTGATGGTGAAGGTGACGTAGTACTTCTTGTTCCTGTCGAGCGTCTCCGTGGGGAGCTGGACCGATTGTCGGCTGGCGCCGTGGTGCAGCTCCAAAGTAAGGGGTCCGGAACGAGGGTCAAAGTTGGCACCTCCGGCGGCGGAGCGGGAGAGGGCGCCGGAGCTGTGGCTGCGGCGGTAGGAGGAAGAGGTGGCCACCAGGTGGTGGTTGCGACCGTTGTCTATCTTGGGCAGAATCAGGCCGCGGTTGCGCTTGCCTGAAATGAGAGAGGGAAACATGAAAAAATGATTGCTGTTGAAGTAAAGACAGTCCATGGCAAATTTAGCGTAACAAAATTGTGCGCAAGCATTGTCTAGTACGCTCAGGTCGTACATCGGCAGCGTCAGTCAGCCTCAGAACTGTCCTTACAAGCCTCTCCCGTGTAAGCATGCGTTGCGTGGTGGCACCGGTGTGTCGAGTTGGTGCACCGCGCGGCCTCCCCGCCCGCCGCCGCGGCCGCCGCCGCCATCTCAGCCCTGAGCGACGCCGAGTCGATCCCGTGGCGGCGCAGGGCTGACGCCAGACGCTCCAGGTCGTCGCTGTTGCGGAAACGCACCCCGCCGCCGTTGAACTGGGTGGTGGAGCGATGGAGGAAGCGGAGCTGGTCTGGAAAACGGAAGGGGGAAAGGGATACCAGAGATGCAGACAGTGGGTGTAAGTACGGCAGAGGGGGTGAAAATATGTGCGTCTCGGTTGAGTAAATGGACAGGTAAGAAGGGTGAATAACATGTTCGACAGTACTGGACGAGATAGAGACATGAGACAAGTTTCGTAGTAATTAGTTAGTTTGGCCGGCATTCTTGTCGAAGGCGACAAGAAGTGTCGCGCGGCACAAAAGTTCCTGTTGCTATACACTTTTGGTCGGGGTGTAACAATATCGTGGACCTCATTATTTGATATGTGATAAGTGTGCTATTGAGCGAGGCGACTTGGACTCTGAACGTCTGACAAAAAAGCCTTTGCGCACAAAAATGTAAGGCATCACGTCGATTTTTGTCGCAGCCTAAGAAAAACTTGCTAAGAGTGATAATGGGTCTCTCCTCTTTTTTCCGGCAATGAAGAAACAGGATTTGCTAAGGCATCTCCGTCTTCGAAGGACTGGTGCATCTGCTTCGTCGTGTCTATATACACAGCAACAGCAGCTAGCCTGGCGCTCCAGGCTCTACTGCAATTGGTGGTGGTGCTCGGTACGCAGCAGCTCTAAAAGTAAGATCGCATTACTCCTGTCGGCGGCTGTCGCCCCCAGCTGGAACCGCCGCCTCCCCGCGGCCCCGGACGCGGCCTCCACGATGACCTTGACCTCGCTGGAGAGGCCGCGCGCGGTCAGGGTCGGCATCGACGACGGGCGGCCGTACTGAGAGCCGCGCAGTTGGGCTAATAACAAGGCAAATACAAAGTTTTTGCATCGTAGCGAGGAGAGAAAGAAAGAAAAGTTCCCATGTCCCGCAAGGAGTAATGAAAAGCCCTGCATCACAATGAACGCTGTTCAACACTCACAGTAGAGGTATTTCTCGTAGTCCTTGAAGGTGAACGGCCCGTCGTGGCGCCTCATGCCGACCACGCTGGCAATCTTTTTGGCGTAGTCCTCAGACAATCTCTTGACCAGCACCTGAAACAATGGAAGAATGAAATGTTGGGTATAAGATTACTTGACAAATCAAAGCAGTAACGTACTTGCTCGTTGGCTCGTCCCGCACGAATCTGAAGTCGCTTCAGCTCCAGCAGCTCTTGGAATATGCGGCGCTCGATCTGGTACCTTGGGTACAAAATATGGTACGTAACGAATAGTACGATAGCACCAGAATTTCCAGCTCTCGGCAGTTTAGCTGAAGTCCCATTACCTCCCCTCGCCCCCCATAAAACTTTTTCCTTTTGCTCAAACAAAAAACTTGTCCTGAAGTGGAAGTATTTCCTCTTTATAACTTTTTTGCGAGGGGGCAAATTTTCACGTCGCCAGGGGAGAGAAGAGGGGGACCGAAACGGCCGGCCTCTAACTCCCTTTTCCCTTTCCCTTTTTTTCTTACTTTCTGAGGCTGTTCTGGACGGCTTGCGTGACCGAGATGGTCCTCCTGCCCCTTCCGTCCTCGGCCACACCGGAGCTGGTCCTCGGCCGGCCGCCGCCGCCGCCGCGGTGCCAGGCGCAAGGGTCCTCTTCCTCGCCGTCGCCGCCGGTCACCCTGCGAAAAGCGGAGGACAGCGGAAATGGCTCTCTGAACGGAGAAGGAGAAAAAGAGGCATCGGGGATTTTCGCCAGCACGTCAATCACTTTGCCAAATCCGGAGGAGGGGAAAAGGAGGAAGGCCGGGACAACAAAATTGCAGGAAAGAAATGGACGACGGAATGGGAAAGAGGAAAGGAAAGGAAAGCTTTTTTCAGAGCGTAACTCAAGGCACGCGAAAAACGGTCAAATGGAAAGAAGTTGTACTACGATATTGACAAGGCACACTCTTTCTCACCCGTTGGAAACTGTGGTGATGAGTTCGGCGGATATGAGATTCTTCCTTCTGCCTCCCGTTGCCGTCCCTCCCCCGTCCGAGGCCGTCTTGGCGGCTGCTCCGCTGCTGGCGCGTCCGCGGACGACGAAGCCGTTGCCCGAGGCCACGAGGTCGCTCGTCACACCATTGGTGGAAGAGGCCGTTGCGGTAGTCGTCGTCACAACCTGCTGCTGCTGCTGTCCCTCGTACTCGAAGGAGCCACGGACGACGTCGAGGTCTTCGTCCTCCTCTTCCTCGTCGCCATGCCGCCCTTCCGATATCCTTCTCTGCCTCCGCCGACTTTCTGCAATGCAAAGAAAAAGTCAAAACTACTTGATATGATACGTTCTACTTAAAAAAGCCTTTTTCACTACCTGATCTATACTGTTCGTGCCTCTGGTGCTCTCTGGCGACGCTGCCGGTCTCGTCCGTGGGCGACGCCCCCGTGGCGGTCGTGCCGCCGTCGCTGAAGCCAGAGTCTCTCAGGATGGAAGACTGCTTGGGCGGGAGGCCTCTCTGCCGGCGAGACGGTTGTTGTTGCTGCTGCTGTTGCTCGGCAGTCCTCCGCTTTCCTGCAGCACCAGGTGCGGCGGACTTCTCCCTCTTCCTCCGCGGGTGCTTGGACGGATCCACCTCGTCCTCCGCCTTCTTCCTCCCTCCACCCCCGCTCAGCCTCCTCCGCTCCTCGTCCCCGCTGACCAGGGTCCCGTCGGCCGCTGTAGACCGATCGCCCTCTTCGGAGGCAGCCCCGTCGATGTCGTCGTCGTCCGTGGTGTCTCCGCCGTTGCTGGCCAGGTTGCTGTGCGGACGGGAGGAGGAGCCCCTGCTGCTGCCGGACCGACGCTGGCCCCCGCCTCCGCCTCCACGCTGCTGCTGCATTCGGGTCCTCCGCCTGGTTTCGTGGGGCGTCATCGAGGTCTGTTCCAAAAAAAACGAAACAAGGAGAGGAAAGAGCTTTTTTGAGAAAACAACGTGCTCACAACGTACAAGAACAGGTTCATCATTTGCTAAGCGATGTCGTGTCGCTGTGACCGCGGGAGTCTGCAGATGCGATCACAACATAATGTACTGCGTGCTGTATACTCCCTGGAAAAGGCACAGTAGTTCGTTTTTGGCCGCGTGACATGATTTTCGCCATGAATGGGCCCTCAAAGAGGACAGAGAATAGACTGTGCGTCACTAAATAGACCGACGCCAGAGGGGACTCCCCTTTCCCATTTATTTGGGGTCGAGTCTGTGTACGATGGTAAGAGGAGAAGTGATCCGGTCTCCCGATTCTCATAAACAAGTCTCAAGGGCTTTGAGGTACAAAAAGCACTATATACCGTACTACTTACGCTTGCATGTCAATTGCCAACGGATAAAGCAGTTAGGAAAAATGTGAAACTATCTGTAGGTAGGGGAGTTAAGGTGTAAAAAATTGCACAGCCCATGCAAATATTGCCCCGTGTATCAAGTGCTCCAGCACCACACTTCTTCTCCCCTTTCTACTGTACAGAGAACCTGTTCGCCGATAAGAGAGGGGCTGTATTACTATAAAAGCCTCCCTGGGCTAAAGAGTGGGAAGAGTGTCAAATTGTTCGTTCGCCCAGAAGAAACCGCACATTCGTCCATCTACGCGACAAGAAGAGGCGGGGATCGAAAACGAACATTACTTCAACATGGTAAGCAGGGTGCAAACAGATAAGTAGAGGTGCAAATACGTAGCCATAGTGGTGGGGGGCAAACCTGCGTCTCCCTGGTCTCCCTCTGAGGCCCCGGCTCCGTCTGTATGGCTACCGGGGTCGACTCTCGCGGGGTCCGCGGCACCGGCACGGGGGGCAGTTCGGAGGGGGGGACTACGGAGGGGCCGCCGGTGTCGAAGATGCCGTTCGAACCCACCCCGCTTCCTTGGACAGGAATTTCCGTCTCACCCTGCACGTTTAGAATTCGGTATCCCTTGAAATCGAACACTTAGAAATGGTGAACACTTAGAAACGAAATTGAATTAAAAAACAGTTTCCCAAAAACATAAAAAAAATGATAAGTACCGGCATATTTTTAGTTTGGCCAAAGAAAGGACCAGCAGACTTACCCCTTTTGATTGTTTCCCGCCGTTAGATGGGTGTTTTAGCTGTGGCAGAGTATCTTCCTCCGTGAATTGATGTTGCCCCGTTAGAGCACTAAAAAACCGTAAGGTCAAAAGTGTATAAGAAACAAATGCGATTCATTTGATAATTTGTGTTTCTACGGTAAAAACTAAATGATAAATTAATGAATGTGCGAAAGTGTCAGTAGTTCGTGTCAAATTCTAAATTGAAAACGTGAGTAACATGGACTCCGATAGTGAAAAGCCGCCTGCCGAAGCAAAGGACAATTCTCTCGCATTCTCTCCGTACCATGCAAAGGAAGTGCATCATCAAGTCGAAATTGCCCGCCTTCAGGAGGAGATCAAGGAGAGAAAGCTGCAAATCGAAGAGGAGATAGAAGCGGACTACCGTAGGTACAAAAAGAAGTTGGAGCAAGCCGTGGAGAAGCTCCAGAGGCAGTGCGAGGAGATTGACCTTCGCTTCACCACCCAGCGCGATCGGCTGGAGTCGGAGAACGAATCTTTCTGGTCGAGACTGGAGGACGTCCTGAAGCGCAAAATGGCAATGGCGAACCAAGGCGCCGACGAAGCTGGCGGGCTGCTCCAACAGGCAAAGGCCGAGGTAGAAGAGTTGCAAGGGGAGCTCTCTCGTCTCTCGGTCCTGATTGCCAAGTGGGATGCCGCCATCGACGGCCAGCACCAGGACATTGCCAACCTGGACGAAGCTGGCCTCAAGAGGCGGCAGGAGCTGGAAGACCGCCTTCGCGAAATCCGCAAAGAATGCATTGAGCGAAAGAGGGAGTTAGATTTGTCCGATAATTCACTGAGGAAAGATATCATGGACAAAGACGATCAGCTGTGCTATGCCTTGAATAGCATCCATCAAGAGCTTGTTCGTAAGAAAAGAGAAGTAGAAGAAACCGAACAAAGCTACATTGAAAGGATTGAGACTGTCAAAAGTTATATAATAGACGCCAAAAAACACACACAAAAACTTAAGGAAGAACTGCCACGCCGCGTTGAGCGTCTGAAGAAAGATGTGTACGAGCTCAAGCAGCACGTGGAAACTCCTGAAAACAATGAAGATGTTGTCACAAAAAACATACGTGAGGCTACAGAAATCAGAATAAAAGAAAGTGAGGAGACGTTGACACTAAAGCACAAGGCCTTAGGAAAGCTGAAATCAGACTTGCATAGGAAAGCATCTGAACTCAAGTCCATCTTGGCGGCTTTTCCTGAAAAGGCAAAGGAGACTGAACAAAACCATGCCACGCGGATGGAGGAGCTGAAGAAAAAATACGAGACAATGACTTCCCAAAGACGGATCGTTTTAGAAAAATTGGATAAGTTTTCGGAAGAGGTCATAGCTAGGTTAAAGCATGCTTGTGACGAAAAGGAAAATGCTGCACAAAAATCTTTTCAAAATACTGAAAATAAAATACAGGCACTGACAAAGAAGTATCAACAGCAACTTGAAGCTTTGAGAGCAGAAATCGAGCGCCTTCAAAAGATTATTGACCATGCAAAGAAAATTACGGCAACGGAAGAAGACGATCATTTTCGCTTGGTGGGTGAGCTCAAGTCCAAGCATGAGGGGCTGATAATAATAGTCGAAAGAATCAAATTGATCGAAAGAAGGCTGCAAAATGATGCTCAAAAGGAACTGGACTTTTTGTCTGGTGTAGAACTAACAAATGGCGATACTTTCAGTCAAAAATTGAAAGACATGAGCTCAGACAGAAGTGAACTAGAAAAAGAATTATCAAATTTAACAAACACCTTGGAGATGCACAAAGACGCTAGCCTTAGAGCAGTAGAGGATGCGAGAGCATCCATCAAACAAGACAACGATAACTCAGCAACAGAAGTGGAGAAAATATTCTGCGCAATCAAGGCTATCAAGAAAGAAATAGAGGATGACCGGGAAAAGTTCTATAGAGAAATGATGGCCTTAGATGAAACCATGAAAAGGGAGAAGATGGCATTTGTGAATGAAAAAGAAAGACTCTACTCTTTGATGAACATGGAACAACAGAGGACCCAGGAGGCCACCTTAGAAGTTAAGGAGCACATAGAACGCGCGTTATCCGAGCAAGAGGACCTTTTCAAATATAGAACTCATCAGACAAAAGCAACACTAAGAGACTACGCCAAAAAGGCAGCAGAAGCAAATAACGAAGCAGCCGGGAAAGTTCAAGAGGTGGAGAAAAAAATTGAATATCTCATACATACCATTCGTGAGGTAGACAGAAAAATTACGACAGTAAAAGAGTCTCCTCAAGGGAGCAACGCTGATAACAACAAACGCAAAAGAGATCTACAAAACAAACTTTACGTCATCAACGAATGCTCTCGCGAGTCTCAAACTCCTGAAGGGGTCGAACTGTTGAAGAACCAGAGAAATACGCTAAGAACAGGCAGTCAGATCTTGTCAAAGAGGATAACCACCCTGAAGGAAAAGAGGAACCTTGTGGATAGCAAATCTAACGATGAAGAATCTGACACGCCAGAACGTCTGGAAACATTACTACTGGAATCGAAATTAGCAAACCTCCGTCATGAGAATGAGCAATTGCGAAAACAGAAATGCAAGAGACTTAGTTACATTTACAAGAAATCAGACAAAGAAACTTCCAGTTCTCGTGAAACAAATGAAGGAATTGTAGAAGACTGACACGAATTAGATGCGTAATTAATCCCCTTTACCCCTCCGTACAGCAATAAATGTGATATCTTACAGTGTAGTGTACCGGTAGTACCCACCTTGACAAAGCTTTCTCCAAAGCTGCCTTGTCCGTGATTTTGTTGGCTGGTACACCTCCGTGTAGCTGGATGAATTTGGCACACCCTCTAAACCCACGGTAAAGTGCGGCGTCGAGAGGAGTCATTAAGTGACCTCGACTATTCCGCATAATTGGGTTGACAAAGGCCCCGTGATCCAGAACAATCTGAAAACAAACGGACGCCGCATTAGCTCAGGGTCTTTGAGTCAGGGCCGCCCCCCAAAAATGTGGATAAAGCAGGCGCAGTAGCATTGCCTTTTTGCAGGCACACGGTACCTTGCACATTTCCACGTTGTTGTTGATGGCCGCCACATGCAAGGGGCACCGACCGCTGGCATTGCCGACGTCCACGCTGTCGGGTCGAAGACGCAACAGCCACCTGACCAGATCTCTGCGGCCCGAGGCCACGGCTTCGTGGAGGGGCAGATCCCCCTTGCCGTTTCTCAGCCAGAGGCTTGCGCCATAACGATGGAGCAGGCGCAGAGTCTCCAACTGTCCCTTGGATGCTCCGCAGTGAGCAGAACTGTGGACGGAAAAGACGGTAGAGGTCGACACTCCTTGTCTGTTCCAGTAAAGTCTAGAAACTTACCTCCTGCCCTTTTTGTCTTGCGCATTCGCGTTGGTCCCGGCATTGAGCAGGAATTCAGAACACTGGACGTGCCCGAGGGTGACCGCGTAGAATAGCGCCGAGCAGCCGTTGTAGTCCTGCTGGTCCGGCGCCGCGCCGCAGAGGGCCACCAGGGCCTCGGCGCAGTCCTTATGCCCGCGGCTGGCGGCGCAGTGCAGAGCCCTGAGCCCATCCTTATCAGGAGCGCCCACATCAGCGCCGGCGTTTACCAAGGTCACTATGGCATCCGTACTGCCTGTAAAGGAGGTGTCCAATGTCACATCGAAGCACCTACAGTAGTGCGTCCATGAATTGTAATTTGTAAACGTACCTGAACTCGAAGCCCACAACAGAGGCTGTCTGCCGTCACGGTCAGTGACGTCCACAGGCACCTTGTGGAATATCAGCCGACGAAGAACTAAAAAAGCCGAATGTAAAGGTATACGGTAGAAAGCCTTTTTCGAAACTATGTCTCCCTACCTGAGAGCCCTGTCCTTGCGTCGGCCGCGCTTCCGCCTCCCAAATCCGCTTTACCCCCTCCCAGTCCGTTCGTGTCTCCGTTGGCGGTTCCACCTCCGCCGCCGCCGCCGCCGCCGTTGGAGCCGCACATCTGGGCCGAGTAGTGGATGGGGAACGCCCCGTGGACATCGGCAGTAGAGGCGTTGGCTCCGGCCTCCACCAGGATGTCGAGGGCTGCAAGCTCCCCACAAACTGAAAAAAAGAAACTTTTAATAAATATTTTCGCAACAGCTGCAACTAGCATGGTATGTTGATTGTCCCCAAATACATACGACGACAGAAACTCAAAAGTACAGCACAAAAATGGCTTGAAGTCCCTAAAGATAACCATTGTCTCTCTAGAGCCTGCTCGAGCGACTTAACAATGGCGAAGTCATCATTGGCGATGGCAGCTACGTTATGACCATGGAAAAGAGAGGGTACATGAAAATAGGAGATTTCACTCCTCAGGCAAGTAAAGCCATTTTCATGAAATCCCACAAATTTGAATTAAGTATGGAAACGTACGTACATAGGTGTCTTGCGAACACCCAGACGCTGTGAAGGAACTTGCCAGGGAATTCGCCCGAGCTGGTGCTGACGTGACTCAGACCTTCACGTTCAATTCCACCAACGACAGGTTGCCCAAGACTTGCAAGTATACGGTACACAAAACCAAGGAAAAAACCTTTCGCAGTTTTGTTCATAATATTGTCGTGAACAGTGCGAGGAAATAAACCGCTCAGCCTGCAAGGTGGCGCGGGAGATATCCAACGAATACAATACCACCCTGGCGGGCGGCATTACAAGGACTGAAGTCTTCATTGACTCTCGAGACAAGGAGGCCGTGAGAGAGGAAATCAGACGGGCTCTCAAGGCTCTGGTTGAAAGCGGCATTGAACTCATCATTGTTGAGGTGATCAACTTGGGAGACCAAAACTATGTTTTACCTCATTATACAGTATTTTATAAATTATTTGGAGATTCCACAGTACTTTCATCACATTGTGGAAGCTGAGTGGGCTATTGAGCTTGCACTGGAGTATGACAGGCCTGTAGCAGCAACCATGTGCATGGGACCAAATGGGGATGGGGATGGCAACAGTCCTGGTGAATGTGCAGTTAGGCTGGCAAAAGCTGGTGCTCAACTGATTGGGGTCAATTGTCTGTATGACCCATACATTACTTTGGACACCATGAGGATGATGAAGGAAGCCCTGGGCAAAGAAGATCAAAAGCCATTTCTTATGTGTCAGGCATTGGGATTCATGACACCAGATACAAAAACCAACTATGGATGGTGTGACATTGCTGAATATGCCTACGGTAAACTTCTATTAATCTTGCATAACAATGAACAACGTTAAATTTTTTTAGCTATTGAGCCTCGCCTTATCACGCGCTGGGATGCCAAAGTGTATGCTAGAGAGGCTTACAACCTGGGAGTCCAATACATTGGAGGTTGCTGTGGATTTGAGCCCTACCACATCAGAGCCACGGCTGAGGAGCTCTCTCCTGAGAGAGGGGGCAGGCTGCCTGAAGCTTCAGACAAGTCAGATGTGGACTTCTCTGTGGCCAGGAGAAGAGCCATC
>JAAUXV010196087.1_pt1 | contig 11449 bp, 16 predicted proteins | sample 7278181 | NCBI WGS metagenome assembly JAAUXV01 (sample SAMN14350114, study PRJNA611818) | marine sediment metagenome | isolation source: surface marine sediment (2.1m) | place: French Polynesia: Moorea | collected 2018-08
CACTCATTCAAAATCCCCTAAGTTGCAACCAGCGCGCTTTTCGACGGGGATATAGTACGGACTCGGCTCTCTCCACAATGGTGGTGTAGGGTCCATATCCCCCTGGGTATCAAGAACCATGCCACACCTGTCACCAGGTGGGGGAGACAGACTCCACAGGTGTCATCTTTTGCATCGTATAATATATCCCAAATAACATACGGAAATGTCATTGGATATCTTCAATCTCGAATTATTATTGCAGTTGCATATTTTCTATCTACCAAATCTATGATATGCTCACCTGGGTCCAGTCGCTAGTGTCCCCTTGTCGCTGTCGGAAATGTCGGACTCAGAAACTCTAAGATTTGTCAACACTAATTTATTGCTTTCTTTCGCACACTTCTTTGCTCTCCAACGCTCGTATTCCAAGTGAAGCTTCGGGGGCGGGGGTCTCGCCCCCTCATAAACGTCGGGTACAATCGTTTCTTCATCCCAGCTGGCTTCTTTCTTCCTCTTCTCCCATGGGAAGTGATGAGTCTACTCTTTAGACGTTGGGCAAGGGAAATAGCTCCCTTGCTCCCCTTTCTCTAGAAGTTTCCAGAACTTCCTCCCTCTTCCCCATCACATGGGGCTGAGGGTGTCCCTCTCCTTGAGCCTGAACCTCAACCTGGGGTTGGTGTTCAGGGTGGTTTTGCTTGTCAATAGCAATTGTAGCATTGCTAAATGCAACAGAATTATTCAAATGAGCAGAAATTTTAAGATTTTTTTCCCGGTGCAAAATTTGTCTCAGAGCTAGTGTTTGTTTTTGTATTTTTCTTATTGTTCCCCTTATTTTTATCTTTTCAAGTCGTCCTTAAGCAACGAATTTACTCTCCTTCTCTTTCTGGGCCAGACCATATAAAGCTCACCTCCAATTATCTCCTCACTCACCTTTGCTCGCCCACTAATAATGAGCGTCTAACTTTGTACATTGTACAACAACAATTAAACAGAGGCGCTGCAATTAGTGCAATACTGCACGAGGCCCCCTTGACTAGAATTAATGAAGACTGAATGAACTTTCACGTCGATTCGAAATGAGGAAGTGACAAATGTGTGGATAAAAGAAAAAGAGGTTGGGCAGCCCAAGTAGCAATGGCGGGCAAACATGGTTTCCCTTCGAGTGGACTTTCGATATTTTGACCCCTATTTTGTCAACAGCGTAGTAGCGAGTATATGTACAGTATAGTAGGTAGCATTGTTACGTAGCGCTTACGCACAAGAGTCGCTCCTTCCCTTCCCTTCTTCCCCTTTCTCCTCTCTCGCCTTTTGAAAAGGGCAGGGGAGGAGAAGAAGGAAGTGTAGGAGGAGGAGCCTTTTAAGTGCCCTCCGTGCTTATATTTTTCACCAGGGCAAGGGGGAGAGGAGGGCAAAAAAGAAGCCGGAGAAAAGGGAGAAAAATAAAACGCGCCCGGCCCGGCAAGGCTTGCTTTGCGCTATGAAAGAGAAGAGGGAAGAATTTCTCCCATTCAACCCCTTGCGCTCGCCTGTCTGTCCCTCTTCTTCCCTTCTTTTTTCTCTGACGAGGTACTGAATAAATTTTCCGACCCATTTTAGCAACGGACAGAAGAAAATATAGGGGGTGGGAGGGGGAAGAGAGAGGGGCGGAAATCATTTGCCAGGGCCTTTTTTGTCAGTTGGGAAAGGGAGAGGAAGGAGAAGGAAGAAGGCTAAGAGCCCCTGTCAGAACAACTGTACGCAAAAAGGGAAAAGGAGTAAAGAAAGGGAAAAAAGTTTGGGCCGACCTCTTCCTTGTTTACCAGGCCCCCACTACTATTTTGCGCGTGAATTTATCCCCCCTCTTCTTTCTTCCGTGTGCGCGAAACGGTGGTGAGCGGCCCTAGTCGCCTCCATGGCCGGATGTCAGCGGGGGCTGGCGACACTTTTTTTGTGCCTGGGCCATGTACCTTGTGTACAGGTAGGAGGAGAAGGAGGGGCGAAGGTTAACGAGCCTTGGAGGAGGAGGAGGAGAAGGAGGAGGGAAAGAAAAAAGGTGCCTTGAAGGCCAGGGGCTGTAAAATGAGGAGGCGAGAGGAAAGAAACAGAAAATGATCACCGACTTTGGACAAAATACAGTACAAAGTACAAAGAATCAGTGTCTGCAGTGTTCTAGTCTCGACGGAGAATTTGCTTCTTTTTAATTGACATGTTTGGCGATTTCCGTTCCCGCTGCTCTCTAATTGCGTTTCTGGGAAAGGGAAGGAAAGAGAAATTGTGCAGCGAGGAGAGAGAGAAAGAGAGAGAGGTGGCTGGCTCCCTCCCTCCCTCTTCCCGTTTTATGGAGGTAATGGAATACCGTATTCCTGAACAGGCCCAGTCCTCCTCCGCCGCCGCCGTTGAGGCCAAGCACAGACTTTCCTTGAGGGGAAGGAAAATCCCTGGGGGTCTAATGGGAGGGGAGGGGGGAGGAAGAAAGTGGAGGAGGGAGGGAGAGGCCTGTTTTTGGCGGTGCTCTCCTTCTAGACGGTGCAGTTGCACTGGTGGGCAGGAAGACAACAAAAAATCTGACAACCTGGAAAACGGTTTTTGATTGGTCTTTGGTCCACCTACAGCTTGCTGGAGAAAAGCAATGTGGAAATACTTGTTTTACCTTTGCTCTTTTATCTATTTAAAAAAAGAACTAACAAGAGATCGTGGTTTCTTTAGTCTCACCACAATAATTTTCAGAACTAGTTCCTTGGTCGTGCGTGTACGTCATACCACTTTTTAAAAATTTCGTTCCAGAACATAAGGCCACAAAAAGCCATGCGCCCACGCTCTCAGTGGTTTTCCCTCCTCTTCCTCGCTGTTTGGTGCGGATTTGAACTCAGATTCCTCCTCCTTCTCCTCCTCCGCCTTCCCCCCTTCCAACCAAGCTTTCCCCGAACCCAGCCACCACCACCACAATTTCGCTCGAGATTGATGGTCTCCCCTCACGCACGCACTTAATCGGCAAATAAGCTTGAACGATAGAAAGAAAAAGGGAAAACCCTTCGGCGACAAACGATTCAATTGATTTCCTCCGAAAATAGTACAACATCTTTTCAAGTCTATAAATAAAAAGTTTATGAAATCTTGCCCTCCTCTTTTTTGCATGTTGGAGCCTACATACAGTCACGCCACCCACGTTTTAATTGCCTCCGATCCGGGGAGGCGATTATTATGGCCAAGAGAGCGCAACTGCTTTTACTTACGCGTTCGTTCGTACACAGTACATAAGGAGAGAGCGCATTCCGTGACCTCCCTTCTCCCTCCCCCCGGGGGCCCTTTTATCAGAAGAAGGAAGGCGAAAAAGAAGGAAATTGCCGACTTTTGCCTCCCGCCTCTCCCTTATCCCCGGTCCTCCTCCCCCGCGCTTGAAAATAAAAGCGCCAAAATGTTTTTTTCTTTCGCCGATTTTACTTGAGAAAAAAAACCTCGGTGGGCTAGAACAGAAGACACCCCATTTTTTCTCACGTTGAAATATGCGAAGAAGATTCTATGTGTTGTTTGCGCCGTGGGATTCCGCTGTGCACACATCACCCCGAGCGAGACTTGGAAAAACAGAAAATACGAGGAAGACGAGAAGGGAAGTTAGTACAATGGGGGAAAGTTTCTCTTCGAAGAGAAAATGGTGCAAAAATGAAACAACACGATAAAGTAGGACGTGCTTTCATCTCGCCACAAAACACAACGCTGTACAGCAAGGTGCTTTCACATGAGAAAGAAAGTGATGAATGCATCAAAGCAGCAAGAAGAGGAGCAGTTTCCATCCATCTTCGCACGAATTTGTGGGAGGACAACAACAGCTTTGTGCCACCTCGGCACTGTTGTCGTACTGAGAATGGCAATCAGGAATAAGCGCTTCCTTGACCGTATGGTCCCCCTCATCTTGTTTCTAGAAACAAAATGCACTCACCCTGTCTGTCAATACTGTCAGAGGACAAAGTGCATCGACCTCCGAAAATGCGGCTTCTCGCACCTGTGACATACCCACCCCCACCCCCACCAAAGAGACCGACAAAACTATCAACTCTCTCTGTTGTTTCAAAGGCAACCCTCTTCAACATTTGCAGAGGAGGGAGCCACACTATTATCTGTTCTGAGATTTTCTGAGACATTCTGTAAACACTCGAGATGGTGAATTATCTTACTTTCTTCCTCCTCCTCACCACTACCGCCATCCTTAATGTGTTGGTTTGGTACACTATCAGTGGCTACATGAGCAGCTCTGTAGTGCCAGTCCCTCTTGGTGGCAAAGACTATGAAGATGCCTGGAACATCTTGGAGGCCACTGTTCCCTCGGCCCCCGTTGGCCTCATGAGACACAGGTGTGCCACTATTAAAAAGATTCCAACTCTACTTTGTACTGGAGGACACTTTCCATCATTCTCTTTATATTTTTTGTAATAATGTTTAGTAATTCAGTATTGTTTCCTCTTAAAATTGTGGCAGATACTGGAATGTTTCACCACCGTCAAAAACTGATGATGGCTCCTGCTTCAAATTCCCCCAGCCATGGGACCTTCTCATCCCAGGCCAGCAATGGCAGTTGATGAGAGGCCCTCACAGCGAAGACAACCCCAAAAATCATCTGGAGGCATACTTGTACAGTGCCCACTTTGATGACAGGGTTAAAATGTCACCTGCTGTGAGGATATTGACTCTCATTGACAGGTATGTACATTTCAAAGGACAAAAAATGGTAGCTAGGTGTGTTTAAAACGTCATGTTCAGTGAAAAATATACTTGGTATTTTTCAAAAGATTTCTAAACTTGCTGCTACTCTCACAGGATATTCTAGCACATGCAATGCATTAAACTCACACATAGACCCTGGTTTATATTCCATGCATAAAGTTAATCCCTGTATCTTTTTGTCTTCAGGACAGAGTCTGAGTTGAATTTGTCAGGAGTCTCCTGTCTCTTATGGAACAGGTATCACATTGTTACAACATTGAGCAAAAAAGTTCTGTTTTGAAAACTGCATTGTCTGGTAATTGCTGTAATATTGATGTGTTGTAACATGTGCAATGATTTAGGAAGGGGCCACCAGTGATGTCAGATATAGTGGACTTCAGGGTAACCTCATTCCAAGAAAAAAGTCAGAGTGCCAGGAGCTTTCTCACACCGTATATGGTGTCCTGCAGTGTAACAAATGATGCACTTCTCCCAGAGGCAGTCTCTCTGGTGCCAGCTGAACCCGGGAAGCCCGTGACATGTCTCAGAAATGCATTTGACATCCCAACAAACTGTCTTAAAGTAAACAAGAAGATGGAAGGTACATAGCATTTCTGTGCATTGTATATGCATAAATAAAAAAAGCTTTTTCAACAAAACACACATATCATGCATTCCAGATGACAAGTTTGGGATGAGGCCACGGCTGGCCGTCTGTGTCAAGGGTATTTTTTATCCTGACCCATCAGCAGTATCACGTCTGGTGGAATGGCTTGAGCTGCAGTTCATTTTGGGTGTGGAAAAGATTTTTGTGCATTACATCAGCCTGTCACCTGAAGCTCTGGCCATGTTAAAGCACTATGAGCAACGTGGACTTGTTGTTCTCAAGGAGGTTGTGTGGGCAGGCCCATACCTTAGGTACTGTGATCCCTGTGGTGTGGGCATGACATCTGCTGACTTTTCTGTTCAGTCAAATACGTTGTTTGAACAAGCATGTGCAACAAGTACAGGCGGAACAAACAGATTCAAAGAAAGTTACAGTCATACAAGGGCACGGTGGCGGGCGGCAGAAGAGGGTTAGAAAAAGGGTTGAAAGGGGGATCTAGATTTTTGCTCCAGGAAAGGGGAAAAACTTTGTTCCAAAAAGGTGAAAAGGGAAAAACCCCAAAAGAGGCTTTTAAGAATTTTTCAGAACAAGAGGGGGGTCAAAACTGTCCGGCAGGAGTGAAGAATTAGCCTTTCAGGAGGTGGGTTACTCCCACTTAACCCCATGCCCACCTGTTGTGATTACAGTACATGCATATGAATGTGACCTTTTGACGTCAGGATATCACTATTGGTCTTTTTTTAGAGACTGGCAGTTTCAACTTCACTATAGAAAGGATATAAACCTTATGACAAATCAAGACAACATGGTCTACAATGACTGCTTTTACACTGCCATGGAGCATAACTTCGACTTCGTTGCTACGCTTGATCCAGACGAAGTAAGATAACAGGCTTAAAAACACATTGAGTATCTTTACTTTTAAACAGTGTATTTCTAGCATTTCTAGTATATTTCTAGCATATTCATTCAAAACAAGGAATCGTGTTTACAATGCAATGTCCAGTCACACTATTCTACTGAAAGGAATTGTTTGATCAGGTCATAATGCCTCTGAAGCACCAAAGTCTGCCTGAGTTGCTGATCGACCTGGAGCAGGAGGATCACACTAAATCTGTGGCATCATACACTTTTCGCAACACATTCTTCATGGACAGCATGAAGCAGACAGAGGCAAAGGTGGAGAGCTTACACTCAGCAAAAAATGTGTACTGTCTTTAGAAAGATTGTTTCCTTTCAAAATTTTCCCAAAGAAACCAATCCTTTCTATCCTTCTTAGATTTGCTGTGTCATTCTGGACCATTACTACAGAATATCTAATTTAAACAATTTGTATTCTCTAGGACCTGTCTGGAAGAGATAAAAGTGGCACGGGATCCAGCGAAACCCTGCACATGCTTGACCACCTGGTTCGGACAAGGATGCACACCCAGTCTAAGGCCCCAAAGTCCATCCTACGCACATATGGAGCATTGGTGCAGACCACCATGTCCCACCTCCACTCCTCCTGCATTGGGTCTGTTGCCAAATTAACCGGTAATGGTAGTGGTGTGCGTCGTCTTGGTTGCCCTATTATGTGGGTAAAAAAGGACCTGGCTCATTTGGCACACTACAGGAATGGGTGCTCTCTCTCTCTCCAGAAAGTGGGTAATAGAATTAGGGTCATGGGTAAATTTTTATTATTTTTCACAGTAGATCTTACCTTGGAGCGGATAATTAAAAATGTATATCAAGTACTGTTCATTGCAGTTCAAAGTTTTTTTACTAATATGGTGGATAGTTAGTAGCTCGGGTAGCTTAAGAAAAAATTCCTCCTTATATAACAGGTGTGTGATGATTTGATGAGTGATACTGTTGTGGATGATGCCATCCTGAGATTCCGGAAGAGGCTGGTGGAAGGGGTGGCTCGGACTCTTTCTGAATTGGGTTTGTCAAATGATGGAAAACGCCAAGCAAACGGAAGAGGAAGAAGAAGGAAACTTGTGTGACTGACTATGGCAAGCAGAACATGTGCGTACTTGTACTTCTATAAAGAAAGAGAGCTGAAGAGCACTCCTGGGCACAAACATATTTAGCCATGCATTTCCCTCCATGAACATTCAGCAAAAAAATATAGATTTCTAACTTTCGGCTATCGGTAGCTTCCATACACACCAAAAAATCCATAGTACAAACACTGAAATACGCACGTGCCACCTACTTTTTTTATTCGTATGACGCACAATAGCTTTTTTACCATCGCCGCCGCCCTTCAATGAAGGACTCCCTATTTGACTTGAGTGGTACTCCTCCTTTTTTTAGCCTTGGCCGCCGTCCGTTATGTATTCGAAAGAAGGCGTATTCGGGAAACGGCAGAGGGAGAGGGGAGGGGGCTCTCTCAGTTGATGAGACGTCTTGGACGCTGAGTGGGGGTATTGAGAGGGGGCGGCCGGAGCATCAATTATTGAAAACTGGGAGAAGAGGGGAGAGGGAGGGGCGGAACTAATCTGGAAGCTAAAGCGGGACAAAACACCATTTTCCCCCCTCCTCTGCGCATCAGGCGAGCGCACAATGCCGCACTCAATTATAGACGAAAGATAATGCGGCGGCGACGCGCCATCCAAAGTGAGTACGTACCAGATCGCACGTGTACCGCTCCTCTTTTCTTGGCCAACTATTGGAATCACGCCTCTTCCCTCATCGTAAATTCTTCCTGGCAAGAGAGCGATCATTAATGCAACACTTGATCGAGGAGGAGGTGGGAGGAATGCTACGGCACCGGCCTAGTACTGTACGTACGTACAGACGAGCTTCCTTACCCGCAGCCTTCATTGACACCTATTCTAACTAGATCGTATCGTAATTCATAAAAGTTTTACGATTTTGTACCCTTTCACTTACGTACATAGTTCGCAATTACGAATCTCGAGACACATCGCAGGATACACGACGTTTCTTGACTGACCTCGGCTCCTTTAGCGCAACGATACCGTGTCCGTATTTTTCTCGTCTCTGCTATATAGGTGAATGGACTGGGGAGGAAGAAAAGCGCGAACTGTCGCCTCCAGATGGGAAGGAAGAAGTGGCGAAGCATTCTTCATGTGTAGAAAGAGAAAGTGAAGGAAGTGACGACAGTCTTCGGGAAGGTTGTTTTTTATCAGGACCGTATCAGCAATATATTGCTCCAGTACCAGTTTTCCAACCTTTATGCTGGAAAATATACTGCGAAAGAGTATCACCGTCCTATGGAATATTGAATACGCGGAAGGAGCAGCAGGTGATGGTAATTGCGAGCCAGACTCTCCTCGTCTCCCGAAATGTGCGTACCTTCAACGAGGACGATTCTCCGAATCTGGACCGGGCTTAATTAATTTAGCTTCCCATTTTCCCTCCGGAGAAAGAGGAAGGGCACCTTCTTCTCCTTCCCCTCCATCCCATCAGGGGGCGGCGCCACCTGTTCGTTAAAATCAGGCTCGCTCGCGGCCTGGGCAAAAATATTCGGGTAAAAGTGGAGGAGCAGCACTGCAGATTTTTTCCAAACTTCCTTTTTTCGGATTTGGGAAAACGGACGTCGCCTTTCTCCTTTTTTTGCACGGCGGCTTCCGAAGCAGCGCGGGGCGTGAGGCCGTTTTCGTTTTCGTAGGAGGGAAACGGGGGAGAAAACAGGGGCCGTTTGGAAAGGAAGGAAGCAGAGGGGAAGAAGATGCAGGAATTGGAAACTCTCTCGAGTTTGGGAGGGGGGCGGAGGAAGGAGGGGACAATTGTGCAGAATGAGAGGATGGGGGAGGAAAAGGAGAAAGGAATTGCTTAGAGACAGTTTCGTGCGTTGTTTTTTACAGTTTCATGGGAGCAACTTTTCGTAAAAACAAGAAAAAAGACTGCGTATAGTCATAACAAGACGGGAGAATTTAACCATTTAAGAGTTCAAAATATTCATTGTAAACTTTACTGCATTTCGATGTTCCATGAAACTGTTCTGTTGAAAGTGCCGATAAATTTTGGGAGAGAAGGAGCAGAGCAGCCGACGCCTTTAAGTTCGATAGTTTTTTTTCCTATTTCAAACCCCAAAACATGTTGTGTACGAATCGAAGAAAAAAACAGAAAAAAATTTTGCGCTGCTTTTTTTAAAAAAAAGGTCACCACGATGGCCAAAACTGTGGGAAACACAAGGGGTTCGAGAAAACCCTGGCAGAATTCGAATCGGATGCAGCAAGAAAAGTGGGGAGAAAAGGAGGGGAAAGCGGTTGTCGAGTGGAGGAGAGAGAACAAACACACTCGAGACTTCAAAGGAATTTCCCTTTTCTTCTTTTTTTTCTCCGTCGCTGCCGTTGTCATCGCCGACTTTTGACTCTTTCCAGATGGCCGCCGACAAAGTCTGGCTCCCCGCTTTTGTTTTCCTCCTCTTGCGGACCCAACCAGGCTAAGAAAACATTCGGTTTTTTACAAGTTTCACTAGCAATTTGACCCCGCGTCCGGTCGGGTACACTTCGGAGAGGAGGAGGAGGCCCCGTTTGGCACCAGAAGAGAAAGAGGCCAAATAGGGGGTTGTGCTTGCATAGATTTGGCAGCAACTCTCTTTCTGGAGTACCAACCAACCAGTGCGGGCGGGAGGAGCAAGCAAAAGCTGTGTAGTATGGTATGAGGAGAGGGGACCCCACTGCTCGACAGAAGGAGGGGGAGACGGAGGAGAGAGAGAGAGAGAGCTTTTAACACGATTGCTTCCTCCTCTCGTCTTCCTCTCTCTCGTCCGTTTAGAGACAGAGGCAAAACGGAAGCATTCCTCCCCTTTAATAAAGACGGCAACTAGACACCAAACGGCAGCGGAGAAAAAGAGTTCTGAGATGTGTGGCAGACGCTTCTGCAAAAAGCCTCTCTCTACATCTGGGCCTATCCCTTCTCATTTTGTTTGTACTTAGAGGTCTTGTCGTATTTCTGTACTGACGACTGACCCAAAGTGTAGCACGTACGCTACGCTCTTTTTTTGTGTGGGGCACCCGCAAGACCCAACGTGAGTGCCTGATGAGATGCCTTCCTTCCTGGGGAGCGCCCCAGCCTCAGTCGCCGCCCGACAATTAACCGAAAAAAGGAGGAAGAGCAAGAGATGGAAAGGAGAAGGAGGAAAGGGCATTACGGACGGAAAAAGAAGGGGCAAGGAACAGAAAGAGGAAAAAGCCATTCTAGGTCGGACATACATGCGCTCCTTCACAAGGGGTCAAAGGTCAGATTTGACTCGACACGGTACCATTTTCCCCTTTGCCCGTGTATGGTGCACGGGAAGGCAAGGAGAGAGGCATCGTCGCTGCACACCAAACAAAACAAGAGAGAGGCAAGAGGCCATCTCTCACAGAAGACTGAGAAAATGCCGCTGCCTCCTCTCCCCCGTCCCCCTCTGCAAGCTACGATTATGTTTCCAGAGGGGGAGGGAGGGGGAAGAGAAAGGCAAATTGACTTGCTCACTCTGACCCTCCTTCCGCTACGGCTTTTTGTGGCCCCGTCCGCAAGGCGCACAGAGGAGGACTGAAGAAACCGACTCACCCCTTTCCCAGAAAAACTACACGAGACTCTTCTCGTCTTGTCTCCTTGCTCCTCGGCGGAGACGAGAGAAAAAGAAGACGCATTTTCGAAATAGAATGAAAGTGGAGGCAAAAAAAAACTTCCTCCCATTTTCCTGCGGAAGAGGCCTTCCCCCCCCCCCCCCCTTTTCTCTTGACTTCGTTAGAAGTTCGTACTACTGAACTACTGACTGTGGGTTGCGGCGAAGGCGAACTGTAATGTACGGTAGTTACGCAGTGCATGTGTATATATAGTTAAAGAAGAGAAGTCAAGCATGTGTTTCAGCACTGCGAAGTGGAGTAACCTCCCTTCGTCCTCTGGCCAGATCATCCATTTGGTTTTCGTCACATTGTCGCCTTTCGAAAGATGCAACAATTGGCGAATCCTGACCCTCTCCATCCAGACAGCCGCCGCCAGCGAGAGCAAGGAGGGGCAGATCATTTATCAACTGGCGGAGGGGGGATATCTCCTTGAGCCTCCCTCCCCTCCCCTTTCTTTCTTTCTCCCTTGAGAAACTCTTTCGGTCTCTCCCTTCACCCCTCAAGAGTCCCGCCGGAGAAGGGATGGTGTATATTGCCCGTCGTCTGAAAGGGGGAGAGAAGAGATGGAAAGAAAATAGGAAAAAGTGCGGCGGAAAAAAGTTCTCCATCC
>JAAUXV010091062.1_pt1 | contig 11448 bp, 14 predicted proteins | sample 7278181 | NCBI WGS metagenome assembly JAAUXV01 (sample SAMN14350114, study PRJNA611818) | marine sediment metagenome | isolation source: surface marine sediment (2.1m) | place: French Polynesia: Moorea | collected 2018-08
AATTAACCTTCACCCGGGGGCCACACCAAACAATCAAAGTCCCCACTACCTCCCCCAAGCCCGCGAATCGCTCCCGAAATCGGCATGTGACGAAAAGCATGACTTTGCGGAATGGGCCCATTTGACTGCATGCTGCGATTCATGGGCCGGAACGAAAATTCCCTAAGCCGATATAAATAGAATTCTCGCTGGTCCGCCGCCGTATGCAGCGTGTAAATCATTTCCCTTTCGTCGCCCGCAAAAACATCGTAAAAAGAGGAAGAGGAAGGTGAATTCAATCGGGGGGGCACGCGCAAACAAATCCCTGGTTTTGAATTTCTTACCTTTTTTAAGCGACCGTGCGACGAAAAATCCTTGGGTACCGGGCTGCGGCGCTGGATATCCTCCAGAGCAAATTTCCGAAGCAAGGCTTCCAAGGAAACGGTCTCCTCTCACTCGATCGGTTCGAGAACCCCACGTCAACTCAAGTCTCGTGGAGCAGCAGGGATTCGAAAAGATCGGGGGATGGACGAGAAAGAGGACAATATATCGTCCCTTACGTGTGCAGACAGATAGAGAGAGACAGCAGCCGGTCAGGCGCACGCTACCGGCAGGTGCTTTTTTGCCTACCCTTCATCCAGATTGAAACATGGATAATGCAGGGCAACTTCCGAATCGAGGGGGACACTTTCTACTGGTGAAAAAACAAATCAGTTGAAAAATTGGTGAATTCCTCGTTCCTCCCGGAGGAGGGACCGAGAAGCGGGCTTGAGTAGACCCTCCTCCCGATTCGATATACCTTTTATCTTAGGTTGAACTTCGATCATCAGCAGAAAATCTGTCTCATCGTCTGTGTGTAGAGAAAAGATCAAATGACTGAGCGGCGAGGGTGAGGGTTTAATTGACTCGCCTTTTTTACGGGACCGAAGTACTGCAAACGTATCGTCTGTGCCTCTTCTGCCCACCTTAGACAAGACAAGCCTACTACAACTGATTTTTTTTTTGCAAATAGAGCCGTTGCAAAAGAGTCGCAAAGTCTCACGTTTTAAAGATGCCCCTCTTTCTATTTCCTCTCAGGGCAGGTGCAGTTCATCGAACGTACTTCAAATTTTAAAACAGTTGACAACGGCGCGCTCCCATGATTGCTGCTCAATGGTGCATTGCAAAAAAAAATACCCCGTGAAATAGTAGCCGCTGAAAATATAGTCTTGCACTATAGACAAAGGAGGAAACAAGGTGAACGATTGTCGATGAGGAAGGAGGGGAGGAGGTCGTTAAAAAATTGAGAGAAGATTACCGTGTGGGAGCTGGGTACTCGGAACTCTGCTTGCAAGCTTGCTGCTGCTCCTAAGACACCGGATTCCAAGAATGTTTTTCCCTCCTGCGACCCCATACTGGAGCTGCAAGTGCATGTACAGAGGGGGAAATCCCATTCCTCCTTTGATATCGAGCTGGAATACCAAATTAGTAGAGTCACGTGTGCCCTGGGTGACTAAGAGATGGAGAGAAAGGTGGAAATAAATGGAGGTTGGGAGAAGAAGCAGAGAGAGAGGCTGGGTAGGTCGAAAAAAAGGCCAAACACAGCCTTTCTCACGAGGACTAGGGCCAGAGCCGGCAACCTTCTGACACAGCAGCAGCAGCATTTATACAGAGAGTCGGTGGTGGTAGCTCCTTTCTCAACGCGGCTCGATTGCTTATTTGTGCGTTACACTGTGTGTAGAGAAAGAGAGCTGCCTTTCTTCTGTTCTTTCTTGTGCAACTTCTACTTCCTGCTACGACCCCTTCCCCCTCTTTTTCGCCCCCACCGACCCACCACCCATCAGAAAAAAATGGGGGGAAACTGGGTCAAGGTTGGCCTTATGAAGATTTTTTATGGGCACCCCTGGAGGGAGAACAAAGCCACCATAAGATCATGGAATGCCTCTCCTCGTCAACCGCTTTTCCCATATGGAAGGCGGACTCTCCCTTGAGACATCGATGCACACACGCTGAGGGTGATTCAGCTCTCGCACCCAGCGGACTTTCTCTCTACATACTCATACACCCCCCAAAAAAGGGACACGGAAAATTTCAAACTACAGCAACGCCAACAACAGCAGCAAACGCGTACAACAACAGTATCTCTAATATGCAATTGGCGAATATTTTTATCCTTCCTCCTCCTCCTACCTTTTGTTGTGATGTCTCTTTCGGTCGTGGGGCGATGAGATCCCTTCTTCCTCTTCCTCGTTGCTGCGGTTGCAAGTAGCTTCTGTTGAACCTGTGCCACTATCCTGGTCGTGGGTGGAGTTGGTTGTCCTTTTCCACCGCCGTTGGCAGATCCTTTTCCTCCTCTCCTCTTCGCACTCCCACCCTTCACTTCCTTCTGCTGATGACGGGCGAAAGGAGCGCCTACGGTCGTTGTCGTTCGTAGTTCGGGCTCTGCGCGGCGCGTGGATATCCAGGAGGAGGAGGAAAGAGAGGGAGGAGGGGAAAGGAAGTTAGCAAAAGGAGGAGGAGGAGCAACAGCAAATGGACTCGGGGATGGATAAGAAGAGGGCTGACTCTGACTGCCTTGCTAAATTGTCGCATATTGGTCTTCCTCCTTGTAGCCACGGAGATAATTATTCGTAGAGGAAAAGGTTTCAGTTTCGTATCTTTTTTGTTTGCTAATGATACTACAGCACCTGCAAAAGTACTTGCAATTTTCCTCAAAATCTTGATGGGAAACATTCTTCCTGTTTGTACTGTTCAGCGGCGGGGCATTTAAATTGCTTGGCATGCCGCAGCGTCTCTAGCCACAGGTGAATTTCGCAGTGGTTGAGATAAAGGAAAAATGTACGAAGAAATCAAAGCAAAATATATTTTGTACGAATGGAATTATTGCGGTCTGAAAATATTTCCTCTTGGGGAGTTGTTCACTCACCTGTTCCTTTGAGCAGAGTGGGGGGGAGAATAAGGCGTCGGTGGTACAGGTGAATTGGGGAGGAGAGGGGTCGGAGGCGGCGCTCGTTCCTCGGTCGGGGGATGGAAGTGGTTGGAGGAAGGAGAAAAACCGGCCTGACAAGGTCATGAAAGAGGCTCAAAGATTGGCTGCTGCGTTGTTGTTGGAGCTCTGCAAGAGGGAGGAATGGAGGTGGAAGAGGTGGTAGTATCGGTGGTTGGGCATGCTTACGAAAGGAGCTCGGGAGGAGACCCGAATAAAGTTATGAAAGTACCTTCTTCGACGTAAAGTAATGTGGTACCTTCTTTGGACGGACAAGAAAAAGTTGATCTTGACTGAATGAGGAAGAAGCCTCTCCGCTCCTGTTGGAATGGAAAGGCCCTATTATTGCGACAGAAAAAAAACAATGCCGCAGCAGACAAAAGGTTCTTCTTCAGTCTGATACAAAAGTTTTCCAAGACGCCATCGGGAACAGACATATTTCTATGCAAGAATACAACAAAGGGCCGGCCATGATAGTTTTTGACCAGTAGCAACAAATTTTTTTGGCTACGTAACAGTAAGACGGTCATGGAAAAAGCATATAGAACTTTCGACTTGATTTAAAGTTCTTATAATTCGGATATTCTTGGCCACTCGTAACTTGTTACATGTACAATTAGTTTGAATAGTGAAGACACGTTGACAATTGGGTACGGGGAAGGGGTGATGTGGATGTGGTGCCTGAGCGAAGGGAGTCAATAAAAAACCGTCGACAAGGAACTGCTTTTGGAAAATAACAAAACGAAAAGGATAAAACACGTCCAAACAACAGGCCATCCTTCTTCCATCACTTGTGTTGTTGCACCCTGGCCAGCCCCACGATCTCCTCCTTGAGGTAGGCCGGGTTCGGACCGAGCTGCGAGGCTACCTCGTTGGCAACCTCTGGGTGCCAGGCGAAGGTCAGGAGAGCCGAAGGGGCAAGGCTCAGCTCGGATAGGGTTTCATCGTAGTTGGCCATCTGCAAATGTTATATTTCTCGATAAAAATAAGGGAAACTAAATTGTTTTCCTATGTTTCTTTACCTCTAGCCTCCTTCCTCCCGCGTCGTGCAGTACGAACGGCAGCGGCGTCTCTAGGCATTCCGTCACGAGGTCGGACAACTGGCGGAACTTCTCGTACACGGAGAAGGTGGCCTGGACGATAGATAAGGTTTTTATTTAGCTACACACTTGATGCTTGGTTTCCCTACCTGCAGCACTAGCCCGTCCGGGAACCTAACTCTGACGAGCGAGTACCTGTACCTCCTCCTCTCCCTCTCCTGCTCCCTCTCTCGCATAGCCTTGGTCCGGAGCATCCCCTCGCGCTCAACCAACTCTGCCCTGAAACAGCAAATTAACATGAATTTGTGAAATGATTTGTGTGACTTTTTGCTCACTTGAGCTGCTGCTCCTTCTTGATCTCATCCGCGGAGACCGAGAAAAACTCTGGAGGGAGTGAGAACTTTGCCGCGGCCTGTGCGGGCAGCAGCACCTGTAGGTCCCTGTGCAGCTCAGCCCTGATGGGCTCTGAGTGGACAAGTCCCTCGCGCAGGGTGCGGATCACCTCCTGCTGCTCGGGCAGGATCTCGCCCGTCAGGATGAAGAATTCCTGTCCGTCGATGCTCTGCGTCTCAAACCCCACCGCCTCCAGGAACAAGTCGTGCCCCTCGCAGCAGGCAACCTTCTCCTGGAAGACCCTGTTGCTGCGGCGGATCTTCCTAAACTTCTCCTCCCCAGGGTCTGACAGCAGGTTGTCAAGGTACTTGCACAGGGTGTCGACGCACGTCTGCGCCCGCTCCGAGTCCTTGGCGAAGGTGTGTATGATGAGCGCCGCCGTCAGGCCCTTCTCCTCCCCCAGCTGGGCGTACAGGAACTGCCTGATTCGCTCCTTCATCTCCTGCTTTGGCAGCGCCTCGTCCCCCACCAGCGGACAGTGGAAGAAGACGCCGCGGCAGGCAGAGGGCGCCTCCAGCTCAACCAGAGGCTTCTCGCCGTAAGTGGCCTTCAGACGCTCGGCCTCAGCACCAACCTATAATATAATCGCATTTGCTACTAACTACCACATGAAAAATATTCATCTGTGCCCACCTGCTTCTCTTTCTCCAGCTCCTTCATGGCCTGAGCCCTGATGACGGCCTGGGACCGCTTCTTCTCAAAGTCGTCGCCGCGGCTCTGGTTCATGCTCAGCCTAACGCAAACAATGACGATAATAAAAAGATCGGAAGATGACTTGCTAATGAAAACACTTACCTCGACAGGGCCGCTTCTGCTGCAGTGACGGCGGCGGCCCCCATCGGCTGGTGTTGCCTGGAGCTTCCCGCCCCTCCTCCGCCCAGCCTCTGCGAAGCGGCCGCGGCCGCCGCCTGCTGCCGCTGCCTCTGCTCCGCCGCCGATGCCGCGTCACCCAGCTTCTGTCCTGGACCGGCCAGCTTGAACTTGGCCTCCGCCTTCTTCTTCTCGAAGAAGGCCTTGATCGGGTTCGGCATGATTAGGCCGTACGATTACAGTCCGCGCCGAATGAAACAAGAGTCTCAAACACTTGGCAACACTCTCCTGATCACTTGACCCTAAAGTCCTGCTCCCTCGGCAGCTTGAGTTCTGACATTCCGGTGCGCAGCGTCTCTATCTCGGCCCTGTCGGCGCCCGGCGCTCGCTTGGCCAGGAACCTCTCGGAGATCCTCGGCCCGTAGAGCCTCCAGGCCAGGAAGACGAGGACGGCGTTTCCGGCGAGGATGAGGGAGAACTCCTGCAGCAACCTGCGCTGGAAGTCGGAGAGTGAGAGGTAGTCGTGGAGGTCGGACTGGGAGCGGCGGAGGTGGAGAAGAAGGCTGGAGTAGTTGCCGGAAGTCACCTGGATAAGGGATCGGATTACGTCAGAACAGGTGAGACAGTCGTATAGTCAGCACTCAGCACTTCAAAAGGATGGTATAAGTTGCAAGACAAAATAAGCGAGGTGGTGATGAGGCAACTCGAAATCTGTCAGGCCCCAATCAAAAGGAAAAGCAGATACCGAATCATCGAGAAGCAAGCAAAGAAGGAAAATGCTGTCATGCCTTCACCTCAAACCAGGTGTCTACGAAGAATCCGCCCGTGGCCGCGAGGGCGTCCTGCGTGGCTCCCGTGGCCCACCACAGGGAGTCCGACAACTCCTGCACCCGATCCGACACCGAGCCGAGGGCGCGAGAGACGAGGTCCATGCGGGGCTGGACCAACCCCAGCCAGGACAGCTTGGACGGCTGCCTGGTCTGGAAGCTGAGGCAGAGCGGTCAAAGATGCAGACAGGGTCCCAAAACTCAGGGCCGCGGAGGAGAGGGGATGGGGAAGGGGCTCAAGGGAGGACGAGGGGCACTTGGGGATCGAAGTACGTAGAAGGGGATTCGCCAACTTTTCCGATTTCGTTTTTCGCCTTCTGCAACTCACAGTCAGCTGTTCAATCGCCACAGAAACAAGAACAAAGTTAGTTACGAAAAAAGAAACGAAAGATTGTCGTCGAGGAGGGAAACTGGCCAGCTCTTCTGACATTTTTCATTTATTTTTTTATTTAATATTACAATTGTATATGTTTTAAAACGACCACAAAAGACAAAAATATATTTTATGACTTTGACTGTGCAGCAAAAAAAAGTCCTCATCAGCTGAAAAATTGTGGAGGCGCGGCCGCAGAAAGAAAGAAAGAAAGAAAGAAGTCCGAAAAAAGTGTTTCGGGATAAAAAAAATATCACCGCCTTTCATGTTCCCCTGACCTCGTAAGGTCAGCGAATCTTGAGCCGGAAAACTGACCTCGAGTAGTAGAGGTCAAGAGTTTGTGCCTCCTTGCCCCGCCTCCTCCTCGTCACGATGCCGGACAACTCTGATTCGAAGGAGGAGTCTTCGTCTCCCACGTCCCCTTACACGCGGATCGACCTGGGGGACATCACGCCGCACAACCTCAAGCTACTCAAGAAGATTAACCAGGTGAGAAAGGAAGAGAGTGATGCTCTGGAGCGGTATTTGACCTTGTTCTCTTTCCCCTCTTTTAGGCCGTGTTCCCGGTGGTGTACCACGACAAGTTCTACAAGGACGTGTTGGAGGCTGGCGAGCTGGCCAAGCTGGCCTACTACAACGACATCGTGGTGGGCGCCGTGTGCTGCCGCGTCGACGCCCAATCGGACCCCGGCCGCCGCAGGCTCTACATCATGACGCTAGGGTGCCTGGCGCCCTACCGCCGCCTGGGCGTGGGCGCCACCATGCTGGCGCACGTCATGGACCTGGTGGAGAGGGACGGGAACTTCGACTCGGTCTTCCTCCACGTGCAGGTCAACAACGAGAGCGCGTTGGGCTTCTACCGGCGGCAGGGCTTCGAGGTGGTGGACACCAAGGAGGAGTACTACAAGCGGATACAGCCGGCCGACGCGCACGTCCTAGAGAAGAAGGTTAAGAAGGACGTAAAGAACGTCAACGGGGAGGCCAAGAGGGAGGACTGAGTTGTAGAGGACGGTGCAAAAAAAAGAAATGGTCCTCCTACCGCACTCCCTTATCCACAATAACGCTTACGCTCTTGCGGTGGGAGATGAGATTTCTGCTACAAAATTCATAAGAAGTGATGCTCCTGTCTCTGGCCACGTCGAAGATTAATAATAAGCCACGCAAGATATTGGTTCAACATTGCTCTATGCCTTGCTGTCTGCCTTGGCAAGGCCGCGTCTAAAAAATTCATCGGCAATTATTTCCATTTCAAAAAAATCCGAATAATTTATTAGGCAAACTGTTGGGCGAAAACAGTATTAAATTTAAATTGTTTAACGATGGAGCTCAACGACGAGGAACCCCGATGTCCAGTGGAGGAAATGGCCGCAGCTCTCCAACAGACGCCCGCTTCTCCCGCAGAGACAACCGGGTCACCCTCGCAGGACGAAACAGCCAGCACAGAGAGGCCAGGTGTAGCGGCAGATGCACCCACAGCAACATCTGGCCAAGTCCCCACTTCCCCTCCGGCCGCAGTTGAGGACTCTGGGCAAGACACCGGCAACGTCTCCGCGCCCGGAGAGTTCTACCAACGCGACGACGGAGGGTACTACAGTCGTGACGACTACTACTACCAGCATCAGCGGCTCGACCAAGACGATCCCGTCCCCGAGGATGAGGAGGAAGTGCCAATGCTGGGGACGACCCCGATGTGCTGCCTGGTCGTGCTGCTCCTCGCGTGCCTGGGGATCATGGCCCTGAGGTACGGGTACCTGGCCTGGCGGAGGAAGATGGCCGAGCTCGCCATCTACCAGCAGATCGTGAGGGAGGGCAAGGCGGAGGAGAGGGCAATGACGACGCCCATCACGGTGCGCGTGGTCACCCTCGTCGCCATGGGGCTGCTCTTCGGCCTCTACCTCTTCTACATCAAAAGGAGGAACAAGAGGAGGGAGGCCATCCAGAGCGACTATTCCAGCAGGCAGAACTGGATGTTCCTCTCGGTCATCCTCACCATTGTGGGGTTCTTCACCTACTTGCAGTACTACGGAGACAAGGTCATGGGACCGGGCGGGGACTCCATCACGGTCTCCTCCTCCAGCCTCATTGGCAGCTTGGTTCCTGAAGTTTTACTGGCGAATGGCTTGCCTGTTGCAGGGGGGCTCCTGCTTGCGACGACGACAAATTTCCTGCTAAAGCCGCCAACGTCGCAACAGCAGCAGATGGCCTCTGTCCCCTCGGCACCTGCTCAATGGTACAGTGTACCCTGCAGTGCTGAGAGGCCTACTTCGCCCCAGGCGGTCGGCGCCACTAACGCCCTGGTAACGAATTACTCCCCAGTCCCTCTACCAGTGAGTGGAGGACCCATTACTCCACAAACCGTGTCTCCTGCTTCGTATTTTAACGTCGGTTAAAATGAGCATTTTAATAACATGATAACTGTTTATTTTGTACTGGCTGGCAACGTTGCGAAAGTGAGAAAGCCTGTGTGCCCTGGCATCTGAAAGAGGGGAAGGCCTGACAGAAAGGTGATCTCCTCCTCCTTTACCTTTGCATTCGTCTTTTCTTCCGCATCGCCATTCGCGTTCTCTTCCAACTTTCTCTTCTTGGCCTGGACGATCTCCATGGATTCCCTGTAGGGCTCATACTTGGGCAAAGTCACTCGCCGAACTTGAAATTCCCTGAGAAGGACTTCCATCGTCTCCAGTTCCTACAACAGCAATCAGTATTTAGAATTTTTTTTATCCTATTCAACAAAGTTCCGCATATTCACCTTGAATCCCTCCTCCTTCATCTTCTCCGTCGCCTTCTGCACCTGCTCGATGCACGGGGAGAATGAGCAAATCCTGGCACCACCGCTCTTCTTTAGCGCCCTCTTGGCGTTTCCGATGGCGTCCCACGGGTGCGGCAGGTCTAGGAAGACCGCATCAGCCCTGCCGTCCAGCGCCGCCCCGAACCCCTCCTCCGAGCAGGCGTCCCCGTGCGCAGCCGTCACCACTCCCTCCAGACCGTGGAAGCGAAATTCCTCTTGCGCCGTCTGCGCTCTCTGCTCGTGGAAGTCGAAGGTGTGGACCCTCCCGCCGGGGGAGACGGTGCGGGCCAGGCTGTGGGTGAGGGATCCGCTGCCGGTGCCGCTCTCCACCACCACCGACCCGGGGCGGAGCTCCAACTGGAGCAGGATCATGCTGATGTCGGTGGAATATAGGATCTGGGTGCGGTGCGGGAGGCACTTGGTCCACAACTCGGGGGTGGGGTGCAGGGCGAAGGCGTAACCTCGGCTAAGGCGGACCTGAAACAGTGCAAAAAGAAGTTGCTACGAAATCATGGTTGAATCCAGCGTCATTCCTCACCTTTGTGCCAAACTTCTTCCCGATGAGCTCCTTGACCTTGAGCGCCCCGTAGTTTGTCTGGTGCACGTTCTCCACCTCATCGCCCGCCCGGGTCGTCCGGGTTCGCGTGACCCGGACAGGGTGCACCGTGTTGAAGCTGATGTAGAGGAGGACGGTGTCGCCCTCCTCGATGAGAGCCTTGTACCCGGCGAAACTCATGGCGGAGGCGGATTTTGAACACTGACGCAAACGCAATTGTAAATGACGCAGGGGAAAAAAGAACTAATGACGCTCAAATTGCGTCGAAAAATGTCTCAACACCAAGGTTGTAAAACGCTATTTTTGACGCTTTTTGACGCAGCTTCGTGTTTTTAAAACATGTGCGATTTTTTGTTTGTTTTTGAAATCAGCTGATCGGCCAGAGTTGACATGTAAGGGAAAAATAAAACAAAATTTTAACCAAGAGTGTTTAAACCTTTTTAGCGCTTGCAAGCCCAAGGCTTTTTTGTGATTCATGAGGCAAGTAAATTACTTTCAAACAATGTTCAACTTAAATCAAACGCGTCCTTTGCCCCTTGTTTAACTTTAGAGCTTTTTAAAAACATGTCGGTATTTTTAGTGGCAACTCAGGAAAATCATGAAAACAACTTCGCCGATCTTGTCAAGATCTTGTCGTACTTGTTCTCTTTGCCGTCGCCCCCCTTCACCATGAGCTTCAAGTTTGGCACCCGTCGCCCCGGCGCCAAGGCCAAGGCCGCACTCATGCCGGAGATCACAGTGGGGAAGGAGGAGGGGGGCAACTCCAGATCTGCGCTCTCCAAGAAGAAGTCGCCGAGGAACCGTTCTACCAAGACGAGCATCTCGTTCGACCCTCAGAAGCGGAGGGACTTCCTCACCGGCTTCAGGCGGCGCAAGGAGGAGCGCAGGAAGAAGGCCAGGGAGCAGATTCACAAAGATGCCAAGGAGGAGGTCAAGAAGGCAAGGTGAGGACACAGAAACCGGGGTACCGAAACAGCTTCTAACTCTTAATATTTCATTGTGTAGGGAGGACGCTAAGAAGCGAGCGAAGGAGCTTTCTGAGATGCGCGGCGGCGGCGGCACCTCCTCCTCGCACAGGGTCCTCCCGGAGATCCAGCACCTGCTGCCAAAGGCCAAGGAGGAAGAGGAGGAAGAGTCCGGCCCCACTGAGGAGGTGAGCGACTTCGGCAGCCACACCGTCTCCATCACCCACCTGGGGGGAGCGGACAAGGAGGAAGAGGCCGAGGAAGGAGAAGAGGAAGGGGAGACCGCGGCGGCGGCCGAGAGCAAGAAGATCCAGCGGATGGCAAACAGGATCATGCAGAAGAGGCTGCTCAGGAACAAGGCTTTCCTGTAAGTACACGTGACATCCTTGTCCTACTGTAGGACTTTTCTTCTATTTTCAAAAATGTCTGTTTGCAGGAAAGCCAAGAAGCTGAAAGACGTGAAAGAGGCGAAGAAGTCCAAGAAGGCGATTGGCAAGAAGACGGCGAAGACGAAACGGAACAAGCACCACCACCCCAAGAAAATTACTACGTGACATATGATAAAAATACACAACATACGCGAGAACGCAGCAAAGATCCAATGTTTTCTTTTATTTCGGCCAAATGCACAACTTGCAAAGAAGCGGGCGGGGGGAGCAATAACTCAACGATATACTGTACGGTAATTCGAATGTGGGTTTTTTTTTGTTGGGAGGGATGTTTGGAGAGGGGGAAAGATACATTATTTCGCG
>JAAUXV010144348.1_pt1 | contig 11447 bp, 15 predicted proteins | sample 7278181 | NCBI WGS metagenome assembly JAAUXV01 (sample SAMN14350114, study PRJNA611818) | marine sediment metagenome | isolation source: surface marine sediment (2.1m) | place: French Polynesia: Moorea | collected 2018-08
ACCCCCCCAAAGGACAAGTATGACGACCTGTCATTATTAAACTCTCCCTCCACACAACACATGTGTTTTTCAGACTTGACACACGCGCACTTGTGTGTCCCCCTTCCCTGTTAAAAAACTGAAAACTCTCTCAGGGTAAATTCAGATTTAGTGGAACAAGTTCTCCGAACGATGTCGGCGTAAAGCAAAAATGGATTTTTTCCTCCTCCTCCTCCTGCGCGAGTGTGTGTGCCAAATTTGCCCGCCCGCCGGTTTTTTCTGGATTCCTCGCGGTGCTTCGACCGTGAACGGAGGGAGCATTTTTGTGCGTCCGACTCTACGTTTTTGTCTCGGCCGATTTTGATTTCACCCCCTCCTCCTCCTCCACTAGATCTTCAATTTTATCCGTGCGATAAAATCGAATTTGGCTGCTGCTGGAAAGGGGGAAGACATTTGCGACAAACAGGAAAACATATCTTTCAAACTAGAAATGCTGGGCCAAATAAAGGGTAAGGTGGGTTGAGGCGGTTGACGGCCTAATAACTCCACCTTCTCCCCGCATTCCTCAGCGTCCCCTCCTCAACACATGTGCTAAGAATCCCCCTTTTTTTCTCCCACCCCATGCCAAGCTAACACTACGTTTTCAAGGGGCAAAAAGAGCGTTCTTGCTCCTCTCTCCCTCTTGCCTTTTCCCTCCGCCCCCTCTGTACTCCTCACCCCTCAGCCGGTAGTATAGTGGAATTCCTTTCCTCCCCCTTTTCCCTTAAATATTTGTTCAACATGCCTCGCCTTCCCTTCGTCGAAGGTGAAGGAGGGAGAGGGAAGGAAGGAGCTAGCTCGCAGCATCAGTTGCGTTTATAAAATAGTTCCCATAGGTGGTATGCGCCCCAGCCGGCCGGCCTGGGGGGGAGACGGAACAGGAAAAGGAGAAAATGGGTCCTCCTCTCCCTCCTCCTTTCTCCCTTTCTCCTCCGTGAGAAAAACGGGCGGCGGCGACGGAGGCAGACTGATAATAAATACCCGGCCGCCCTCGCTCGGAGAAATCCCCCCCCCTTTTCCGTCAGCTGTGGGATGAGTCTACGAGAAAAATATGGGGAGCGGAAACGGGACAAGAATTTCCTCTCCGTCTTGTAACTGTTTACCTGTAGCGAAAATCTAGTAGTAAAGATCCCCCTTTTTCCTTCGACTTTTGCGGGGGAAAGAAGATCAGGGTGGGCAGGCCGCTACTACTGTACTATAAGCACGGGGAGGAGCATCCAGATATATCGAAAGAAAGGGGAGGAGAATGGAATGCCACTTTTCTGGGCCTCCCTCTCGGTCCACATTGCGTTGCGCTAAGCTGCCTCTCCCTCTCTCCCTCCCTCTAAGTTTTTTTCGCAGAGGGAGCTGCGCAGGAATGCGGCCGCCGCCGCCGCCGCCGCCGCCCTTCGTACCCAACAAGCCATCTAGTAAGATGGCTCAAGCAAAAAAAGAATAAAAAATGCAAGCGAAAAAAATCCTCCTCCCCCAGGCAAGTCTAGAAGGCACAATCTCAACCCCCCCGCCCCCCTCCTCCACTTTTCTCGCTGCTGCTTCGCTGGATGGTGCTTTTTTGGCGGACTGGGTTGGGCCTCCTCCTCCTCCTCCTCCTCCTCCTCCTCGTCTTTCCAGTGCCTGGGGCTTTGTTATGTTAATCTCACTCTTCCCCCCCTCCTCCTCTCTCTGCATTCCATTCTCGGCCGCAAAGGAGGGGGGCAAGAACTTGTGTGTAGAGGTGGAGGAGGGAGAGTGGGGGCCATGCTGCTGCGACGCACCTCAGCTCTTGAGGCATGGGGCATGTACTACTAGTAGGAGGGAGCGGATACCTGAGCTAAGGTAGCATGGGCGAAGGAGGGGGGAATCTCGGACTCTCTCCCTTTCCGATTGCTGCTGCCGCCGAGCGTTTTAGCAAATGACATGCCTCCCTCCCTCTTCTAAGACTGCTGAGGAATGTGGGGTTCAGACTCGATTATTTTCCACTCGAAAAGGTTCGACAAGAACATCATTGTCTCTCGCGATTCACCCTAACGAAGACTTGGCAAAGGTCTTTTAAAAGCAGACAATGTATTTATTGCATAGTTTCCGTAGAACAAATTTTCTGATTCAAGACACTTGTGAAGTAAGGGCTGAGTACTAGCATAGAGAGTTGGAGGAGGGAAGGAGCGCACAGGCACTCCCGCAGCACCCCTTTTTCTGCACACGGTCCATCCACCGCAGCAGCTATAGAGGCGGGCGGTGGAGGGAGGGAGGGTGGAGATTCGCCCACGCCCTTCAATCATGGGGCCCAATTGTTATAACATTCCCTGCTATAGAACCTTTGCTATTCCTCATCTTAAAACGTTGTTGAATCCCCTACCAGGAATCGTTCCCTCCCCGCAGCAGAAAGAAACATAACGCGACGGACGAAAACGAACGAACAGGAGGAGGGGAAAAGAGAGAGTGGCTCCTCCGCGCCTCCTCCTCCGTCCGTCCGTCCGTCCGTCGTCTGTCGGCCTCCAGTCTTCCCCCAGGAGCGGCGCAGAGAGAACCGAGCAGTGGCACCACCACCACCTGGGCAAAGCAGCAGTGAGATCGCCACCACGTCCACCTTCCCCCTCTCACCGCCACAACCATCAGGCAGGGCGGCGGACCATTCTCTTCCCCCCCCCCCATCCACGATGGCACCTCCTCCTCCTGCCATAGTGGTGGCGGAGGAGGCAGAATTGGAGGTGGCGCTGAGGCAGCCGCCAGTGGAAGAAGAAGAGTGGAAGAGGAGGGAGGAGGAGAGGCAGTGACGGGAAAGATCGAACCAAAGGGAGGAGGGAGAGAAGGGGGATGTCCTAAAACGCAGGCAGCGTACGAGCATCCCTTCTCTGCAGTGGGAAAAAAGTGTTTATTAGAAAAATGTTTCCCAAGGGAATTGTGCGGTGAATGAATCCACTAGTGCCGATGGTGTATTATGCCTAAGAAGCACCCGCGGCCCCTCTCCGCGTCCAACGCCAGCCTGAACAACCTGACCAGTTGCGCGGGCGGAGGGGTGCACAACCTCCCCAGCCACCATGTCCCCTCCGCGTCCGTGTCCGAAGCCGCCGTGGTCGGCATTAGGCGGCAGCAGCAGCAGCAGCAGCAACAGCAACAGCAGCCCCTCCCGAGCGGCTGGGACGTGGGGCAGGACTTTGACGGCAAGATCTACTTCATCGACCACAACACCAAAAAGACCACCTGGGTGGACCCCAGGGAGCAGCAGCAGCAGAATGTGGGAGCAAGGTACAGAGAGAAAACTACAGGACCAGCCTCTTTAAAAAGCCTGTATAATAAAAACTGTTCGCCCTACTCAAAATTTCCCACAAAATTAGAGTGTGAAAACGCGCTTCCAACAGACGCAGATGTGTATCTCTTGCTCTCGGGCTAATTCCGCCCCCGTTTACATCAATCTCCCTTGCCTACAAATGTGCCACCTAAAAATTACCGGGTTTACCGCCGACGCCGCCGCACAGGTGGGGAGGGAGGGGAGAGCGGCCCCTAATTCTGTCACAAAGAGACCGACGACAAACCGACGTGTGTGCGTTTCATGTGTGACAAAGTGGAGAGCGGCGGAAAGGGGGGGGGGGAATTGCGATAGTAAATGTGTAGCTACAACACACCTATGTATGAACGAGGAGGATGGGAAAGAGCATCTGTTTTTATCCGTATCTGTGTCGTCTTTGCGGCGGCTTCGTGTTTTAGGAGTTGGATGGGAAAACGAGGAGGAGGCAGGAAAGAGGGGTGGCGCCCCCTGCTGGAAAATATTCGCCTCCTTCCTCCCCCCCCCCCCCTTTCTCCTCCTCTTTCCTCCCCTGCCGCGGTTAGCACGGAGGCGGAGGAAAAGGAGGAGGAGACCTTCGAAAACTCCTGCAGTCTCTTTTGCCCCGCGCTGTACGTACATGTACTGTAGAAGTGGCAGTAGCACGATGAAGGGAGGAAGAGGAGTTGTTATTGCACTCTGCTCCTATTACTCTTCTTCCTTTTCCCCCTCTTCATTTTTGCCTTACAAGAAGGGGGGAAATAAATGTGGAATTCCGTCTCCGCCCCCGTTAATGTACAGCGCGGGGGCCCGCATTATTAGTGGATGCTAATCCCACAGCCCTCCCCGCCAGCAAAATATTTCGGGAATTATATTTCACGCTTGACGTGCAGTTTTGATAGAGCGAGAGCGAAGCAGGGCACAAAATTTTTGTTTGCTCCGTCTGCGCAGTTTCAGAGACTCCTCTTATTTCCCCGGAATCTTAATCAGAGGAGGGGGAGGAGGAGCGGCATTCATCTCGCAAACACCTACGAAAGAAGGCACGCGCGGATTCCCAGATAAATGGAGAAAAGGAGGAAGAGGCGAAAAAGATATTTTTTTCATGCGCGTCACCGAGATATGCAAACATTGCCAAGCCTCGGCAAAAATTATCGCAATCTCCGTCTTCTTGGAGGCGGGTTCGCACATGTGTTTCGCGAGCTCCAAATTTGGGTCGCGAATTCGCACATGGTAGAAAGTAACGAAAGAAATATTAAGGCAACGCCCCTCAAAGCAGCCGATTCCCCCATATCTCCGTATTATTCGCTAATTGATTTTTTCCCCTTCCCCCTCCCATTCCAAATGTGGGAAAACGGGAACGCCCAATAGTAATCTTCTCTGGCGGCGCCGCACGCGATCCCATATTTTTATTCTTGTGTCCCTCCCCAAACTCATTTTCGTGTTGAATTTACGGGGAATCCGGCGTGGGCGTCGCTCCGGCCGCCCGTCGGTAATGGGACAAACCAGTCTTCTCTCGCCGCCTTTTCCTTGCAGTCATGAATGCCTCTTGGCAGCGGCGCCAACCAAACGCTTCGTCGGAGGAGGAGGAGGAGGGGCGACGATCCTTGAATTGGAATGTAAGAAGGAATAGGAGGAGGGGGTGGGGTGAGAGGGGGCATTCCGTGTTGAAGTTTTGGTCCTCCTTCTCAGGTGAAGAAGACGTCTCAAGAGCTTCCGCATTAAAGGCGAATCTTTTTCCTTCCGCATTCCTCCGCTCCATCGCCCAAATCAAAGAAATAAAAGGACGAAATATCTGGCCAACGAAGCTGCAAATTGGTGCCAGCGACATTTTTGTTACGTGTTGCAGCTCCCCTAGAGCACACACAAAAAAAGAACCTGCGCTCCGCGTAGTTGACTGAAAGGTGCTCAAATCTCCTCTTTCACCGTGCGCAAAACAAGGAAGGCTGCAGTAGTAGCTTCTTCGCGCCGATCGATGCCAAGGATTTCTCTTCCTCTCCTCTTTCGGGCGGAGGAGACGGGAGAGCTTGAATTCCTGCCCCGCTTTCACTCCGCCGCAGGAGGGGAGGGAAAAAGTCCTTCTCGGTTCACGGATTTTTGCACCCGGCATCGTTGTTGGCCTCCACAGGAAAAAGATAGAGTTGGAATTTTCCGATTCCTCAAGACAGCCGCATTCCTGCCTGACACCCGAGCCAACCCTCTTTGTTCCTCAAAAAAAGTGTTGTGATTTTTTTTTACTTCCTAGCATGGGGGGATTGATCTATCAAGACGTCGTCTCTCGATTCGCCGCTCGCACACTTGTTCTCTCCCACGCGCAAAAGTAAAAAATCCCGATATTTCCTTTTTGTTCCCGTTGTGGGAAACTGTCGCCGCATCGTCGTGCCGTGCGTTACCTCCTTCCTTCTTCTTTCTTTTCCACCGCGACTCCTCTCTTTCGCATTCTTGCGCCGTGAGTCACTCTCTCTCTCGAGACTAGCTCGATCTCACGCGATGGATGTTTGCCATGTTCGCTTTGATGATATTCACTTTTCGCGGATTCGTGGGAAACTGGGTTGTGACTTTTTCCGCTAATCGTTTCCGTTTCCTTTTCTTTATACATTCCAGCTATCAACAGCAACAGCAACAACTGCCTGTGGCGGAGATGGTGGCCGACGTCGCGCAGCAGCAACAGCAGCTTAGACTGCAGCAGCAACAGCAGCAGCAACAGCAACAGCATCATCTAGTCGAGTACCAAGGTAGGCATTTGTCTAAGAGAAACCTTTTTTCCGTCTGAGTACGATCCCTGAAAACACGGGCGATCGGGCATCACCCCTCTCGATCTCCTTTGCGCCCCCCCTGGAAAGGAATGTCCCGAAGGCAATCCAAATTGATCTTTTGACTCATCGCCGAACCGAAGCCCCGATCGAGAAAAGAAAGAGGGGGGGGGGAGGTCAATTTTTAGCGAGATGTTTGCTCTCTCTCTCCCCTGATCTGCCTCATGCAGCATAGCACACCGCGGCTTGACAAACACAGATCAGAAGGGGGCGGGCGGACGATCCTGATCAGAAATACTTCGACCTACAGCTCTCTCGATCGGGCGGCCGGCGTTATCTCAAGCGCAGGAATTCTGATCTGAAGTGGAGCGAAGGGAGAAATTGCAAGTCGGACGATCTCGATCTCTTCTCTCGGGGAGAGGCCGCCGCCGCCGCAGGAATTTTTGTCTGAGATATTTGCGGTGCGGTGAAAAATAGGGGGGGGGGGGGACCGAGGCGCGGCCGTTGAGCCTACATAAGGAGCAGCAAAATGTAACCGAATGGATTGCCCCCGATGGAATTCGGTGCTTGATACGAATATGACAGATCTTCAATGTGATTTATTTCTTGTGCACAGCGGATGCAAATGAGTTTCCCATTTCTTTAGATGCCACCCCCGTCGCTACCGTGGCCCCCGTTGCTGCCGCCACAGCGGGCGGGAGCATGTTTCTTCAGCAGCAACCTGAGCAGCAGCAGCAGCAGCAGCAGCAGCAGCACAGACTGGAGGAGTGGCGTCTGCTCCAGGAGGACATGCTCCGGCAGTACCTCGCCACGGCAGAGTCGGACCTGCGCGCGAAGCGAGAGCTGGCCGACGTCAAGCAGCAGCGCCTCCACCTGGCAAGGGACGAGTACGAGCACCTCTCGGCCACGCTCAGGCAGCAGCAGCAGCAGCAACAACAACAACAGCATCTGCAGCAGCACCCGTCCAACAGCAACATCTCCGCTTCGTCGACCTCCTGTGAGTAGGCCTACTCTGTACTTCGATCTTACCGCAGGTGCATGAACTCTTTTTTGTAATTGCGGTGTCGGAATTTCGAGCTTCTCTTTATGGGCAATTCGGGCATGTTCAAAAAAATATGTATGGCCAGGTTGTTGTCGCCCCCTTTGGACCATGGGACTTTGCACCCTAGCCCTAAAATATAGAAAAGGAACAAGGGGAGAGAGAAGGGGATTTTCATACGGTAGCCGTCCTCGGTGACGACAATGGAAGGCAAACATTCCGCGGGCAATTAACCTGTCTAGCATACATGTGAGGAATACATGATGCGAACAAGCCGGACACGGGTCATCGCACGAGAGCACGCCTTTTACATTCGGTGGCAGACACAAGTATAGGGGAGGAGGGGGCGATTTGAAATATCTTCTGCATGCGGAGAAATCTCTGTTCAATGTACGCTCACAAATAAAATAAAATAAAAAAACACAGGTGGCGGTTCGCCTCAATTCCGACACCAAGTCGTCGGGAGCGCCCTCCCCTCCCCTTCGCTCCACCACAGGAGCAACTCGAATCCGACGACGACCGCGGCTCCCTCATCCCTGCACCTGTCGGAGAACCTCTACCAAAACCACGCGATGCTGCAACAGCAGCAGCAGCAGCAGGTGCACCCGCACAGCCCTCCGTCCTCCGCCGCCGGCAGCTCCTTTTCAGCCTCGCAAACAAGCCGTGAGTCCCACTGCACAATTAAAGTACTAACTAACTTTATATACGCTTGCATGTTTAATGTATAAATTTATTTCCTCCCCCCAGCATTTCAATCAATAATAGTCCACTTTTTCTGATTTTGCAGTGAACTCTACCGGCTCCGCCGTCTCCGCCTCCTCCTCCGTGGGCGGCGGGTCCAAGTACGACCCGGACCTGCTCAAGTCCGACGTTCAGCACGCCCGCGCCCGCGTCCACCGCCTCAAGCGCGAGCTCGCCGCCATCGACCAGGAGATGGGATACAAGCAGAAGGGCGTGGACACGCTGGCGCAGTGAGTGTTACGTCAAATTCGCGGTTTTCGGGGTTTTCCCCGTTCCGGAGATTGGCTTTTCCCCCTCGCTTGAATGGAAAGTTGGAATTTACAAACTTTCCTTTTTCTCTCTCTGTTCAGGGTCAGCCAAAAGTTTTCGCCCACCACGCCTCAGCAGCAGCAGCAACTCATTCAGCAACAGCAGCAGCAGCAACAACAACAGCAGCTGCTGACCCTGGAGGAGGCCCAGGCCATCCGCGCGGAGCTCCTCAACATCCAGCGTTCCCTGTCCTCGGGGGAGCAGGAGAAGCAGGAGCTGATGCGCAGTTTGGCATGTCTTAAAGACGACCTCACCAGGTGCGGAGTTATCCCACAATCAAATTCTAAAGATGTTTATAAACTATTTCTTTAATTTCAGGCTGCAACATTCTGAGAGCTCCCTTGATGTCTCCTCCGCGGCCGCGGCGGCCGCCGCCCTGGGAGGAGGAGCGGCAGGAAACAACATGGAGAAGTTCTCCACCGCTTCGCAGACTGACCTGAGCGGAGAGGCAAGTCGTTATTTTGTTTGACGCATATTCGGGAAAATGTAATTTATTCGAAAGTCTCTAAATGCAGCTCATCCCCGTGGGCGCCCGCCTGGCAGAGATGGCTCGCCTGCGGCTGCAGTACGACGAGGCCAGGAGGAACGTCCAGGACATCCAGCAGGTGAGAGACACTTTTTGAAGACAGGCTTTTTTGTTGGTTTCGGGTATGTGAGGTCAGTTTTGACCCCCCGCCGAGAGGGAAATTCTTATGTGTCTGGATATGGCCGCCCTAGACACACGTCCTCGGTCGCTCAAAAAAAAAAAAGAGCTAGGAAAGAAAGTGTAAACTTTCCTCCTCCGCGCTTCATTTGACGGGTAAGAAAAGGGAGAGGCGCACAAAAAGAAACCCCTCATTCATTCATTCAGAAAATGCCCGACCGAGATGTTGTTGCACTTCCGAAGTGGCTCATTAGGCGCCAATGCTGTTTTTTTTTGTCGCGAGGGAAACGGAGTGTTGACATGTTTTCCCCCTTTTTCGAAAACAACAGAGCCTGGCCTCCATGGAGGAGCGGATGAACCCCGGCCAGCTGGACTCTGACAAGGACCGCCTCCTCCTCATCCAGGACAAGGAGCAGCTCCTGCGAGAGCTCAGGGCCATCACGCCCAGGTCGAGGTAACGGAACGGAATAGCCGAATGTGTTCTTCTCGTTTCTATTGTGCTCTATTGTTTTTTTTAAACCGCAGGTCCAGCCAGGAGATGTCCGAGGTCAAGGACAAGATCCGGCGACTGGAGCGGGACCTGGACAACGCCATGGAGGTCTCAAACAGGTGCATCTCCGACAGGTGAGGTTCCTTCTCTTTTTAAAAAAAGTACTACGTTCGGGAAACGGCGAGAGGGAGGAGTAGAAGTGCATTTTCTTCCTTTCTTTCCGTCTGCGGGAATTTGAGAGATGGGTGGGAGGAGAGGAAGGGAGGCCTCCTCCTCCTCCTCCTCCTCCTCCTCACCTTGGACGGATTATTTATGGGAAGGAGGAGAGGGGGGGAGGAAAGGAATTTTACCTCTCCTCCTCGTCGTGTGAGCGGCTTTAAGCAAGATTCTGGCAGCTCCATCATCAAATAAATTCCCCCCGCATGGAGAGAAAGAGCTGGGGAGCTATACAGCCGGGACGGGCGAATAAGAGATGTGTGCGCTTCTCTTCGCTATTCGCACTACATGAAGAAACTCTTGGTCGGAATCCTCCGAGTTTAAATCTAGTCCGATGAGAAAGACACAAAGACGGTCTTCCCTCTGTTTTGCCTTTGCTGAATTCCATCCCCGCCCGAAATTCCTCCGCGTTGGCGAATGTCATTCCAATTCGAGAGGAGAAAGGAAGAAAGAGAGGAGGAAGGGAGAGGATTCCTCTGGGATCCGCATTCCAGATTGCTACAGAGAGAGAGAAAAGGAGAGAACTTCTCAGATTCCCCCCCCCCTCTCTCTGTATCATGGCTTCTTCTCCCCAGGCTCGAAAAATGCTGTACGAACGGTATGCGCAGTCTTTCCCTCCTCCCCGCCTTGTTCTTTTTCCGCTGATGAGGAGGGTAGCAAACTACAGTGTATTTTTTTAAAAAAATGAAGAAAGGAAGTACTTTCTATTCAGGCAGTGTCGCAACTTTCAGTACGGCGCAGTTTTCTAACTCTTTCTACTCCAATCTTCCGAGAATCTGCGGGTCCGACTTCATTTTTTTACTTCCCCCTTTTCTGCTCTTCTTCGCACTTGCATAACCCCGCTTTCTCCCCCCGGCCGACCTTTCTCCCCCCTCCTCCTCATGCCCGGCGAAGCTTTCGAAGGTCCCAACCCGGCCGGGCCGCTTCCGAGAAAAATGCAGAAAGGGGGAGGGGAAAGAGATAATTGACGGCGGCGGCGGGAAATAAGAGAGATACTACGGAACGTTGCATGAAAGCACCTTTGAGACAGTTTTTTTCCATGTCAATGTTAATTGATGATGATTTCGAATTTATTCCAATTTGCAGACTGCGCCTGCACGAGGAGAAGCAGCTCCTTCTCCAGCAGCTCCGCGACGGGATGCGCAGCGTGTCCCGCCTGGAGCAGCAGCTCCGGCAGCTGTCGGCCTCTGCGCTCTCCTCCACCTCGTCCTCCTCCTCGCTCGGCTCGCTGTCCTCCTCGCACGCCTCCTCCAAGGGCTCCCTATCCTCCCTCTCCTTCACCGACATCTACGGCCTGAGCACGGCCACCCCGGCGGACCCGGCCATGCTCGACCTGCACAGGAGGGTCGACAAGATACTCAACAACAACAGCGTTGTCGGGGGGCAGCAACAGCAGCAGGAGTCCGGACTGCAGTCGGCGGAGGAGTCCCTGACGACGCCTGACAGCGACACTTCGGGAGCGCTCGTTTCCGCTTCTTCCACCTCCGCCGGACATCATTCGCAGCCAAGCCTCTCGCCTCGGAGCTCTCTGTCCTCCGTCAGCCCGCCGGTTAGCCCACAAGACGCGCAACAGCAGCAGCAGCAGCTACAACATCAGCTGGCCCAGGCGTCGGCGTCGGCGAAACCCCCGTCGTACGAGCACGCCTACTACGGCTCTGTGGAGCGGCAGCGGCGAATCCAGCAGCACCTGGTGGAGGCCAAGCAGATAGCGGACCAACTGGCAGAGCTTCACCTGAACAAGGGCGGCGCGTCGGCGGCGGCATCAGCAGCTCCAGTGCCCAAACTGTCAACGATAGCGGAAGCGACAGCGCAGCAGCAACAACTTCCGAGTGAAGCGTGCGGGCTCGAGCTGGAGCAGATCCTTAACCAGCAGTACGGCATCGGAGGAGCAACAGCAACAACAGCAGTTCCTCCTCCCCCGGAGGTTTCGCTCTCGCCCATTTGCGAGGTGTCTTCCGGGCTGGAGGACTCCGCCGTGTCCCCGGACGGCGGGGCCGACG
>JAAUXV010009667.1_pt1 | contig 11423 bp, 14 predicted proteins | sample 7278181 | NCBI WGS metagenome assembly JAAUXV01 (sample SAMN14350114, study PRJNA611818) | marine sediment metagenome | isolation source: surface marine sediment (2.1m) | place: French Polynesia: Moorea | collected 2018-08
GCTGCTAATAAAGATTGACTGCCCGCCTGGATCGAGAGAGGGCATCACGCGCGGTACCAGGGTCTTTCTCGTACCCACTTCCCGACCACTGAGGCCGCGGCTTTTGCCGCGGCTTTTTTTTAGGGAGCGGTGTTTTTTTGTGAGAAACTCTAGGAAGGGAAGAGGGAAAAAAGCGACGGTGGCGCCCCACAGCAAAACGCTGGGGAGCCGCGCGGGCAAAGCGTAATTTCCCGCAGGACGGGATTGCTAGCGGTGCGCTGCCGCGGGGCTTTGATCGCGGGCAGTCCCTAAAAAACATCTGAACCCAACTTCGCCGCGGCTACCGCGCGGTTTTTTTTTTGGCGAATTTTTTTATGCTGCCCAGTCTGTTAACGGATATTGGTGCCTACTTTAGATAGTTGCATTTACCGCGTATACCGCGCGGTTTTTTTCGCTTCTTTATTTTTTCCTGCCCGATGTGCTGGCGGATATCCCAAGAAAAATTAAACTCGCTGCTTCCTCACGGCTACCGCGCGGTCTCTTTTTTTGTTTGGAGAAGGCATTCTGGCGTCGAATACGTGTGTCGGCATTACAGAAATGCTTTTTTGTTCCCGCGCGGTTTCTCTTACATGGTCAGGATACCCTACAACAAATAGCTGCAGCTTTTTGCGCGGTTTTCGCGCGTTTTAACTTGCTTGCCATGGCTGAAATTTGCCTGATGTTTCCAGACGTTTCAAGGACAAAAAAATCGAGTGCCAATAACTTTTTCGCGTTTGACGCACGGTTACCTTTCTTTTTATTGTGACTTTTATTAAGTGTGGACAATGAGGGAGTCTCGCTCAGGTTCTGCAGTTTTTTATTACAAAAGTACGGTTACCGCACGTTTTCATTTACATTTGTTAGTCTCCTTGTTTAGTAGTCCTTCTTGCTTTGGTTGAGCCACTCCTTGGGCCATTCCGAAATCACGTTGTCGCAGACCATGGCCTTGCCTACAACATGCCTTCTGGGAACCCTCAGCTTCCTGCTATAGTCCACCCTCTCGAACCTTTAAGAAAAAAACTGGTGTTTTTATGCGGTAAACGTACAGTTTCCCTTTTTTAACCTGTGCACTCCGACCTCCTCCCAGGGCAGGTTGAAGCCCACGAAAGCCGTGCTGAAGGGGGTTGTTTCGACAGGGTAGCAGTAGATGTCTTGCCCCTCTTCACTGTAAACCGCGCGGATCCCCCTCCTGGTTACAATGTAGCTGTCGTCTATTTTCGTGTTTGTTTCGCTGCGTGGGCTGATCACCAGGTTGTCCTTCCTCCGACACCGGTGCTTGGACCTTTTAATGCATTAAAAGGTTAATTGGAACGGTTTCCGCGCGGTTTTTTTACTCACATGTCCCTTAGATAGAAATTTTCCACTGCCTGCTTGCTCGTGTTCGGCGTGCCTCCATGGTAGCAGCGGCGCATGACTGCGTACATCGACTCAAAGGGTTCCGCGCTGTTTTGCCACAGAACTCCTGCTCTTTTTCTAGACTCGTCCAGGTGGGAGAAGGTGTGGATGTTAATTGTGCATCTCTCCTTCTCTCTGACGCAGAAACCGTGCGTAAACTCCTCGTAAAACTTGGTGTGCAGGTCCTTCAGGCTCAGCCCCTCGGTAGCAAGAGCGTCTTCCACCTTTTGCAGGCTTTGGTCGTCGTAGTGGTAGGCACGGGACAGGACTGTGAAGGTGGCCATGGCACATCGTGCATGGAACCTTTAAAGAAGAAGCTTGGGTTATTTCCGTGTTTTTTTTAAATTTACCGTGCGGTTACCGTACCAAAAGCCATCGGTTTCTCCATCCATGATGTCCGCCAGCAGCACCGGAAAGACACTGAAGACCAAGGTCTGGTACTCATGGCCCTTAAGCATTGCAAGCACCACGGAAACCGTGCGACGTGGCGTCTCAGAAAAAACTTTCATCGCCTTATACACGTCCGACAACTTCTGGAAGAATTCCCTGGAAACCGCGGTGTTTCTCTTGGAAAACAACCGCTTTAGCATCTCCTTGGCTATGCCTTCGAAGAGGAGGTGGAAGGGGTCAAGAGGCAGGCACCAGATGATGTCGAAAGGGCAGATGAGGTCGAACAGCGGTGAAAACGCCAAAAGCCCCAGACGTTCCTCCGGGTCCCGCAGATCGAGGCCCAGTCTGCAAGAGAAGGGGTTGTTGAAAGGTTGCCGTGAGAAAACCTTTTATAAATTACCTTGCAATCCCTTCCATTTCGTCGTGGTCCCTCAACTGATGCCCGTGGTGCTCCGGGTAGGGCCAGGACATGCTCTTGCCTGTTGTTCCCTCTGCTAAGCAGATCTCGCACGAGAACCGCCCGGAAATCGCGATGAGCCCGCGCAGAAAATGTCTCTCCGGCATATCCGCCACAAGAGCCCTGAGCTTGATCTCGGGGTCCGCATTGATCTCCTCCACGACGGGCCTGGATGGGGGCAAATAATTAAACGTTTTTACAACGGTAAATGTACGGTTTAACCTCAAAACGTCCTCTACTGTGAGTTTTGCCGCCTTGTCCTTCACCAGTGGGTTTAACACACGGTAAATGTAGATGCAACCGCCAATCTGCAGGGAGATGACATGGAATGTCTTCTTTCCTTTTCTGGTCTCCTGCACTCCGTCGATGCTTAAAACGCAGGACTTGTACTGTTCCCGCACGGTTTCCAATGCCATGCCTTGAGAAACATGTATCTTCTCGTGGTGGTTCTTGATTCCGCGCAGTGTCACGTATGATTCCTCGCGGAGAACGCGTACGTCCCCATCATTGGGCAGGTTCAACACCCGCTTGGGTATCTTGTCCAAGTCGGCGATCCTCTTCTTGATCTTGACTTCTCCGTCGGTCTCCTCAAGGACTACGGCGGAGTAAACGCGCGGTATATGTTTTATTGCCATGGGGCGAAGGCAGTTAGTGTAGGATGGGCGGATCTTTCTTGTCCTCACGAGGTAGTTTATGTTCTCCCTATCCTCCACAAAGAGGGCGAACAGCTTGTTGATGGCCTGGTCCGAGATGTTGCTGGACCCCTTGATGCCTGCCACTTTCAAGGCAAAAGATTCTTCTGCCGTTTGTTCTGCTATAAAGCCGCGCGGTTCCCGTGCTAATGGAATCAGATTCGCTCCTTCGTCGTCGGAAGACGGAGAGGAACTTTGCTGACCTTCTGCCCCTCCAAAGAACTGTCGCAGCGCGGCTTCTGCGCGGTTTCCTTCCTCTTGCACTGGTCGGAATTGGGAAGGCCCCTGAACAGGAACAGGCGACAGCGCCAGGTGCACGTTGTCCTCGGCGCCACTGCTATCTGACGAGTCGATTACAGCTCCTGCGGCTTCCTCGCGGTTATCGTCCACATTTACTCCTTCGTGAACGGCAGCGTCCGCCGCCTCCGCCGCGGCCGCCGCCTCCGCCGCGGCCGCCGCCTCCGCCGCGGCCGCCGCCTCAGCCCTCTTCCTCCTTTTCCTTGCCCTGTCCTTCTCCCTCCGTACATGGGGGGGCTCTTTGCTCCTACGGCGCTTGATGCGAGGCCGCGCGGTATCCTCGCTGGAGGAGTTTGAGGCCTCCATGTTTCTTGTTTTCTTTGACCTCTTATGTTTTTTTCCCTTTTGAGAGGTTTAGTGTTCCGCGCGGAATCCGCACAGAATTTAAAACGTTTCGTTTTTTAAACGCCGCGCGGTTACCGCGCGTGCGCAAACAAATTTATTTTTTGTAAACGCGTGTGTCAGCTGCCGTCTTCCTTTTCCGCCCTTTCAAAAAAAGGACGAGACGCGTCAAAAGTTGCTCCGCGGAAACCGAACGAATCCCGCGCGATCATGGCGACCGCGGCCGAGATCCGCAGCAAGGAGAAGGCCCGCGTCCAGACGGGGGTCATGAAGGGGCTCGGGCGCCTGCTCATCTTCACCCCGACCAGGACAACCGACGACGGGATGCGCTGGTCTCAGGTCGATGTAAAGGATCTCGCGCGGCTTCCGCTTGGAGTGGATGCAAAGACCCGCCTTTCCAAGAAGGCCCGCCAGACCAAGGTGGTCCTGGAGTCCAAGGACCCGGACACGGACTCTTTCGTCGCCCAGATCTTCGCCAGGGTAGAAGAAGGTAAGAAACCGTACAGGAACCGCAAAAAACCTGTTTGTGATTTGGAAACTGTCTTTTGCTAGGGGTGGCCAAGGACGACTTGGACGAGATAATAAACTGCCAGGTGGAGGAGTCCAACGTCGAGGTCATGAGGGGCCTCCCCGACAACCAGAAGTACAGGGCCAAGGCTTACAAGCGGCTAACGCGCTTTTACCCTGAGGGCATCTATGCCGGCTTCACCTATCCCCACATGGGCCAGGGGGAGACGTACCGCCTGGTTAGTCTGACGGGTAAACGCGGGGAAGCCGCGGAGATATCCGTTAACGACAGCAACGGTGGCGACGTCGACTCTGACGATGAGGTCGAGGTGGAAGACGAAGAGCAGGAGGACATCGAGACCGAAGAGGTATATTTGCGCGGTTTCTTCGCGGTAACCGCCTCTACATAATTTTTTTACAGGACGACGACGACGACGAAGATGAGGAGGGCATCGCCCCTCTGGAGCCAGACAGCCAAGTCATCACTACGCAAGGAATTCCTGAGGCTTCCCTGCGGATCCCGCGCAGGACTACTCCGGTCCTTGCCCGCAAGAGTGTTCCGCCCGCTGCAACCCCTGGTAAGGGGTCTCCTAAGAAGACACCCAAGAGCAGCGGCAAGAAAAAGGCGTCGACCCCTCCAGCTGTTTCCGCGCAGAAACCGCGCAAGAGCAGCGAGAAAAAACACAAGGGCCACATGCCAGCAGAGGACTCGGAGGAGCCGTCGGCATCAATTCTGGAGAGTGCCGTGACGACACCCAAGAGTTCAAAGTCGCCGCGGAAGAAGTCCTCCTCAAAGAAGAAGAAAAACCGTGCGGATACCTCTCCGAAGCCAAGCACAAGCAAAGCCAGGGACGAAGTGCTGATGGACCCCTTCAAAGGCGTCCCAAGTTTCTTGGATTCCAGTCCCAACGGTTCGAAGGGCTCTAAGGGTTCTAAGGCCAAGGTAAAATATTGCGGTTTTCGCACGGAAATACAACTAAAGAATGGGTTATTTTCAGAAATCCCTGTTCAAGGCCCCCGAGGCGCCGCGCAAGTCGCGCTCCCGCAAGCCGACCATGGAAAGCACTGAGGTAAAAATAAACAATTTCCGCACGGAAACCGCAAAAAAATAGTGTTTTTTTTAGCCCGAAGACCAGGAGTCCCAGGATCGCAGGCGGAACAATGTGGAGCCGGACGACGAAGAGGTAAAACTACATAATGTGAGTCTTTTGCACGGTTTAATCACGGTTTTACTTCAGGACTTCATTGACGGCATTGGAACCAGCCAGTACGAAAAGGAACGCAAGAGGAAGAAGGGCCGCGAAGGCAGCGCTGACAGCATCACAAACAAAGAGGTAACATCAGTGTTTCCGTGGATTTTCCGTTTCAAAGCATTTTTTCTTTGACTTCAGGCTCCCCCGCAGAAGAAGCAAACCTGCAAGGACCCAGATGGCTGCAAGTGCGACGACATGACCAGGGCCAACATGAGGCGCCAGCTATCGCAAGACAAAGAGGGGCACCTGCGGGAGAATGTGAGATGTGGGTAAAATTAAAACCTTGCTTAAAAACTTTGATAAACCGCATGGTTTCCGCCTGATTAGACTTGGACTACCGCGCCATCATGGACAAACTCAACGAAGTCAGGGCCATCACCCAGAACAACCGCACCGTGCTAAAGGCAGTGGACGCAAGGACAGCTTGCTTGGAGCAGTTTGCTCAGGTAACTCCGCGGTTCCCGCGTGCAATTAATATTGGTTAAATTAAATCCATTAGTTACCGTGCGTTTTCCGTTCTAGAAAGCCGCAATTACCAACGCCGCCCAAGAAGCTGTCAAGAATGACAAAGGCATCCTGGAGGCCCCCTGGGCCAACGTTGGGAAGATCGCTGAGGTCTTCACCGACGAGAACAAGAAAGAGGTAAACCAATGCACGGTTTCCGCACGTAAACCCGATATAACTTTGTTTTTTAGGCTCTGTTCCGTTTCCTGAAGACCTTGCCGCAGAAGGCGACCCACTTCCCCCGTGACGTTGTCCGCGAGCTTATGGCTCCCCACATGAGGAAGAGGGTCTACATCAAGCGTCCGCCAAGGTAAAAACACCACGGAAACCGTAAAGTTGCCGTTTAAAAAAAAAATTTTTTTAGGCACAACTCTCGCGGCATCTTCATCCTGGGGCAAGAGTACGTGGTCTTCCCGGACACCTTCAACGATTTCATTTCCACCTACATGCACAACCACGTGGCCGGCTTCGCCTCGTACGAGGAGGCCAGCGACAAGTGGACCTCGTACTTCAACGATGCCAGAAAGAAGGAGAAGGCAAAGCAAAACGTAGGCTACCGCACGGAAAAACTTGTTTTGCCGTGAAAGTAAATGTAACAGTTTATTTTACGCTGTCGCCTGCATTTCCATTTCAAATTTCTTAGTTGCCCTGTACGGTTTCCCCACAGAACTTCTTCCGCCAGTCCCGCAACGTTGAAAAAGACATCTTCCACCTCTGCTGGAGGGACACCCAGTGCGAGCTGTTTGTGCTGGACGAGCCAGCGCCACTGGAGGAGCCCGTGGAGGACAGCCTCAAGCCCGCCTTCTCTGCCTTGCAGGACAGGTATATGATTCGCTGGAAGCCCATCGTGCAGCGAGCCTTCGACGCAAACTGGCCAAACGTAAGAAACCGTGGGGAAACCGTTGAAATAAAGGCCTAAAACCCCTTCCTTTAATTCTTTTTGCAGGGCAAGCCGGCAGAGAAGTTGCTCACCGCATGGAACATGTAGGAAAAAGAGGAAGAGTGTGGAAACCGTTAAGCTCCACCGTTTAAAAGATGAGGATATTTGCCAGCTCCACAAATTCACTGTTATGTGGGGCAATTGCTTTTGTTAAATACCGCGCGGTTTCCGTACAATTTAAGTATTACTACATCTGTCTCGTCGCTTACCAAGACCTCGCTGTTGCTGTGATAGGTCGAGCTGTGTTCTGCTTAGTGTTCCGCTTAGACTTTTCTTAAAAACCGCACGGTTTCCGTACTTTTTCTGTGTGTAAAAAGATTTAATACGTCGGTTATCCCGTTTCTTGTCGTGTCTAACCTTCCAAGCTGTTCGTTTGGGAGGAGTTCAAGCTGTCAGTGTCTCAACAGGAAGAAATAAAGTATACTTTTTTTAGGCAAAACCGCACAGTAACCGTAGACTTTTACTGCCAAAGCTTGTATACTATTGCCCGGCCCGTAGTGTTTGAAATCTATTGAAAAAAAAGTTTCCGCGCGGAAACAGCACGGGAGTTATCTACCATTAAACGCTAGTACTTTTATTATGGGACCAGGGGAAGCACCAAAAAAAGACAATCGAAAACCGACCGCGAAAAATCCGCGCCAAATACCTTTCTAAAAGAACTGCCAACGCTGGTCTTTGTCAGCTGTTGCCACCGCACGGCAGCTGTACGGTTAACTATCAGCTGACGCAAGGCTTCCATTTCCGGGTTTCAAAAAAGAGGCGAAAAGAGGCCGCCTTTGGGAGAATAAATTAAACCGGCCTTTACTGGGCCCATCCTCTGCCGGACGGTCGTGAGGCTGCAAGAAAAAGATATGGCGGCGGCGGCCACCGTGCGCTCGACGGGATCCGCGGTGTACCCGCATCAGAACCTGCCGCGCCCGGTCCGGATCCCGCCCGAGCTGTTCTGCCAGTCTGCGGAAGACCCGCGCAGTGAGGTCATGCTCTTCTTTAACGAGATCCGTGCGGCTGCCGTGGCGGAAGCAAGCGACTTCGACATCCCGTCCGACTGCTACCTCGCGGTCGAGGACCTCGTGGAGGACAACCCGACGGCAGCGGTCAAACGCACCAAGGTCACAAAGGTAACCGCGCATTAGCCGTGCTAGAACCACTTATAAACAGTGATTTCTCGCATTCCAGGCGCCCGTGATCACCCACCTTCCCAAGAAGTCCCCCGCGAAGGGCGGGAAGAGTCCCGGGACAAAGCAAACCAGCCCCCCTTCAAGCGGAAACACCGCGGCAACCGCTTCGACTCCGCAGGCATCTTCGGCAGGTGGCACGGGCGGAGCCGCTGGGGCCGGCGGAGGCGGGCCTCCGGGTGGCCGAGGACCTGGAGGCGGGAAAAAGAAGCCTGACGATGCACTGGTAAAAAAATCATGGGGAACCGTGCGGAAACCGTCTTAAATTTCCTTTTTCATTTTCATCCAGGGATCACCGGCCCCCCGCCGCCGCAAGAGCAAGAGACTCAATCCCGGCCTCACGGAGGAAGAGGACACGACCACGATGGCTACTGCGGCCGCCACAAGCAACGAGGTAACCGCGCGGTTACCGCAATCAAAGAGTTTGTCTACCTAAAAAATCCCTTCCCTCCACAGGACGACCAGACCCTAGGGACCGTCCCTCCGGGCCCGAAAAGGAGCAGAAAGGCAGCGAGTGCACCCACGGCAACCGCGCCAACTGCGGCACCTTCTTCGGCAGCTGGTACCTCCGCCAGCGGAGGTCAAGGGTCCTCTCCACCAAGCAGCCCTGCCAGCAGAGCGCGAGGGAGCCCCGCGGGAACCGCACAAATCCCGTCAACTTCAGGACAAGCGGCAGCTGGCACCTCCGCCAGCGGAGGTCAAGGGTCCTCTCCACCAAGCAGCCCTGACAGCACAGCGCAAGGGAGCCCCGCGGGAACCGCATCAATGCCGTCAACTTCAGGACAAGCAGCAGCTCCGCAAGTTGCCCAGCCACCGGCTCCGATGGTAAAAAATAAAACAGTAAACCGCGCGGAAACCGTTTCATATCTGCACATTTGTTTCAGGTTATCCAACAGTACACCTGTGGCCCTCAGTGCAGGTGCAACACGTACACAAGGACGCAGCTCCGGGAACAGCTGGCCACGAACGCCACAGAGCACCTGCCGGGAGAACCTGAACTGTGGGGCGTTTTTCTTCGGAATGTCAATGAAAAATATTAACCGCGCGGTTTCCGTTTCAGACCTGCGCTACCTGTCTCTCAAGCACGAGTTGGCCGAAATAAAGAACGAACTGAAGGACACACGCCAGCAGGTGACCAACGTCGAGTTGGAAAGCAAGGACATCCTGCAAGCATCTCAGGTAACCGCACGGAAACCGTTTTGCCCTCGCGGTTTTTAATTGGGCGGCGGTTTTTTTAGGAAGCCGCAGACGTCCGCAATAGCGAAAACGAGGTCAAGGACGACGAAGACCAGCTGGAGCTCAAGTGGGAGTCAATGGACGATGCCGCAGAAATATTCGGGGACATCGACAAGAAAAGGGTAAACCGCGCAGTTAACGTTCTATAGCCGTGATATTTAATCTGGAAATTTGGAAATTACAGGCTCTTTTCCGGATGCTCAAGAAGCTGCCGGCCGACGCCACCCACTTTCCCCGCTCCGTGATGCGCTGCCTCTTCGTGCAGGAGCTCCAAGAGAGAGTGTACCCCGAGGAGAAACCGCCAACGTGAGTGAAACCGCGCGGCTACCGTGAATAAAAACTATTTAAAAATTTAAAGCGCCTTTGGCATTGCAACGAGGAGTTGCTTTTTCTTGCAAATGATTATTTGGTTCCCGCACGTTTCCCGTACAGGCACGCCAAGCGTGAGCACGTCTTCATTTTGGGAGAGAGGTACTACGTGCTGCCGCAGATCTTGCACGACTTCGTCTGCAATTTCATGGCCAAGCATGTGATCGGCACCCCCACCTTCGAGAAGGCCAAGAGCAAAGTGGAGAAGTACTTCAACGAGCGCCGCAAGCAAGCAAAGCTTAAAAGAAAGGTAGGATACCGCGCGGAATCCGCTTCAAACAACCGGCAAACCTGTTATCTCTCCTTTTGGCTGCTTTCTTAAAGAAACCGTTTCCTTTTCAAATTATCGCACCGGTTTTGAGTTAATGTGCGGTTAACGTTTGAATTCCGCGCAGAACAAGTTCGTGGGAAAGCTGTCCGACCCGGTGTACCTCCTCGTGTGGAGAGATACCTGGAGCAAGGCCTACATCATCCAGGAGGAGCCCCCCCTGAGGGGTACAGATGAGTCCAAGGACGCCTTCATCGCCCGCTGGGAAGACAAGGTCAACGAGGAAATCGATAAAAAATACCCTCAGGTAAAACCGCGCGGTAACCGCTTAAAAACTGTCGTGTTTATTAAATTACTCTTCTCGTAGGGCTTCACCCACCCGGACCCCTAAGGAGGACAGGGGCAAGACGAAATTCGAAGAAACCTCAAGGATATAGCGTGATCAACAGCGTGTCAGAAGTGCAAGAAGAAACCGCGCGCATTTTAAGAAAAAATTGCTTACTGATCGTTTAAGAGTGACCCGTCGCGCAAAACATCGGAAACCGCGCGTTAACCGTTGTATTTATGTGCAGTGATTGGTGGAAGCCCAACCACCGCGGGAAAAATTAGCTGTTCTGTTTTTAACTAGTCGCCCTGCGCCGAAACAAATTTCGTTAAAGTAACCGCGCGGAATACGTATGTTTGACGCCATGTGCTTAGAAGAGTGAAGAAGCGTCCCAGGACGAAAATGAAGAACCTTGATTTTATTTAAAAAGGTAACCGTGCGGTTTCCGTGGTAAAGCCGGTTAGAATAAAAAACCGGGAGGAATAATCCGCCGCATGCATTCTTCTTCATTTCCGTGCATTTTAAGGAAACCGTGCGGAAAACGTGCGATAATACCTGGATCTAAAAAATAAAAACTTTTTGAGCCTAAAAAAGAAAGAAAAACCGCGCAGAAAAACCCAGAAAAAAAATTTATAAAAACCGTGCGGTAACCTTATCATTACCGCGTGTTGAAGCCTAAGCGAGGAAAATGAGCGCGGGAAACAATATGTTTTGGAAACCGTGCGGGAACCGTGTTTTTTTGCTTTGTTATAGGTTATTTTTAGGCGAGGGAAACTGCGCGGCTAGCCCCCCTATGGGCAGCTGACTGCTCCCTTCCTTCTTCCAGCCTGCTGCCTCCTTCCTTTTCTGCCGCTGCTGCTGCCGCGCGGGTTCCGCGCAGCAGCAGCGTCGGTGTTTTTTCCCTCTCCCTTTTTCCGTTCGAGGAGCGGCTTTTGCGGCGTTGGTTGCACGTTTTGTCCGCACGAGAAGCTGAAAACTCCGCGAGGAAGGGCATAAAAACCGCGCGGCTTTTATGCCGGCACTAAAAAAAAAACACCGAGTTTTCCGTGTCATTTCAGTGGTCGGGTTATTGGTAAATTCGGTTCGTCAATGAGGTCACTATTTATCAGAGCAAAATGCCGAAGTCGTATAAAAAGGCAGCCTCTATTTTAGTTTAAGTACAGTGCGCGAAAACGGGCAGTCTCTTTTAAGCCGTCATCAGCAACAACAAATAATACACCGACAATGAGGTAAAACGGAAAAGTTTTTTTACCAA
>JAAUXV010092772.1_pt1 | contig 11423 bp, 9 predicted proteins | sample 7278181 | NCBI WGS metagenome assembly JAAUXV01 (sample SAMN14350114, study PRJNA611818) | marine sediment metagenome | isolation source: surface marine sediment (2.1m) | place: French Polynesia: Moorea | collected 2018-08
CTTTGGCGCATGAAGGTGTCGATGCGGTGAGCGAGGAGCGGCCTCTTCTTGTTTTGGACCCGGGTCATGGGGGTGAGGAAGAGGGTGGATTTCGTTCTGGCGTACCGCAGGAAAAGTTTTTGGTTTTGTCCTTTTCGCAGGCGCTCAAGCGCGCGTTGATTCTTGAGCATGACCTTGACGTGATTCTCACGCGCGACGATGATCGGACGGTTCCGTTGGAGGAGCGGGTTGCGCTTGCGGAGCGTTATGGTGCTGACCTTTTCATATCGATTCATGCTGATGCGGCAGAAGATTCTTTGTTAAAGGGGGCCTCGGTTTACACCTATAGTCGCTCTGGTCAGGAGAATGGGGCTTTGGTTCGGTCGGGGGGCGAGGCCGAGTTTTTACAAAGTCTTGATGGCGTTGCCGGGTTTGCGCCCCGTCTGGCTTTGTTGCGCTCGCTAGAGAAGCGGGTTCTGTCGAAGGCGGTTGGACGGAGTCTTCTGGAGGCGCTTGGGACGACGTCACCTCTGTTAAAGAGTCCGCATCGCGAGGCGTCGTATTTGGTATTGCGTTCAGAGCGGTTTCCGTCGGTTCTTCTCGAACTGGGTTTCATATCCAACGCTGAGGATGCGCAGCGCATGATGGATTCGGATTGGCAACAGCGCACGGTTGCTGCTTTAGCCAAAGCGATTGGGGAGTTATTTCTCTGTGGTGAGAGGGCAGTATGCCTTCGCTAGGGATGGGGTCGCCAATGACGATTGCGCTGCAGGAGGCAAAGGCCGCCGCTGAGCGTGATGAAGTGCCGGTTGGTGCCGTCGTTATTGATCCAATGGGGATAATTATCGCGCGCGATGGGAATAGAAATCGTGAACTTTTCGATCCATCCGCTCACGCCGAAGTCCTCGCTATACGCGCAGCATGCGCCTCTCGCCAAAGTGAACGGCTCGACGAGTGTGACCTATGGGTAACCCTCGAACCCTGTCCAATGTGTGCTGCGCTGATCGCAAAAGCTCGCATAAAACGACTCTACTTCAGCGCACCCGATCCAAAAGGGGGGGGCGTCTACCACGGACCGCGAATCTTTAACGCCAAGAGCTGTTTCCACATTCCCGAAGTCTATGACGGATTTTCGTCAGAGAAATCAGCGCAACTCCTCCGTGCCTTCTTTGCGCGAAAACGTCACGAAAGCTAGGCCGGATGTCGAAATGTAAAGAAAACCCCAGAGCGGACAAAAGACCTCAAAGCAACCCCTTCAAGCAATGAGACGAAGGCGCTTGCGCCGGTCTTACTCTTCTCGCCCTCGTAAGCCTTGGCACCAGAGCCGCAACTCCCGAAATGTACTCCCGGTGTGGACCGTTCTCCGCTTCAGTCAGCCACGTCGGCATAACCTCCCTAGGCCGACTTCTTCTCTCGCCCCTTCGTAAGCCAGAGCATCGGACCCGCAAATCCCGAAATGTACTCCCGGTGCAGATCTTTCTCCGCCTTGCTCAGCCGAACCGGTAAAACCTCATGCGACCCTTTTCGATAGGCGCGCTTCGGCTGATCCGTAGCCCAGTCAATCGCTCGCTGCCGCGGCGCAATCAAGGCCAGATAAACACGCGCGAGCAAACGGGCATCTACCAAGGCGCCGTGGTTGTCGCGGCGCGACGAGGCATCGATCTGCAGACGCTGCAACAGCGCATCAAGACTGCGCCGACGTCCTGGAAAACGCTTCTCAGCGAGGCGCATCGTATCCAGCGTCCGTGAAAACGGGATCTCAGGACGCTGATGCCTCCTGAGCGCCGCGTTGATAAATCCCAGATCAAAGCTCGCATTATGAATGACCAAACGGTCGGTGCAAAGAAAGTCGATCAGCGGTCCGATCACGTGCTCCATGGTCGGCGCATCCGCAACACGCGCCTCCGAGATTCCATGAATCGCAAAGGCTTCCGGCGGAATGTCGCGCTCCGGGTTGACGTAGCGGTGAAACTCTTTTCCCGTGATCTTGCCGTCCACGATTTCCACGCAGCCGACTTCCACGATTCTATCGTCCTTGGCACTCAGGCCCGTCGTTTCTGTGTCCAGCACAAGCTCCCGCATCGGTGAGCTATGCCACAAGCGATCACCGACCGCAAGGTGCTCAGGTTAGCTTTGCGTTGATAGACCAATATCTGCGTTTATACACTTTGGTGGAGTTTATCTGCTTCACTGCGCAATATGGATGCAAGCATCAACCGTGTGACTGGGTGGAGCTGGCCCGAGTGGCTCCACTTTTGGGGGCTCTCAAAAATCGCTCGCGGAAAGCTCTTGCTCGCTTACGGCCTAGTCGTCCTTATTCTGGTCGTCATGGTTAACAGTGAAGTCGTTCGCAGCGGCGCCCTCGACCCCTCTGATCGGTACAGAGAGGCCCGGAACCTTGCCCGAATCGTCGATGGGGTTCTGCGCCATGAAGCACTCCAGGCCCAAAACGGAGACGACGAGGCCATTGTCAAGGGCATGGCTCTGAATCTGTTGCGATCCATCGAAATCGATCAGGGGCACCTGTGGATCGCCGATCTGAGCGACAAGACCTTTCTCTACCACCCCCTGCGCAAGGATGTCGAAGGCCAGTCGCTAAGCACGCTGCGCGATATCAATGGCAAACCCGTCTACCAGGACCTCCTTGCCTCCGACACTCCCGGGTCTTCGTTCACCAAAATCCATATGCCCGACGCCGATGACCCCAACGGCGCGTCAGGGGATCACTACGTCGAGACCATCGCCTTCGCCCCCTTCCATTGGGTCGTCGGGATCAATCTTCGCGCCGTGGATGGCGTCTATTCACCGGCGGACTTCCTCATCAAGTACGTACTGTTGTTTGTCCTGTTCGCGGCCTTGGTTCTTCTGCCCTTTGCCCTCTACCGCGCCCGCGTGCGACGGGTTGCCGCCGGCGTCATTGAGGCTTTTCGCTGTCTGACCTACGCGCGCCCCCTGCCAAGGCTCTACCTGCCGGAGACAAAGGACGAAATGGGCGAAATCGTCGAGGCCTACAACCTTCTTCTCGAAAGCGATGCCCTCGTCGAAAACAACTTCAATCGTATACAAAGTGCGCGCCAGAATCCTGTTGTTCGCAAGATCATCAACATGACACACGAAGTCGACATCATGAGCAGCAAACTTCTCGATATCGGCAACTACTTTTCCAAGCTCGATTTTTCAGGTTTTCAATCGACGATCGCGCAGGTGACCTCGCAGGTCGAGCAGCTCGACAGATGCACGAGCGAGTTTGGGGAGATCATCAGTCGCCTGTCCTTTCACAACAAGAAGGAGTTCATGCGCATCTCGAACGCAAACCAGAACGAGCGTGGCGATCACGAAGCGCTTGCCACTGTACGCACCCACCTCCATGCGTTGCATAAACTCGTTCACGTGGCGCGAAGTTTCGGCGTGCGTGTCGAGTTGGATTCCGTTGCGGTAAACTTGGAGATGTCGGGTAAAAACCAGCGCAGGGCGCGCGAGGCCTTGAAGACAATGAGCGAGGGTATGCGGCAGATCGGCGCGGATACGTCACGAGAACTCGAAGCCTCCCTCCCTGCAATGGACAAGATCAACGATTCGATCAAGCGCTACAGAGAACTTGAAGAAAGGTCCGAGGCGGTCCTGCACGCGCGGCTTCAGGGTATGCACCGCGCCCGAACGAAGGTCAACGAGATCAGCGCCATTGTCGCGGAGCTAGAGCGTTCGTTGCAACAGCTACAGCATCATGCCTCTGAGATTGCGCTCAATCCGTTTCGCGCATCCGTGGCCGCCTTTACCCGCGATGCTCTCGCTCTGGGACAGCGCTCGGAGCGTGCGCGTAACGATATCAAGCGCACCTTACTCTTTGGCAAGCGCTAGGTGCTTGCCAAAGGCGTCGTCTCTGGCGCACAATGGTTCTCTAGACGAAGGAGGGCCGTTCATGGACTTTTTGAACCTGATGAAGAAGGCGCAGACCTTGCAGAGCGACATTGAGAAGGCAAAGCGCGACTTCGACGCCTGCCGGATCGAAGGATATGCGGGCGGCGATATGGTGCGCGTTTGCCTGACCGGCTCCGGTACCTGTGTTGGCGTGAGCGTCGATGAAACCTTGCTCGATCAAGATAGCAAGAGCCTTGTTGAAGATCTCGTCGCAAATGCGATCAACGCGGCGATGGAAAAGCGCGCCGCCTTGAGGCAAGAGCATTTCGCGGATGTCACGGAAGGTCTTCCGATACCGCCCAATCTCTTCGGCTCCAACCTCGGTTGACCTACGCTTCGATCAAAGCCGCTTTTGATCTTCTTGAGTCCTGGGAAGACCGATACGCCTACCTGATTGAGCTTGGCGAGGGATTGGCGCCGCTTCGCCCTGAAGAGCGTAACGGGCAAACCAAGGTCGAGGGGTGTGTGAGCCTCGTTTGGCTCGTGACGAGCGCCAGTGAGGGGGCCGACCCCATTGTGACCTTTCGTGGCGATTCCGATGCGCTCATTGTTCGGGGCCTGATCGCCATCGTCTTGTCGCTCTTTTCCGAGCAAAGAGCCAGCGTCATCGCCGCGCTTGACGCCAGGCCGCACCTGGCCGCGCTGGGCCTCGACAAGCACCTGACGCCGCAACGATCAAACGGACTGGCGTCGATGCTCAAGCGCATAAAACAAGAAGTGGAGCCCTTCGGACGCGGCGCGACCTAGCGTGGACGCGGCAAGTTCATTAGGCGAACGAGCGGCGCGAGCGCGAGAATAAATTCGACACGACCGACGATCATCAAAATGGCGCTCAGGCTTCCCGGTCCGAAGCCTCTCGGTTTTTCCGGCCAGCCATTCAGACTTGCCAAACGCGGGTAGAGATCGCCGGCGTTGACGATCGCGGCCATAGACGCCGTGAAAGCCGCCTCGACCGGCAGGCGCAAGGAAAAAGCGATTGCGCCAATGAACCAGGTCAGGACGAAGAGGACAAAGTGGCCTTGGGCCCGCACGATGGCCGAGCGCTGTGCGGGGCTGCCCGCCGTGTTGCGCCCGACCGAGGAATGGGGAAAGACGCCCTCCTTAAGCGAGCGATAGACTTGCGTCGCCAAAGTGCCCACGATACCGATCTTCAGGCCACCACTCGTCGCATAGGAGAAGCCCCCAACGGCGGTCACCGCGAGAATCACGCCCAGAGGGAGCAAAGCCAGGTCGCCGCGCTCAAGGACAAGAGCCGTCGTCGAGACCAGTCCAAGAAGGGCCGTGAGCGCGTGGATCAGATGGTCTGTCATCGGTTCTGAGACCTTGCCGAGCGTCGCGATGAGGCCGGCGGAGAGCATGACGAGCAAAAAGGCGGTGCTTAAGCGCCGTCCACAGGTTTGAAGCCGCCGGGGCGTCGTGAATATCGGTCCGACGGTGCCGAAGGCGAGCAGGAGGGCCAGAGAAAACCACGCGGCCGGCGCGAGCGTCGCGATTGTCGCGTCGAAGCCGAGGAAGCCTGTCGTCGAGACGGCATTGAGCGCAAGGAGAAGCGCATCGAGGCTCCCGACCCCGCTGACGATCAGCAGGCCCCATCCGCCGATCGTGACGGTCGTATAGACCAAGGCGATGGGGGTATAGAGGTTGCGGTCGAAGCCCGTTGCCAGCGGCATGAACAAGCGCCATCGGGAGCGGTCGGCTTCTCGCACCATGTCGTTTTGCGCGTTGACATCACGGGTAAAGAGGTCTGCAAAGCCGACCAGACCCACGATGGTAAAGAGACCTCCGCTCCAAGCCAGACAAGCGAGCCACAGATGGAGCTGCACGTTGCTCTGTTGCGTCGGAAGGCTTGCGCTTGTCGTTGTGACCGCCTCGAGCGCGGCCATGAAGCTGCGCGCGTAGGAAAGGTCGGCGAAATCGGCGACGACAAAGGCGCCAATCAGAGCGGTGATCGGCCAGATGGCAACGTAACCGATAACCCGTCCAATCGGCCCAAGCGCCAGGCTTCGCCCCTGCATGGCAAGGGCGACCGCGACCGAAAAAAATAAGACGACGCCGGCATAGGTCATCAGTACCGGTGCCGCTTGTGCGTGTGATGGCAAAAGGACAAGGGCGGTGACGAACATGAGAAGCGCGCAAAAGGTCGCCACGTTCGAGAAAAAGAGCAAAAGGCGAATCGCAAACATCTGTTGGGCTTTGTCGATGGGACTAGGCTCCGGCGTCCGTCGTGACCCCGGTGCCGTGGGTGGCTGAGACGAGAGTGCCGTCTTGGTGCGGTTTTCGCAAGGGTGAAACGGCTGATCCCGACTTGGGGGTCAGGACAAGTAGTCGATCCCCACTCTAAACAGGTTCTCCGCCCGACGGACACGGCCCCCGAGAGCAAAGAGGACGATGCGATCATGCGGCTGAATCACCGTATCGCCTCGGGGAACGATGGCTTTACCATTGCGCATGACGCCGCCAAGACGGATGCCCTCTTCCAGATTCAACGTCCGAAGTTTGGATCCGATCAGCGGCGATGTCTCTAGCGCTTCGGCTTCGATCACTTCCCCAAGTCCGTTTTCAATCGGGTGGACATCTTTGATGCGGCCGCGACGGATGTAGCGCAATATCCGCGAAATCGTTACAGAACGCGGATTGAGAAAGGTGCCGAGCTTAAAGGTTCGCATGAGCCTATGGTTGTTCGCCTTGTTCAGAATCGCCAGCGTCGAATGGCAGCCCATGTCGCGCGCGGTCATCGAGACAAGAATGTTGACGTTGTCGTCCTCTGTCAGCGCAAGAACCGCCGACGCATCGGCGATTTCCGCCTCGCGTAACAAAGAGCGCTCCACGGCATTCCCATGAATCACGATCGCTTGCGTATAGCGTTCCGCTATCAGTTCGGCCCGCTCGCGCGAACGCTCGATCAAGCGAATGCGCACCTTTCTCTTTGCACGATCTTCGAGGCTCTCCGCAACATAGGATCCGACCGCGCCACCGCCAGCGATGATCACACGCCCGCGCACCTGATCTTCGAGACCAAAAAGGCCAAGCGTGCGCCTGACCTGATCGGGAACCGCGACGACGTAAACCGTATCGCCGGCTTTGATCACACTCTCACCGTTGGGGGTGAATAAGGTCCCCGCCCGCATGAGGGCCACAACGACGCTGCGCAAATCGTTAAAACGCTCCGCAAGATCGCGAAGCGGCGTATCAAGAACAGGGCAGTCTTGATCGCAGACCAGACCCAATACGTTGTAGGCGCCCTCGGCAAAGGGAATGTTTTCGTAGGCGCCCGGGTGGTCAAGCCAAGCGAGAACCGCTTCGCCGATTTCGCGTTCCGGGGAGATCGTCAGGTCAATCGGAAGGTTCTCGTGGCTGAACAGCGAACGCCAGGCAGGCTTCAGGTAATTCTGACGCCGAATGCGCGCGATCTTCGTCGGGACAGAAAAAACCGCGTGCGCAACCTTGCACGATATCATATTGATTTCGTCGTAGCGCGTCGCCGCAACGATCATGTCCGCGTTCTCCGCGCCCGACTTCTTCAGAATATCCGGATCCGCCGCGTGACCTACAACCGCTCGAACGTCAAGACTACTCGAAAGTTCCCGAATGAGGCTCTCGTCCTGGTCTATGACCGTGATGTCGTTGCCTTCCGCCGCAAGGGAAGCCGCTATGCCGTAGCCAACCCGCCCCGCTCCCCCACCAATGATCTTCATCGCTATGACGTGTCAACCACGGACCCCAAACGCTTCATTCCCAATATGTTGTAGCCGCAATCGACATGAACCACCTCGCCTGTCGTGCCGCGTCCAAGGTCCGAAAGAAGACCGAGCGCACTCGCGCCAACATCGTCAATCGTTACAAGACGACCCAATGGCGCATTCTCTTCGCTCCACGTCAGCATCGTGCGTAAATGCGATATGCCAGAGGCCGCGAGCGTCTTGATCGGCCCCGCCGAAATGGCGTTGACACGAACCGAACGTGATCCCAAATCTACCGCCAGATAGCGAACCGATGCTTCAAGTGCCGCCTTCGCTACGCCCATCACATTGTAATGCGGTATCACCTTCTGCGAACCATAATAGGTCAGAGTCAGAACCGACGCACCGTCCTTGAGTAGATGCTCCCCACGGCGCAAAACCTCCGTCAGAGAATGAACCGAAATCAGCATCGTCTTCGAAAAATTTTCCGCGCTCGTGTCAAGGTAGCGACCCGTTAGCTCTTCACGATCCGAAAAGGCTAGCGAGTGTACCAGAAAATCTATCCGGCCCCACATCGCCTCTAACTTCGAAAAAACCGCGTCAATCGTTGCCGGATCAAGTACGTCAAGGTGGCCAAGGCACTGCGCGCCCAACTCTTCCGCTATCGGAACGACCCGCTGCTTCAATGCCTCACCTTGATAGGTCAGGGCAACCTCGCCCCCCGATCCGCAAATCGACCTGGCTATCCCGTAAGCGATCGAACGCTTGTTCGCGACCCCAAGTATCAACCCTCGCTTGCCTTGCATAAGGCCAGACGTTGCTTTAGTGTCGGTCATCCTTACTCCCTTCCTTACCTGATCCAACCCGTGGCATGAATTAAGTCCTGTTCAAACCCTAAACGCGCCACCGCGGTTGACTTCAACGCCATCACGTTATAGGCAGAAAGCCCTCATTTCAACCAAGGATATCTTTTGCGATGACCGATACTTCTCACAAAATGAGAGCTGGCGCCTTGCGCGTCCTCGCCATCGACGCAATTGAAAACGCCGCTTCAGGACATCCCGGAATGCCTCTCGGTATGGCAGACGTCGTGACCGTCTTGTTCGAAAAACATATCAAATTCGATGCGACCGATCCTGACTTCCCTGATCGTGATCGGTTCGTGCTTTCTGCCGGTCACGGATCCATGCTACTGTACGGACTGCTCTTCTTGCTTGGCGTGCCAAAGGTGACAATCGAAGCACTGAAGTCCTTTCGCTCGGTCGGCAGTCCAACGCCGGGGCATCCCGAATATGGATGCCTGCCGGGCATCGAAACCACAACAGGACCGCTCGGGCAGGGTTTTGCAAACGGAGTCGGTCTGGCGCTGGCCGAGCGCATCCTGAATGCAAAGTTCGGCGATGATCTGGTCGATCACCATACCTATGTCATCGCGGGCGACGGCTGCCTGATGGAGGGAATCAGCCAAGAGGCCCTTGCGCTTGCAGGCCATTTGCAGCTAGGTAAACTGATCGTGCTGTGGGACGACAACGGGATATCAATTGACGGCCCCATTGCCCTAACCGACAGTACCGACCAGCTGGAACGATTCGCGGCCTCGGGTTGGCACGTCGCAAAGATTGATGGTCACAATCCGTCCGCCATTGACGCTGCGATCACCGCAGCCAAACGTAACGACCGCCCATCACTGATCGCCTGCCGAACGGTGATTGGTTACGGGGCCCCGACAAAATCCGGTAGCGCATCATGCCACGGCTCTCCGCTAGGCACAGAAGAGGTCGCGGGAGTTCGCGAAGCCCTCGACTGGCCGCACGCGCCCTTCGAAATCCCTAGCGATATACTGGACGCCTGGCGGCTGACGGGCTTGTCCGGGCGTCATGCGCATCTTGAGTGGCGTGCGCGTCTTGAGGCTCTGGATGCAGAGGTTCGCGGTGAGTTTCATCGACGCCTGCAAGGCGAGTGGCCGCCTGGCTTTGCCGAAAGTACGGCGCAAAGCAAGGCAGAAGGCGTTGCGGCCTCAAAAAAGGAAGGCACACGCCAGTCGTCGAAGCGCGCGCTTGCGGCCCTTAGCGAGGCCTTGCCAGAGCTTATTGGGGGCTCGGCAGATCTGACAAGTTCCAATCTCACTTTGGTGGAGGGCATGCCGCCGCTTAGCCCGCAGGACTACTCGGGGCGATACATCCACTATGGAATCCGCGAGCACGGAATGGCTGCCGTGATGAACGGTCTCGCGTTGCATGGCGGAGTGCGTCCTTATGGTGGTACCTTTCTTGCCTTTACGGACTACGCGCGACCGGCAATACGTCTTTCTGCGATGATGCGCTTGCCTGTGATTTACGTCGCAACACACGATTCCATTGGGCTCGGCGAGGACGGCCCGACACATCAGCCGATTGAACATCTTGCGTCCTTGCGCGCGATCCCGGGGCTGGATGTCTATCGCCCCGCCGACTTTAGCGAAGCTTTCGCCGCCTACCTGCTCGCCCTCGCGCCAGAGGCAGGACCTTCCGTCTTATGCTTTTCACGCCAGGCGGTGCCTCCGTTGCCTCACGGCGGTGAGGCGGACGTCGCGATGGGCGTTTACGCGGTTGGCTCCGCGCCCGCAGAGGAGAAAGTGCGGATCTTTGCCTCCGGTACGGAAGTCTCACTCGCGTTAGAAGTTCAAGAAGCGCTAGGGGCTATGGGCATCGGAGCTTCGGTTTTTTCGTCTCCGTGCCTAGAGCGTTTCTTCGAGACGGACCGTTCTTACCAGCAAAGCGTGTTGGGTGGCGATTCGCGTAAGGTCGCGATTGAAGCCGGCGTGCGGATGGGTTGGGATCGGCTGATCGGCACGGATGGGCTCTTTTTTGGTCTCGACGGGTATGGAGCGAGCGGCAAATCTGACGACCTCTACGCCCATTTTGGCCTGACGCCAAGCGCAATCGCCGATCAGATTGCGCGTTGTTTGCACGAGTCCCAGCCGAACACCACCACGGGCAAGGAGCTGGACGATGTTCAGGATGACCAATGAGTAGCGAAGTCGACAATCTCACCCCGATCTCGGGTCGCCACGATCTGATCGACGCTCTGGCGCTGGGCTGCAAGGGCCCTTCACAGTGGCGCTTGGGTACGGAACACGAAAAGTTTCCCTTCTACATCGCAGACCGCACGCCTGTGCCTTACGCTGGCCCGCACGGCATCCGCGCGCTTTTCGAAGACCTATCGGCGCAGACATCCGGGGAGCTTGTTTTCGAGGAGGGGCATCCGATTGCGCTCAAGCTTAAAGGTGGTGCCTCGGTTACCCTTGAGCCCGGTGGCCAATTTGAGCTTTCTGGGGGCGCTTTGGCCGATGTCCACGGGACCGCCGCGGAACTTGAAGAACATCTGTCGACCCTTGGAGCCATTTCCAAGCGGCACGGTATTGCCTTTTTGGGTGCGGGATTCTGCCCAACCTGGACGATTCCGCAGATTCCGAGAATGCCAAGACAGCGCTACCGTGTGATGGAGAAAAAGGTCTTCGCGCACGGACCAGACATCATGTACCGAACGTCGACGGTTCAGGTGAACCTCGATTTTGCTTCCGAGGCGGATATGGTTCGCAAGTTGCGTGCGAGTCTCTCGGTGCAACCGATTCTGACGGCCATGATGGCCGCCTCCCCGTTTTGGGAGGGCAAACCATCGGGCTTTGTCTCGACGCGTGCGCGCTGCTGGCAGGACTTTGATCCGTTGCGGACCGGCCAGATGCCCTTTGTTTTTGAAACGGGATTCGGGTTTGAACACTATGTGGATTGGGCGCTGGGCATTCCGCTCTATTTCGTCAAGCGCGGCGAAGTTTATCACGACGGCGCTGGCTCGACCTTCGCCGAC
>JAAUXV010140441.1_pt1 | contig 11422 bp, 9 predicted proteins | sample 7278181 | NCBI WGS metagenome assembly JAAUXV01 (sample SAMN14350114, study PRJNA611818) | marine sediment metagenome | isolation source: surface marine sediment (2.1m) | place: French Polynesia: Moorea | collected 2018-08
AGAGCCACTGTCCTCATCGCCAGAGGAAGACCCACTGTCCTCATCACCTGATGAAGAGCCACTGTCCTCATCGCCAGAGGAAGACCCACTGTCCTCATCACCTGATGAAGAGCCACTGTCCTCATCGCCAGAGGAAGACCCACTGTCCTCATCGCCAGAGGCAGATTCACTGTCCTCATCACCTGATGAAGAGCCACTGTCCTCACCACCAGAGGCAGAACCACTGTCCTCATCACCTGAGGCAGAGCCACTGTCCTCATCACCTGAACTAGATCCACTGTCCTCATCGCCAGAGTCTTCTTCTCCAGAGTCTCCTCCAGAGCCTGAATCTTCATCTCCAGAACCATCTTTTCCTGATGGACTAGAGCCTGAATCTTCATCACCAGAACCTGCTTTTCCGGATGGACCAGATCCAGAGTCTTCTTCTCCAAAGTCCTCCTCTCCAGAGTCCTCTCCGGAATCTTCTCCAGATCCAGAGTCCTTGTCTCCAGAGTTCTCTCCAGAGTCCTCCTCTCCAGATCCAGAGTCCTCTTCTCCAGATCCAGAGTCGTCTTCCTCTCCAGAGTCTCCTTCTCCAGAGTCTCCTCCAGAGCCTGAATCTTCATCCCCAGAACCAGCTTTTCCTGATGGGCCAGATCCAGAGTCTTCTTCCCCAGAGTCTTCTTCATCTAGGCCAGAATCTTCGTCATCTACACTACCACCTTGTTTCAGTCAAATCAGCTTATTAAAGCCACATTGCAAAAAAAAACATGCAAGTTGGTTAGAATGTAGAAATGTGCTCATTTCTTCTTGACGGTGAATTCTTTTTATTAGCACACAAGAATATGTGAAATGTACAAAAAGGTGGCTTTATTAAGCTTCATATCTCAACCTGAACCAGAGTCTTCATCCCCAGAAGAGGATCCACTGTCTTCATTCCCAGATGCTGAACCACTATCTTCATTCCCAGATGCTGAGCCACTGTCTTCATCTCCAGATGCTGAACCACTTTGTTTACCCCCAGAGGCTGAGCCACTGTCTTCATCTCCAGATGCTGATCCAGAATCTTCATCACCTGAAGCTGATCCAGAATCTTCATCACCTGAAGCTGATCCAGAATCTTTGCCTCCTGAACCAGAATCTTCATCTCCAGAACCAGAATCTTCATCTCCACATCCAGAGTCTTCATCTCCAGATCCAGAATCTTCATCTCCACTTCCAGAGTCTTCATCACCAGATCCTGAATCTTCATCACCTGATCCTGAATCTTCATCACCTGATCCTGAATCTTCATCACCAGATCCTGAATCTTTGCCTCCCAAACCAGAATCTTCATCTCCTGAACCAGAATCTTCATCTCCTGAGCCAGAATCTTCATCTCCTGAACCAGAATCTTCATCTCCAGAGCCAGAATCTTTATCTCCCGAGCCAGAATCTTCATCTCCTGAACCAGAATCTTCATCTCCTGAACCAGAATCTTCATCTCCCAATCCAGAATCCTCTTCTCCAGAGCCCGAATCTTCTTCTCCAGAACCAGAATCCTCGTCTTCAGAATCTTCATCTTCAGAGTCACCTCCTGAATCGTTATCACCTGAATCTTCTTCTGGTTCCTCATTCTCTGGTCCTTCATCCCCTGCGTCTTTTCCTCCAGGCTTACCTTTTGGTCCTTTGGGGGTTGGCTTCTTCTTCTTTTCCTTCTGTAGTTTCTGCTTCGCTTTTTTGAGGGCTTTCATTGCTTTGGCAATATCCTTCTCGGCTTTTCCAATGACTTTGTTTTTCCTCTCCAGATGATTATCCGCGCTTTTGGCGGTAGCCTTTTGCTTCCTCTTACTTTTGGATCCGGACTTTTTGGGTCGCTTCTTGTTGCCTTTTTTCTTTCCTCCACCTTCAACGTCAACCTCCGCAACCGAAGCAGAGGCGGAGGACTTCTTTGGGGCTTTGTTGGGAGCTTTCTTGGGTTTCTTTGGCGGTGATTCTTCCACTTCTTCTTCGTCGCCCTCATCATCGTCTCCACCGATGTCCTCATCTCCTGAATCGTCCTCGTCCTCGTCCTCATCTTCATCTTCGTCTTCATCTTCATCTTCATCCTCATCTCCAGAGTCTTCATCCATGTCTTCATCACCAGAATCTGAACCAGAATCTTCATCTCCTGAACCAGAATCTTCATCTCCTGAACCTGAGTCTTCATCTCCTGATCCTGAATCTTTATCCCCTGAACCTGAATCTTCGTCCCCCGAACTGGAGCCTGAATCCTCATCCCCAGATCCCGAGTCTTCATTCCCAGATCCTGAATCTTCATCTCCAGACCCTGAGTCCTCGTCGCCTGAACTGGAACCCGAATCCTCATCGCCACTTCCCGAGTCCTCGTCTCCGGAACCGGACGAGCTCTTTCCCGACCCCTCCTTCTTCGGCTTCTTCTTGGGTTTCTTTTTAGGTTTCCTCTTGGGTTTCTTCTGTGGCTTCTTCTTCTTGGTCTCCTTCCCGCCACTCTCCTCCTCGTCTTCCTCGTCCTCGTCTCCTTCCTCTGCTCCCTTGGCTCCCTTGGCTCCCTTGGCCCCCTTGAGCACCGACAGTGCCTTCGCCAGTGCCTTCTGAGCTGCCTTCATAGCCTTTCCGTCAATCTTTCTCTTCTTTGGCATGTGCATCGGCGGGGACTTCTTCGGAGCCGCCCCTTCGTCCTCCTGCTGTTTCGCTCCCACCTCCGCCAGAGCAGCCTTGGCGGTCCCCCCGGACGGCAATGGAGCCTTCTTCTTCTGACCTTTTTTCGTTTTCTTCCCCGCTGATATGGAGACGGCGTCCTCCGGTTGCGATGACTTGGCCACCGGTCCAGACTTGGGCTGGGGAGCTAGAAAACACCCCAATTTATTCTTTTGCCCTAAGTTGTTTATTGGAGAGTTGGTATCCGCATCCCCTGACTTACTCTCCTTTGGTGCTGCTCCTTCGTCCTCCGCTTCTGCTCCGATGGCGACAGAAGACTTGGCCTTGGCCTTGGACTTGGCCCCTTCTCCCCCGACTCCTCCTCCCGCCTTCCCCTTCCCCTCTTTCTTAGTGGAGGACTGCAACATCTTTCCTTTGGGAGGGGAAGGGCAAAGCTGGCGTTCAGGCATTTTTAGCCTAGCCGTGTCCTCCGCAAAATTTTAATACAGTGGTCTTACCCAGTGCCTTGAGACTTCCTCCAGACTTGCCGCTCTGCTGCAAAGACTGCAAAAGCTCAGCACGGAAATGAAAGGGCCAACGGTGACTACTGCTTTAGCAACAACAACGGCAATAGTCCAAATGTCCGACGCATTTATCTCACCGGCGCCATCATGGTAGGCGTGACCACGTCGAAGTCTCCCGTCATGGTGAATGGCACCAGCGAGGTCGGCTCCTCCCCCTCTCCTCCAGTCTTGTCCGGAGCGATCGGCACCTTGATCTTTATCACCTTGGGCTTCCTCCCCTTCTTCCTTGGCATTGGGCGCGTCACCGCCATGGCCGAGCCGTTGATCTTGAGCAGGATCCTGGAGCGGGTGATCTTGCCAGACTTGGAGATCCCCTCCCCCTCCGACTCTCCCTCCCCTTTGTCTTCTCCCTCGGCCGCGCCCTCCCCTTCCCCGTCCTCCTCCCCGCTGCCGCCCTCGTCTCCCCCCTTCTTTCCCTTCTTCTTCTTGCCCTTCTTCTTGTCTTTGCCCTTCTTCTTGCCCTTCCCTTTCTTGCCTTTGCCCTTCTTCTTCTTCTTCCTCTCGTCCAGGATATCCTCCTCCCTGTTTTCCTCCTCGTCGTCGCCTCCGCCCGTGATCTTCTTCTTTCCGGTCCCCTTCAGTTGGGCATTGATTTTGCCGGTCCCGCCTGTGGAACACGTAATTGAACTTCTTCGCTAACAGACGCAGCTACAATAGCATTAGCAACAGTGTCTGTTTTTTCACCAACATACGGAAATAGGGTACAATAATGTTTGAAGAGACAGAAGGAGTAATTTGGATTGTACCTGGTTTTGCCTTTTTCCCCGCCTTCATCTTTTTCTTTCCCTTCTTTGCCCCTCCCTTTGCCTCCCCTTCTCCCTCTGCCTCCTCCCCCCCCGCCTTTGGCCTTGCGACGGCCGCGTCAGACTCGCCTCCCTCCTTCATCTTGGCCTTCTTCAAAGCCTTTTTCAGCATCTTCTTCTTCCCCTTCTTCCCCTTCTTCCCCTTCCCGGCCTTCTTCTTGACCCCAGGCACCTTTCTCTTCTTCCCCTTCTTTGCCTGCCGCTCCTCCAGCTCCTCCCCCGCCTTGCCCAAGCGGTCTATCGGAGGGCTCCACTCCTCCTCTTCGGAAGAGTCCACGTATACCTTACAAATGCCAATTAGATTTTGTTGGAACATATTTATTGCGGTACCAGTGCACTACCTTCACCGCCCTCTTCTCTCTCCTCCTCTTTCCCCTCGGCTTCTCCCCCTTGTAGCGAGTGTCCATAGCGAGAGCGGCGGCGGCCCCCACTCCCATCCCGCCCAGTACTTGGCTCAGGCCAAAGGTCAAGTTTGGCTCCAAGTAGTTGGCCTTCTTTTTGCCGCCGAATGCTATTTTCCCGGGTTTACCTGTCGTTGTCGTGACTGTAGAGTTTTTCTCCCCCGAGAGCAAGGACTTTTCGTCGAACAGTTCAATGTCCAGGAACTGCGGCCTGAACGTGGTTTCCTCCATCACCACCCTTTGCGCCTGAGGGGGCTTCTCCTTCTCCCTCTCCTCCCTCCTCCTCTTCTCCATCTTTGCCCTCTTCATCCTCCACCGCATTCGCCTCCTGTTGGCCGCCGCCCTCATCCTGGCCACCCTCCTCCTCTCCAGCGCCCTCACCCGCCGCAGCCTCCTCTCCTCCTGCAGCCAGATCTGCCTCCCCCTCTCCTCCCTCCTCATCTTCCACCGCCGTGCCTCCTCCCTCCTCCTCTCGGCGCTAGTGCTGTCGTACTTTGTCTCGACATTTTCAATCTTAATCGTAGTGGTCTCTTCCTTTTTGACTTCGGCAATCTTGACCTCTTCTTTCTGGCCAGGCTGTTCCTCCACCGTTTCATTGTCTTCACCGACGTCATTTTGTTCTTCCTTCTCGTTATCCAGTGCCGTCATTTCCTTGTCCATCTCGTCCTCCTCCTCGCTCTCCATACTTGGAATGATTGGCGTCGGTGCCTCATCCATCAGGTCCTCACCCCTCGGCTTCTCGTTGGAAGACGAGGCCAACCTGTCAGCCATGTCTTCATCCATTCCCGACCCCTCGCCCTTCTTTTTCCCTTTCTTCTTGTTCTTCTTTCCCTTCTTCTTTCCTTTCTTTTTGCCTTTTTTCTTCCCCTTCTTTTTTCCCTTCTTCTTCCCCTTCTTCTTCCCCTTCTTCTTCTTCTTTCCCCCGCCCCCGCCGGCGGTGTTGTTCTTGGATGTGAGCAGCGTGATGACGTGGGAGTGCTTCTCCAACGGGTTGTGCCTCGGGTCTGCAACCACGATGGGTATGGGCCCGCCCTTGCCGCCCTTGCCCGGGGTGGTGGGCATCTCTGTTGGGCCAGGCGGCAGGTCCGGCGGGTCCGTCTCCGCCAACGGGGGGCCGCCGATCTCGTGGTGGGTCTGCACCAGCATGTGCCCGCTCTCCTCGGGGGGAGGAGGGGGAGGAGGAGCCTCCGGTTGGGGCCTGGGCGGCGGCTTGGGAACACCGCCGGGAGGAGGGGCGGGCGCTGGAGGAGGGGGCCGTTGGGGAACAACCGGGGGAGGGGTCGTCTTTGCCACGTGCAGGACGACGATCTTGGTCTTCATGACGGTGACGACGGTGGTCGGGGCCGGGTAGTAGATGATGCTGGTGTTGCCCGCCGGGACGATCTTGGTGACGTCCTTCCAGACGATCATTGTCGGGCCGCCGATGGGAGGAGGAGGGACTGCACCCCCGCTCCCCCCTCCCGGGTTCGTCCCCGGCGGCTTGCCCGGCGGAGGGGTCGGGGAGGCGCCGCTGCCGGCGCCGCTCCCGCTCCCGCTCCCGCTGCCAGGTTTCTTCTTCTTCTTCTTCTTCTTCTTGGGTTTCTTCTTTTTCTTTTTTGGTTTCGACGTGGTGGACTCCTGCATCAAAATTCATGGCAGTTTTTTTACATGTACGTACGTGGGTGAATCCTAAACCTTTTTTGGTGTGGTGCTCTTTGGCGGCTCCGGCGCTGGCTCCGTCGTTGGAGTGATGAGGGGAATCGCCGCTGGTGTTGGAGCTGGTTGCGGCGGGGGAGGAGGAGGAGGAGGCTGCGTCGGCCTCGGGGTGCTGCTGAAGATGATGGTCACGTTGATCTCCATCGGGGGAAGCTCCTTCATCTTGCTGATGTCCACCTAAGATGAAAAAGTTCCCCCACTCGATCTCAAAAATTCACATTGTTTGTCTTCCCTACCCTAACTGTTACGGTTAATTTTCAGCATGTTGCTTGTTGGAATACCTTGACCTCGTCCTTCTTGCCCTGCTTAATGCTGTCGTTGTGAAAGAACATGCTGCCCTCCACCTTGGTCTTCTTCTTGTTGTCCTTTTTACCCTTCTTCTTCCCCTTCTTCTTTCCTTTTTTCTTCCCCTTCTTCTTCTTCTTTCCCCCTTCCTCCTTCTTCTCCTCCTTCTTCCCCTTCTTCTTCCCCCCTTCCACCTTCTTCTCCTTCTTCCCCTTCTTCTTCCCCTTCCCTATCTTGAACCTGTCCTTCATGTCGACCGGCTCCATGTCCTCCTGATCATCCTCTCCTTCTTCGGCGGCGGCAGCCTCCTCGTCCGATTCGCCCCCCCTGACGGCGTCGGCCACAGGGAGTCGCCTCCATTCCCTAATGTGTGGGGTCGGGGGAATTAGTACCAACAACGTGCTACATAGTTCATGTAGTACAGTATGATTTTGGTTATCAGTGGTTAATGCCCTACTTGACTTCCGCCTTGTCTTGTCCACCGCTGGCAGAGGGGACGGCGAGGAATATCGTCGCCACCAGGATCAAAGCCACGGCTGGCTCCTGCGCCAGAGGAGATGACAACCTCCCCCACCTCCTCGTGAGTTTCCATCTTGGACGATTCATACGACGGGGGCGATGGCGGGGGAAATCACATCGATCCTCCGGAGAATGTTCTTCATGGAAAATATCCAGTACTTAGGTGTAATTATCCTCCATCGTCAAAGATCAGGCTTGGAGGAGGTGCGTCCCTGGTTCGCTGCTTCATAGCAAAAGCGATGGAAATGAGCTGGGGTTGGGCTCGGACCCGAATTCGAACTCGAGTTGATAATAGGCCTGAGTACTGTTGTTCTACTACTTGTAAAAAAGATTGAAACAAGTGGGCTCTTTTCAATTCATTTGGTTTTATTTTTATCTTCCGGATTTCTTTCCATAAGAAAAAGCAAAATTTGCGCGTTCTCAGGTATACAGGCACGACGAATAAGACTCGAGCTCGACAAAAAGTATATGGCTCGCTTCCATCTCTACCGCTTCATTGTCTTCCTTTCCAAGTCTTCTTGTTTACAGTATGCTTCTTGGATACTCGAGATGCTAAAGCTAAGTCGCTATCATTCATCAAACAAGCGGCGAAAAAAGATTTTTCGTATCTGGACTTACTAAACTTTCTCTGGGTTTTGACAAGGTCAAAAAGTTTCTTTTGTATCTTTTCAGGGGTTGGTTAAAGCAGCCATCACCATTCTTCCCAGTCTTCAATATTTGTTAAGAGTTCCTGTCGCATCTTCTCGTAATTGATTTGAAACACTGGGGATAGACGGGCTAGGGAAGGGTGGGTAAAAGTATTATGCTGCATCACTCTCCAAATATTCTCCTCGCTCTTCCGCACTCGATCATATATGCCCAAGCATTCGCGCACTCTTGGCTGACAATTGATGTGGGATTCTTCTTCACTTTCTTTCTTCTTCCTCCGACGAGGAACTTGCAAGAATTGGTCGCTTCTTCCCTCGCGGTCTCTTCGACGGTGGTGTCGCGGCGGTGGTGGTGCTCGCCGTGAAGAGCTTGCGGTGCCTCAGGGTTGTTGTTGTTGCTGTTGTTGCTGATGACGAGGACTCTCTGGCATCTCCGCCGTCGTTGTCATAGTCTTTTGGAGGAAACAAAGAGTCGGCTTAGTTGGGTTTTTTTCTCTGTTTTCCTCTCCGTCAAATTTAATTTGCTGCCACGTTCTTCTCCACCCAAATCCAGTGGCCTGCAAGATTTAGCGTCTAAATTGCAAGGCACCATTCGGGTATGCTGCTATACTATTGCTAGTGCTACTGATGCAACAGCTAGTGCTGCCGACTATTGGTTGCAATTGGCATGATACACCTCCATGCAGGAAATGCTGCACTGTCATTGACAATTTATGGACAGACCTTAACATGCAGTGTCTACCTACTACAAATCAGTCACCTGAGATGTCCATCCTATCTTGGACCCTATCCTCCTGGAGGTCGCTCTCAATGTCTTCTTGCGACCTGGCCCTGTCATCAACTTCTACCGCGCTGCCACTGTCTTCATCCCCCGATTCAGATCCAGAGTCTTCGTCCCCTGATCCGGAATCTTCATCTCCCGAACCAGAATCTTCATCTCCCGAACCGGAATCTTTGCCTCCCGATCCAGAATCTTCATCTCCTGAACCAGAATCTTCATCTCCTGAACCAGAATCTTCATCTCCTGAACCAGAGTCTTCATCTCCACTTCCAGAGTCTTCATCTCCACTTCCTGAATCTTCATCACTAGAACCTGAATCTTCTTCCTCTCCAGAGTCCTCTTCTCCAGATCCTGAATCATCCTCTCCTTCTAGAGGGTCCTCCTTTCCAGATCCAGAATCTCCTTCCCCTTCTCCAGAATCCTCTTCCCCAGAATCTTCTTCACCCTTACCTGAATCATCTTCTCCTTCCCCCGAGTCCTCTTCTCCAGAATCTTCTTCGCCTTCACCAGAATCGCCATCTCCTGAGTCTTCTTCTCCTGAATCATCTCCCTCCCCTGAGTCCTCCTCACCAGAGTCATCTTCTTCTCCAGAATCTTCCTCCCCACTACCTGAATCCTCGTCTCCAGAACCTGAATCCTCGTCCCCAGAACCTGAATCCTCATCTCCAGAGCCTGAATCATCATCACCTGAACCTGAATCCTCATCTCCAGATCCTGAATCCTCGTCACCTGAACCAGAGTCATCAGAACCAGCTTTTCCCACTGGACCAGACCCACTATCCGCATCTCCAGAGCCACTGTCTTCATCCCCTGATCCACTGTCTTCATCTGCTGACCCACTGTCTTCATCTCCAGAGCCGCTGTCCTTGTCACTAGAACCACTGTCTTCATCTCCAGAACCACTGTCTTCATCTCCAGAGCCGCTGTCTTCGTCCCCTGAACCGCTATCCTCATCACCAGACCCACTGTCCGCGCCGCCAGCCTTCCCCGCGGGTGGACTTTCTCCGGATGGTGTTGAGGGCAGGACCGGGGGCTCCGTGTCGTGGTCCGTGGTGGTGGCGTCGGGTGGGAGCACGATGTGGGCTTTCCCATCTTGGTCCCAGTTCACATGTAGAAGCTCAGAAAGAGAAGAAGGAGTGCCCTGCTGTTGCGGAGCAGGACGCTCTCCCGCCCGCGGCGTGTGCCCGAAAACGTGATGAGCCGGCATCGCCGTTGTTGTCGGAGGTGGTGGTGGCGGAGGAGGAGGAGAAAGTGTAGAAGGAGAACCCTGCTGCTGCGGAGGAGGACGCTCTCCCGCCCGCGGCGTGTGCCCGAAAACGTGATGGGTCGCAATCATCGTTGTTGTAGGAGGAAGAGGAGGAGGTGGTGGTTGTGGCGGAGTCTCCAAAGGACGAGGAGGGGGATTATTCTGTGTCGCAGGGTGATCCGATGGCGTCGGCGGCAGAGGTTGAGCTCCTCCCCCTCCCCCGGTGCCATTTAAATGAATTATTTCCGGCACCTGATGTATGCATAGGAAAGCATGAAACAATCTCCTCCAGCCGTGACCTTTCTTTTATCCCCTAACCTGGTATCTGATGATCCTGGTCATCGGCCTTATGCTGGTGACGAAGTAGTGCACGATGGATGTCATTGTCACCGTGGGCGGCTTCGTCGATTTGGTCGTTGTCGGAGTGGTGGTGGTCGTGGTCGTGGTCGTGGTGGTCGTTGTCGTCGTGGTCGTCGTTGTCGTCGGGAGCTTCATCACCTTCACTGTGACGTAGATCTTCTGGGGCTTGGGCCCGCCCTCTACGTTCACCTACAGTTCAAATTTTATTTTATTTTTGTTTTCCTTCCCCCTAAGAAGTTTAATTGTATTACTCACCCTGACTTGCTTTGTCATGTACTTTGCCACTCCCTCCTGAACGGTCCCTCCTCCTCCCCCGTCCGCTCCCCCGACCTCTACGTTGACGGCGGCGGGAGGGCGAGAGTCTGATCCACCTTGGGCTGCCTGTGGGGCACCTCCTGCTGCTGCTCCTCCTCCTTGTGGAGGGGGAGCATCGCCTACTCCTTGTCCTCCTCCTTGTACAGCCTGTTGTACTCCTGGTCTTGTTCTTCCTGCTCCTCCGTGTCCAGCCTGCTGTGCTCCTGGTCTGCTTCTTCCTGCTCCTGCTTGTCCACCTTGTGATCCTGGTCGTCCTGCTCCTGCTTGTCCACCTTGTTGTGCCCCTGGTCCTGGTCGTCCTGCTCCTGCTTGTCCAGCCTGTTGTGTCCCTGGTCTTCCTGCTCCTCCTTGTCCTCCTCCCCCTGTAGGTGCTCGTGGTAGTTTCTTCAGATCCCTCGCCCTGTCCGCCTTGGGCATCGTCGGCATGAGTCCCGTCAGGAGGGGGCCGCGCTCCCGATCCTTGTCCCTCCGCGGCAGGATCGAGGAGGGCTCTACCATCACCGCTGGCATGAGAAACAGAAACAGCAACGGTGGAAACATCGCCATTTTTTCCGCTTTCCTTTCAATATCCAGGTAATTTCGGTCGCCCCTTATCATCCAGGATAGGACATTGTGATGTTTTGATTCAACATTGCCAGTGCACTGCATTCATTCCGACCAGGAAATCCTTTGTTGGACAAGCAAAAAAAACCGCCAAAAAACAATATGCTGTGAAAATCGGAAATAAATTCCTTTGAAAAAAAGTAGATGCTACAGGCATCTATACTTACTTTTTATTCGTCACGTTTGTCACACTTTCATTTACACATCTTGCATTTGAGATCTTTGTAGAAACGCACTCTTTCTTTCCTCGGAAGCTCTTCTTTCTACACTCTTTGTTCCATTGGATACATCCTCTCCCTGGCGATCTCCTTGCGTGCGATGATCCTGGCCTCCACCATGAAGAGCACGCCGGAGACGAACATGAAGAAGGTCCCCACGAAGGCCAAGCCGAAGGACCTGTGGTGGAGAAGCAGGAAGAAATATTGAGCCACTCTTTTTGGCGAGAAGGTAAATCAACGGCGTGGGAGATGAGAAAAGAAGGCAAGATTTAACTTCACAGTAGGCAGGAGCTTTGCGTAACAAATTCTCTACGGGATGGGATCCATCAAATTAGTCCCCCACCATACC
>JAAUXV010029907.1_pt1 | contig 11420 bp, 11 predicted proteins | sample 7278181 | NCBI WGS metagenome assembly JAAUXV01 (sample SAMN14350114, study PRJNA611818) | marine sediment metagenome | isolation source: surface marine sediment (2.1m) | place: French Polynesia: Moorea | collected 2018-08
CGGTGTCGAAAGGGTCAAAAGCAATTTTTGATCCGTCAGCATGACGTGACTTTTGTGTTTGGACTTTGTGTCGTCACGGAACAATGCGATCTGACTGGGTAGCAAAACAGACATCTTCGAAAAAAGGCAGAGTGGAGGAGCTTAACGTTCGACGCGAAACAAATTTGAGACAGAAGCTGAGGATTCTCACCTAGGATATAATTTAACTCAACACATTACGCAGCCAAAACTATTGTGGTATCATACCCCTAAGGAAAATCATAATTCGTCGTCTGTTTCATCTGTTTTTTTCTACAAGTCCTTTATTCTTTTTGCGCAATGCACACCCTCTCCACCCATTATCCCTCATACCCGGTGTCGCGTCCCTCCTTCACCGGTGATTGCCGCTGAAACCCAAAGTGAATACCCAATGCTTTCTTGCTTCCAGCAGGCGAATGTTTTATACTTACGCAGGCGATGTTCTCAAACTTGATGGGAAAATTCAAAGCTTCTTCCGCCCGACTTTCACAGCAAAGAAGGGGGCAAAAACACAGCCCGGCAAAGCATTCAAACGACGATCAACTCCAGCGCCGACCAAAGCTGTGGCACCTCTGGCTCCATCAATAACGACAGTACCCCGTCAGTCTCCGCCTGCATCAATGTTCATTGCTACGATGCAGTCCCGGTACAATGCTGTTATCGAAGGGAAGAAAGGGCAAAATTGGGGCGGTCTTGAATGGGACCATAGGCACCGCCGAAAAAACGGCAATGTTGAGTGCAACAGGGCATGTGGAAAGTTGGGCGCTTCAGCAAGAGGAAGGGCATTGGGTGCTCGCTTGTCCCACAGTACTAATTCCTGGTACTTAGCATCGATTGCCATTGTGATGGCTACGATAAAGCTGTGTTCTCAGCCATGTGCCGCAAAGCTGGCACTCTTTTCAGCTTTTTTAAAACCGCTACTGCAAAGCTGAAAATTTTTGAAGCGTAATGGCGGCATCTCTCAAAACAACGCTCTTTCCTTTCAGGAAGATTGTGTCTGTTCCAGTTCCAGTCCAGTTGCTTTTCGAGGAGATGTATTTCTCCCCGTTCATTAAAAAAGCTCTGCTAATTTCCCCCCTGGTCTCTCTCCCAAAGTAGAAAAGCAAATGTTGAACCTGGAAGCTTTCACCAATGCCCACAATGTACGGACCTTTTCGTAGCATCGATTTTTTCCGCACGGCATCAGTAAAGAGCTATGAATGGCTATCACCATAGTCCAGAAGGAGGATGCTACGGCCTTTTTTATACTAAACATATCCATCAACAGGAGTTCTCCAATATAGCATGCAAAACTCGAGGTAGCAAAGGAAAAGCGTCTTAAAGGTCGTCCAAAGGGGGTGACCCGTTGGGGGATTTAGCCCTCCCCTTTTTGCCCTTGCAGCCTCCCCCTCGCTCGATAATCGCTGTGATTTGAACACCTTTTGGGAGGGCCTCCAAGGGTGAAGAAACCGCCCCCGTGTGGAAGCTCCTGCAGCAGTCGAATCGCTCGATAAAGGCTGTTAATCGCAAAGCTGCATCTTTTCCGAAAAAAGAAGAGCTAGAGGCGGACATAGTAAACGGACGATCCAAGATTTCCTACATTTGATGTAAGCCAAACATGCGATGGAATAAAAGTGATTATCTATTATTATGTCCATGCATAGAAACACCTATTTTTTAAAAAAAATCCAAAACTTCGATACCATAGGCGATCGCTTACATTAGGGGAGAGTGGAAGAGACGGCTACGATAATAGACGTAATCTGAAGCGATAAAAAATTCCGGAAAAATACATCTTGTATTTTCTTAACTTCTTATCAGACTTGAATTTTCCAAAGCTGGTAGGAGGGAGGGTCTCTTTCCTCAGGGGGATGGATGTGGTTGTTCATAAAATGTTGGCGTAATTTCAGCATTCCACTCCCTGCGTTAGACCAATCGCAAATCGTGCATTTCCTTGACGCCCCATCTCTGGCGACATGGCGATCAATCATGCTGTCCAACCTAGTTAGAACGAAGGCGTTTCTCTGCCTCAGGTGCACGTAAGCGTGCCGGTTGAAATCTCTTTTTGGGGCGCGAAAGAAGACCTTGTTGCACGCCAGGCACTTGAAATGCCTCGTTTCCTGGTCTACCTCCCTGATGCAGTCCATGAAGGTGACGATTTCGCTTTTCAACTCCAGCGCCAAGGGCGAGGTGAATTCGTTGCAGACACCTACGAGAGAAAGGGTGAAAATGAACTGGAAGACAATTGCAGAGCCACAAATTGTGCCGTAATAATACAGAAAGTTTCAGTTTTTGTCTCACGCGCTCTGTATTTCGCGTAACAAACATGACTCTCAAAATAAGTGGAAGCACCATTTAGAAAACGAATACATGGGCGGGAGCGGGCTTTCGGCCAGCAGGATGGATGTGGGCCGACAAGAAATGCAGGCGAATGTCGCGTTGTTGGTTCCGGCATGTGCGATTCTTTCCGCATGGACAAATATACGGCACCATGAAATTTCGCCTTTCCCGCCAAGAAATGGCGAAATGATGATATCTAACCGCCTTAGAATGAAGACATCTCTCTGATGCAAATGAGTAAGCGCATGACGATTAAACTGTAGCTTGTATTTGCATTCGGTTCCTCCGTTAGAAATGCTCTCTCTGCAAGCCAGGCAGCGGAGTACGAAGCGAAAAATTACTGTACTTGAAAGACGGAGGGCACGGAATGTTTCCATGATTGCGAATCCACACTAGTCTGTATTTCCTTGCAAGATTTATTATTCGAAAAACGAGGATGCAAAAAAGATGGCCTAATCCATTGCAGCTCTTCGTTTTCAAACATTTCTCGAGGAATTGCCTGCGGTCTTCTTTCCCGCTCCCGGTGGATGGATGTGTGCAGACAAGAAATGGATGCGCAGATCGCGCCTGGGACTTTTGAGGCGGTTATGGCCCCACGGGCAAATCTTGCACGATGTATACTGGCCTTTTCCGGACACGTGCGGCGCGATTAAAGTATCAAGCCTCCTCAGTACAAATACATCTCTCTCGTTAAGATGGACAAGAGCATGACGACTAAAGTCCACCTTGCCCTTGTTCCACGATTTTTCGTTGAAAACAATTTTTCTCCTGCATGCCAAGCAAGTAAAGTGCTGTTCGTCGTGAGAGGCCTCCCTGATGATGTTCATGAATGTGTAGATCTCTTCCTTAAGCTCCAGAGCCATGGGCGAGGTCAAATCCAGGCAGTCGCCTGAAGAAGGAAAAGGAAAACGTGCATTTCCGTTTATTTTTTTCAAACGCTCTTTCCAACAGTTCTACTTTGACTCGACATTCAAAGCGGGTCCGCGAGCTGCGGCTCGATCGATATCCTGTGGTGCCTCTCCACAAAGTGCGTCGTCATCTCTGCCCTGTGCCTCCTTCCCTCCTTGCCACACAAAAGGCACCGGGACCTCCTGGACACCTTGTCTCCCCAGTCCACTGCATCGTCCACCGCCCTCCGCAGCCGCTCGCTGGCCGCGGCGTCCTCCTCCGCCAGGTGCTTGACCAGGTGCTGCCTGGCTCTCGGGCGAGAGCACGAGAGCAGGGTGCGAGGGGAGCCAGACGGGCAGAGGCGGCAGATTCGTGGTCCTGGGACGGCGTCGGTGGAGGGGTCCGAGGGGGGATCGGAGGCGGCGCGGAGGAAGGACTCGAGGGAGCGGCGGAGGGAGGTCAGCTCGCGGGAGGTCGGCGAGAAGCGGCGTTCTAACAGGTGTTGTGTAGGAGGAGGTTGGGAAAAAGTGGGGGAACAAAGGAAAAAGAGTGTTTCAGATTGATTTGCTTTGCCGAATTATTACTGTACAGATTTAATAAAGTGCCCATTTGATAGGAAGACCAATAGATAGCCCTTCGAAATAATGTACGTGCTCGATAGGGAAAATTTGATTGGACGACAAACTGTATATTTGTTACGAGTATCAATACAAAAAATAAATCATAGCAAGCAGGAGTAATAAATGCACAATACTTTTTTGTACGCAGTGTTTTTTTTCAGGCCGAGAAAGTGACGTCGAGGTGCTTCATGACGAAGTGCGTCCGGACCTCCTTGTACCTGCGCCTGATGGGGCGCCTGCACAGAAAGCAGGTGTAGCAGGACGGCCCCTGCTGCAGGATGTGTGGCTCAATGAAGCTGTCCAGGCGCCGGATGACGGGAGAGTCCTCGGGCATGTGGCTCATGGCGTGGTTGCGCAGGTTGAACATGTCGCGCTGCACCGAGTGGCAGATGAGGCAGGTGTAGGTGCAGGCCGAGCCCGAGCCCGGCGCCGGGCTGGTGCGGGCCGCCACCGTCGACAGGTAGGAGGAGAGCTCGTTTCCCAGGTCCACCGCCTCCATGTCGGTCAGCGGCTGCGGCTTCGGGCGCCGATTGTTTTTGCCGCCTCCTATCATAGGGACGGCGTCAGGAAGAGCGGGGGGATAAAAACAAGAATGCGTGATGTGTTTTTGCCTCGGATTGGTTTACTTATGGCATGGGTTTTAAAGTACTTGTGTGCATGTTTGCTTGTTGCACTGAAAAAAGCTATGGCGCTCCGCAAACTGGACAGGGTAAATGAAAAACGCGCAAAGTCGTTCCTTTAGATTCTCGCATAAATATATTTTTTCACAGCTTTTTCTTTCAATAATCCTCCGTCACTGCACAACATCGAGCTGCCTGGCAAAGTTTGAGATCTTGATTCCCCTGTACTGCGGGTGCTTCCTGAAGATGTGCGTGCGAAAGCTGTTCTTGCTGAAGCTGACGTGCCCGCACCCCGGGTCTGGGCACACGTACTCGACCGTCTCCACGGCGTGGCGGTCCTCGAAGTGTCGCCGCAGGTTGCCCTTATTGGCGACGAAGGTGCCGCAGACGCGGCAGAGGTTGCCCTTTTCGCCTGCGTCGATGACCTCGGACGCCATGTACTGCCTCACTCCGGCCGGGTAGTACAGCTTCTGGTGAGGGGCTGAAAGTGTAGTAGGTACATCTTGGACTGAGATTCTTTCCAGACAAAGACGAGGATATTGAGTTTTTCTCTGACCCAGTTGGGTGTGCCTCCCTTGCGCAGTCACGTACCGCACATATTGTTCCCCTCCTCCCAACATTTTTGTTCATCTCACTATACGGGCGCTGGATCGTCATGATAAACACTTTCTTGTTCTTGCTTTTCTTCCGCCGGTTCTCCTCCTCCTTCCCCAATCTTGATAGCAAACTCCATGGGCCTAAATCCCCTGTACTCCAGGTGCTTGGTGTAGAGATGGTTGGAGAAGGCGGACCGCTTGTCGAACCTCCTTCCTCCGCACTGGGGCGCAGGGCAGGCGAACACGAATTCGGTCTGGGCGTGGGCGTGCTCAAAGTGGCGCCGGATGTTACGGCGGTGCGTGAAGCGGCGGCCGCAAAGGCGGCACAGGAAGCCGCCGTGGGCGCCGCACGCGATTTGGGTGCTCATGTAGTGGTCGTAGTCGCTCAGGCGGTAAGGGGCGGAGGCGGAGGCACCTGGGGAGAACGGGCAAGTTTTGATCAGAGGAGTCTATGCAGCGATACTTCACACCCGCTCACTCTTGGAATAGCTTGGCCGGGCACAGGCACTTCTTTTGAATTATACAGTTCGAGAAGTTTTTAATTTTGGTTGGAGTCCATTTCGCCTTGCAAAAACTTTCGTCGGACAAAGTTTGCTTCCTCATTCTAGTCCGGCGTAATCTATGCGGTGAACTGAATTAAGTTTGTCCTCTTGTACTGCTGGTGCTTGATGAACATGTGATTGCCGAGGACGTTCTTGGTGCTGAACCTCTTGCCTCGGCACTCTGGGCAAGAAAAGAAGTGGGTCCTGACGGCGTGTACGTCTTCGTTGTGGCGTCTCAAACTGATGTAGTGCCGGCTGTCGCAGAACAGCATAGCCTGATGCCGCCCATAATAGCTCCCTATACTCCTGAAAGCTGGAGACTATCTTCCCCACAGGCGCTGGAACGAGACGGAGACGGGAATATTTATAAGCCAGGTTGGCCTTTTCTCCATGTAAGGCCTTAGCCGGACTCTATTCGTACACAATGCACTTCGTCTGGTCCATTCCCCGCAGCTCTTCCCTATGCTTGAGGCTGATGTGGTTCTGGAACGAGTTCTTGGTCTTGTATATGTTTCTGCATATCGGGCAGCGGTACCTCACGCCCGTGTCCATGTGAGAGTCCTGCAGGTGCTGCTTGATTCCGGTCAAGTCTGTGCGAGACCTGCTGCAGATGAGGCAGAGGTAGCCCTTGGCCGTCATCAGGGTCTTCTCGGCCACCATCTGCTCCAGGCTCGATGCCGTATACGGAGCGAGGCCTCCTGCAACACGAAGAAGAGTAGGAAGACTCCATCAGGTTCCACACTGGCCCTTTGCTCGTCATCTTGCTCCTGCGCGTTTTGCATACGGAGGTGCCGTAGTACGAGACACACATACACGTGCACTCGCCATATGTTTACCAAGTACCGGTACTACGGAGACACTGCTAATTGAGTCCCAAGATCCGTTTCAAGGATGAGGGAAGTTCGAAATACCAGTTTTGTAACGCTTGAAAAAACGCCGTTATATGTTTCTGACACTTTTATAGTAACGTAATGACGAAAACATACATGCATAAAGAATTTGCTTACATGTAATATTATAATGGTGGCACAAATGCGTCCAAAATTATACCGAAAATACGCGGTAGCCTTCACAATAATTTCGGCAATCGTTTAGTTCTATGACCTCATGTTGCTTGTTTCGGCCCACTGATAAACCTTGCACTGTTCAATGTCCCCTCCCTTCAAGACTCCGTGGCCGGGCGTAATGGAGATGTGAACTGTGAAAGAGTTCTTGTTCTTGTACACCCTCTTGCACAGAGGGCACAGATAGCGATAACCGGACTCGATGTGGCCGTCGGCCATGTGCTGTCGAATGCCCTTCTTGTCCGACCGGGCCTTGCCGCAGATTAGACAGACATGTCCGTTAGGGGTAACCATGACCTTGTCGCGCAGGAGGTCTTCTAGCGTCTCCCCGGTGCCTCCGCCGCTACCTCCTGCAAGGAACGACGGCAAAGGGGGATCATCGACTCGGGCAAGAGGAATATTATCATTTCTTCGCCGTTCCGTCTCCTTTATATTTTTCGCTTCTTCCTTGAGAATTTTGCGACATCCCCTACGTGGCGGAGTCAGTCATCTATACCGAGACTCTTCCATGTCTTCTCTAGTCTCCAGCTTTCGTAGGATCATTTGACGGTGCACCTGTTCAGGTCCAGCCCCTTGAGGTCTCTGTGCAGCCTGCTCATGTGGCAGGCGAAGGCGTGCCTGCTCTTGAAGTCCTTCTGGCAGATCGGGCAGCGGTAGATGATGCCCGAGTCAAAGTGGAGGTCCCTGAAGTGGATCTTCATCCCGGCAAGATTGGTGCGGGTGCCGCCGCAAATGAGGCAGAGGTAGCCGCGCTCGGTGGCGGCAGACTTCTCCCTCAACATCTCGTCAATGGTGAGGCCTTCATGGCCTGCAAAGGTTGGGGGTGAAAGGGTTGAGGCTCGGAAGACGAACAACTCATTCGTGATCGTGACGCTCGTCTTCTGTAGGAGAAACTGTTTCCGCGCTTGACAAAAATAATCTTCCATTCCACGAATATACAATATCACTGTTCTCCTCCCCCCACTTTTCTAAGGGGTATATTTGGTTTCTAGCAGTTTTTTGAAAGCAAAAGGGCTTCTCGTTGCGCTCTTGTGTTCAGGGTGCTCAGTGCTCATGTGCCGGTGAGAGCTGTAGATGTTCTTGAACATTCTGGGGCAGAGAGGGCAGTGGTAGATCTGGACGGCGCAGTGCTTGATCTTGAAGTGCCTCCTCAGCTGCGACTGGACCACCTTACGGCACAGGAGGCACAGTCCGCCGCCGCCAACGTTGCCGCCGCCGCTGCCGCTCCCATCCGTGGCCATCCGGACGGACTCCGATAGGTAGCGCCGAAACGATTCTTCGCTGAACTCTGTGGCCGCGCGTGAGTGCGGCAGGAAGAACGGGAGGAGTTGTCTGTGGTTTTTTGCTTGCACTTATTGGTCTCGCTTTAATAACTTATACAGCCCAAAAACCGCGACGACACAACAAGAAGTGATACCTGAGAAATCTCGACACATCCGTTCCTAAACGGACGGCAATCAACTTTTTAGGAGCATATGCCATTTTGGAGCTGAACTACTTACAACCGATTTAATGGGCAGTCAAAAGCTGGCGGGAGCTCTGCTTTTTTCAAACATTTAGTAAAATATTGATTGAAAGGCATCAGCTTGTTTCAAACTTCAGATCACTTCGTGAAAAAATCTTTTCTCTGGAAAACCTCCCAGCAGCAATTGACCGATGAGTGGGAGATAGCTTAAAGTGCTCACCCTTGGGCGCGTCCGACGATCCTCCTGCTGCCTCCCCTCCTCCTCCTCCTCCACCGGGCGGCATATCGTGTCCCTCTCCGTAGTCGAACGCCTCCGCGTCCTCCTCTCCGTAGTCACCGTAGTCCTCTTCGCCGTAGTCGACCCCGCCGTCCGCCGCCGCGCCGTCCCCGGGACCTCCTCCTGCCCCGTCGCCGTAGTCGTCCTGCTCTGGGTGGCCACCGCCGAGGGCAAGAGGATTCTGTAGATGGTGGTGCTCCTCTGTCTTCACCGGGGTAACATCCTGCCCAAAGAAGGAAATACGATATTTAAGGTACAATAGCGTAGAAGCCTTGCAATAGACTTGCAAGTTAGCTATACCTGAATATCATCCTCGTTGCCCACCTTCTGTACCTTGGCCCTCCCTGCTGATGCCGTCGCGCCGCCACGGGGCCTCTGGTTCTGCTGCTGCCCGGGCGGGGCGGGCCTCTTCTTTGGCGGGCCTCCGCCTCCAACTCCTCCCCCGTCTCGCTTGATGCCTCCGGGTCTGGCGTGCCCTCCTCCTGCGCCTCCTCCTCCGGGGTCTCCCCCAACTGGATCGTCGCCGGCGTTCTGCGTGAGGCCCTTGATCTTGAGATCCTCGGCGACGGCCAAGAAGGCGTCCAGCTCGTCCTGCGCCACGTTGACCTCCCCGCGGTACATGAAGTCGATGACGTTGTCAAGGTCTTTGGCTGAGACGCCGCGCAGGTAGATGACCGGGTGCAGGAAGGCGGCGAGGGGGCCGGCGGAGGCGGCCTGGCGGGACAGCAGGCGCCGGAAGAACGGGGAGCAGGTGGACAGGACCACCCTGTGCGCCTGAACAACGTGGTCGCACCCGGCGCCCGCCGCCAGGGATACGTCGTAGAAGGCGCCGGGGTCGCCTCGCTTGGCCGGGGTGGACCCGGAGGGCGCGCCGGCGCCGTCCCGGTCCCGCAGGTCACGGAAAGAGTCCGAGAAGTGGGATCCGAAGTCCTCCCACCGGAGGCATAGCAGCTCACCGGCCTGGGATCCCATGTCGACGCGGGGGACGCCCGGAGGCTGATCGGGTGTTCGGGAGGGGTCAAACTCAAGAGCGAACCCGGAGAACCCGTTGGCTGGCGCCGGAGAAAGAGTGTGCGATAAGACGATAACTTCGAAGTTCGAATTTCGAGTTCGCTTCGATTTTCTTTCAATTCTTTGAAACCACAAACTAGAGATGGAGTCGAGGTCGGCCCGAGCCCGAAAGCCCGACGGCTTGACAAGGTTTTTCTCAGCCCGACTACCATATGCTAAGTATTCCCAACTTTTTATGCTAATTTCCTCAGCTAGATTTAATAGCATAAAGGACGGGACGTCTCTATTCCCACAGAACCGGCCCGACTTTTAAAATCAGACTCGCAAGCTTTTTTGTTCCAAAGAAAAAGATTTTTTAAAATAGGCTTAATTATTCCGTGTTCTTGTCCCAGTTTTAACTTTTTTATTTTGAGCGTATATCACAAGCTCTCTTTATCGCGGTTATTTTTGAATTGAACTTGCATTCCCTTCCTTTTTACAAGTCGAGCCTGAGTCGGGCTGAGCCCGGCCAGACCCGAGCCCGACTTTTGCTAGCCCGACACGGCCTGAGCCCGACTTTAGAAGGCTTGACTCCATCTATACATCAAAAATTGAAAACAAAAAACTTTTGGGAATAACTACTACCCCCTATTTACTTCCCCCCACATCATAGCTCAGTCTCCCCCGTCAGATGTCGTGACCGATCCTTCTGGGCGGACATCAGCTGATAAATACTTGGGACATCTCCTTCTCCCTTATCTCTGTCACTTGGCCGAAAAGAATTAGGTGGCATTTACCCAAAAATGTTACAAGTAGGTCATTTTCCCGACATTCATGGGGTCACTTGCCCGAAAAAAATGGTTTTGAAACTTTTTTTTGGACTGTAAGTAGCAAGACAAGACTATTATAAATGAGCAAGAGTAATTTCCCGAATTCCTTTTTTTCCAAGGAAAAAATATTATGAACAATAAAAAGCTGTTGACTTTTGAACGTGGCAGTTTATTGACAACCCCTCACCCCTTATTCCGAGAAATTTTCCCCATGGTATGCGTAGAAATCCGGAAAAAATGTTCTCAAAATGCACATTTTCACATAATTTCTGAAGAAATTCCATGTTTTGGACTATTTTTGGTGATTTTTCTTGCTTTTCCCCCCTTCCCCAATACATTTCTTCCTGATATTTGTAATGGCAATACATTACCATTACAATTTTGTACAAGGAAGTGCTGCATAAAAACAGAAATTATGAAGGTTTAAGAAAATTTTTAACATAACAATCTTCAATTCATATATTTTTTAGCCTTGTTGCAATATATTTTTTTCAAAAAGTTACTTTTTGTTGCCAACAAATGTTTTTTTATTTCAAGAAATTGTAATAAGTATTACCTGGCAAATCAAGGTTATACATTACTTTTTTTGATAAATGTATTGGCAATACCAATACAAAACTGAAAAGTTTATTGAATTACAGTATTGGCAATACAAGTATTGCATTACTTTAAGGCCCTGCATACAAGGATTGGCGGGCAAATGACTACTTCTTTACGTAGTCCAGTATTTGTCTTTTCAGGGAAATGACTCCTTTGATATTTTGGGGAAATGCCGCGACGCCGTTGTACATACGGGGTGTTTCTCTGGGTTTGAAATGTGGCGTTGGCTGTCAATGACTGAGCAGCAGCACGGCCTGATGTAGGTGGGGAAATTTACTCATGCTCATACGTGGGCATGGGGGGGGGAAGGGTACTGTTACCCCCTCCGGAAGGGTAAAGTCCGACTCCCCCCTCCTGCCGGACACTATTGACCCCCCCTTGTCCCAAGAATAAATTATATTGACCCCCCTTTTGTCCCGAGAAAATTTTTCCCCGACTGCAAGTAGAAAACATAAAAAATGTGCCTTAAAAATGCAAAATTACACATATTTTGAACATTTTTTAATTTTTTTAAAAAAGTGCATTTTCAGGGCTCTTTTTGAAATTTTGAAAAAAGTGTGGGTGGGGTGTGGGTCATAAAGAGGATCCTAG
>JAAUXV010133149.1_pt1 | contig 11417 bp, 10 predicted proteins | sample 7278181 | NCBI WGS metagenome assembly JAAUXV01 (sample SAMN14350114, study PRJNA611818) | marine sediment metagenome | isolation source: surface marine sediment (2.1m) | place: French Polynesia: Moorea | collected 2018-08
CCCCCCCCTACGCCCACGTATGGTTAAGGTGTCAAGATCATCTTCCAGCTAAGAGGTGCTCCAGGTCGCAAATATGCGTCAAGCCAGGACTGTGTGTCTCTGTCATGCAAGTACTTGGAGACAAGAATGCTGAACAAGCCTTTCTTCGATCCAGCTGTTTGTGAAAAAACTGCCATGAGACTTGACATGAACCTCTAAATAAACCAAACCTAAAGTTTGAAGACTGTGCAAAATTTAGAGGCTTAAGCGGGAACACTGGGCTGAAAATAATTTCAAATAAACATGTCGAAGTTTCTTAGCTTTATTATTATTTTTTTACCTTCACAATCCGCCCTTTTTCCGGCGGAATTGACCAACCAAAAACATGACAAATGTACGTGAGCTGCTTGCGCGGGGGCGAACATTTAAAGCAAGCAGGATAGGTGCGGGGGAGGCATCCTGCGGGCAAAAACACTGACAAAAAAACAAAGAAATCGGTGGAAGGAGAGACGAGAGATGGAAGTTGCTTTAGTTTAAAGATGCTCGGTGTCGGAAAAAAGGGGTGGAAAACTCAAGGAATTGTGGAGAATAATTACATAAACGTATAAAAAGTTTCCTACATCTCGTTACTCTTTGACAGGAGCAACTGTAGCAGCAAGCTTAGAGTGAAGAACATTAAGCAAGCGGGGGAAATTCAAAGTAGCTTAATCATCCTCCATGCGGTTACTTTTTTCCTCTTTCTCCTTCGAACGAAATTAATTCTGACAAGACTTGGACAGAGACATGTTTTCGGGACCGTCGGCACTCTCATTTTCAACAAGCGTCCTCTATTGCGTCTTTCTTGGATGGATTCTTCCTTCTATCGGATGCTGGTGAAGAGGTTGAGCGCTGACTTGGCCTCCTGCAAACACGTTTTTTTTATTAGAAATGAAAAGAGTGTATGGGAATATGAGGCGTTTCTTATCACCTTTTGCGACCTAGCCTTAGAGAAGACGTTCCAAAACCGGAGCGTCTCGTCGCCGGCGCCGGTGACGATGGCCTCGCCGTCGGGAGACATCGCCAGGTAGAGGACTCGGTAGGAGTGCCCAGTCAGCTTTGCCACCTGAACCAGGCTGGGGTACTTCCACACCAGGATCTGGTTCTGTGAGTATCCGTGGGTAGAGACTAGCTCGGAGGCGTGCTTGGACCAGGCCAGGTTGCACACCTGGCTGCCAGTGTCCACAGACTGCATGGGCTGGCCCGTCAGGGTGTTCCAGAAGCGGATGCATCGGTCGGCCGTGCCTCCGCCCGAGGCCAGGAGGCCGTGGTGGTGCGGGGACCAGGCGATGGCCTTGACGGCGGCGATGTGCTCCGTGTAGGTGTGCACAGGCTGGAGGGACGAGAGGTTCCACACGAAGAGCTTGTTGTCGTTCCCTCCCGAGGCCAGGTACTGGTTGTCCGGGCTCCACTTGAGTCCGCAGACCTCCTGCCTGTGCCCGACCAGCCTGCGCTCGGCGTTGACCGAAGGGGTCCTGACGTCCCTCTGCAGGATGAGGCGATCCCTGGACCCAGAGGAGAGCATGTCGCCGTTCCAGGCCAGCGCCCCAACCCTAGCAGAGTGGCCCTCCAGGACGTTGACCCTCTTTGATGCGGCCACGTCCCACACCTGCACATACCCCCTGTGCGTGCCCACCGCCACCAGGTTTCCCCTCTCCGACCAGGAGACGGAGGTCACCGTGTCGTTGTCGGAGGTGAGGTCGCAGAGGCGCGTCACCTGGGAGGTGCAGGCAGACCACAGGTACACACAGGCGCCCAGGCCGACGCTCAGCACGTTCTGGGAGGACCAGTCCACAAGGTTCAGGTAGAAGTCGTCCTGGAGCTCGGGGGCGTCGAGGACCTTGAAAGGGATTTTGGAGATCTTCCTGGAGGCCTTCCTCGGTGAGCGAAGGAGCTTCTGTGACTTAGAACTGATGGGGGTGAGGCTGTAGGGGGAAGAGGGCTCATTGATCACGTTGGACCTCTTGGTACGGTACTGGAACAATAATAAGATTTCGGTTGTTACTAGATTGTACGCGGAACGAGAGGGATACAAGCGAATTCTAAAAATTGCACTACTCACGCTGAACAGGTTCCTGGCCACCGGCACGGGCGAGAGCGCCCTCCTCTCCTCCGTGGCCTCCTTGAAGTCCTCAATCCCTGCGCCCAGCACCTCGTTCTGCAGGAGGGAGGAGTAGACGAGCAGGGAGTAGTCCTTGCTCCCCTCGCTTGCGTCCCGGGCGCTCTTCCGCAGGCCGCTAAGGCCGCGCTCCTGGAGTGGAAGAAGGGCAAAGATGAGAAAAAGAACTGGGTAAGAAGAAGCAGTTGTACAGAGCAAAGGAATGTGGAGAATCCATCGCGGACTTTGCCCATTCATCTGAGTGCAAACCCCTCGGAGACTCCCCCTTTTGCCAGTCGCTCTATGTCGTTCTCAGCACCGACGCCGCCAAGATCTCAAGGAGAGGGTCGGTAATATCGGCGACAAAGATGAGAAAAAACTCCCCCAAGTATAACATTAAAAATGGTGAAGATTCTTGCCTGTATCATGTTGAACTCCGTGTCCCACTTGTTCCCGGCCCTGGACGGGATGAACCGATCTGAGTAGAACCTCCCTTTGGAAGGGGACACCAGAGGGGAGCAGCGGAGGAGGCCAACATCGATCTGGAACAAAAGACTTGATTAACTTGCCCAAAATGCTATGTTTATAATTTGATTACCTTTCCCGGACTGTTCTCTCCCGCTCCCGTGGCCCCCGCCGCCGAGGTGGACGGGCTGCCCCTGGCTGCGGCGAGGGCGGCCTCGGCGGCCGAGGACGGGGAGCAAGAGGGGTTCTGCAGCCGGAATAGCCTCCTCTCCCTGTCCAGCCCCTGCGGCGACCCCGCGGCCAGCCTTCGCTCGAAGGCCAGGGCGTTGGCGTGGCGGTGGGGGGAGGAGCGCGCGGGGGAAGCGCCGCTCATCGTGGTGGAACAAGTAGGAGAGGACGAGGACGAGGGCCACGGCCACGGCCTTGCTCCTCCGCTTGGCTTTCTTCTCGCTCTTCTCTTCTTTCCCCCAGTTGGTTTCCCCACCCAAGCGTCTCGGCTCTATGGGCTGCGGGCAGAGGAAGGAGTGTGCGTGGTCGGGCAGCAAGGGAAGGAGGAAAGGGGCAGGTTGGGCGGAACAAGGGAGGGAAATTTAAACCAGGGGATCCGCTCCACACTCCAGGGACTCCACTCCCTCGCTTTGGGGTTTTGGCCCACTCCATCCGCCTCCGCCTCCGCCTCCACCAAGCAACGCCAATGCCAATGCCCCCCGCCCAAGGAGGAGGAAGCAGGTCGACTCCAAAGCCACGCACCAGACACAAAACATGAGCAACCTGACATTGCATCGCGGTAAGCTGCTCCCTAATAATTTTAGTGATTTTTATCGGCCCTTCTCCCTGGTGGCTGGGGAAATAAACAAGCTAGTGATGTGCACACTATGAACTCGCTCAAAATGAGGTAACTTCAATTAATTCCTTAATAAAAGCAAAGAGTCTTGAATCTGTTCACATTGTCACCTTCTCATAGCAGACGGTACATAATGTGAAACATGTCGCATTATTTTACTCCTTGTTTTTCTTCGTTCTCACACAGGCTAAGATACTGCTCTTTATAGCGAGGACGACGCACCAAATGGAAGACTTTTCATTGTGATACACTCCTCAACTTGTTAATAATTTAATTGCTTCTTTCTGTACGCGCTCTCATGCAGGTAGTTTTTTGATTGGATGTCTGAGTGGTTTCGCTCTAAGTAGAATCCTTATTTTGAATTATTTTAGCAGTCTGGCATCGTTGTCTGGGGCACCAGCTTCAGGAGGAGCTGCAACTTCTGCGTACACCGGCCTGCAGAAAAAAAATAATGATTTTTCATATTATTGATACGGAAATACCGTTGACTTCACATTGCCGGGGGGAAAATCCAACTTACCGACATAGGGTAGCTTGACCTTGTAGTGCACGAAGGGGATGAAGAGGGCGGCGCCGAACGCCATGAACGCCATCGAGTAAATGTACTCGATCTAAAATATTTATTAAAGATGTATTTTTGCTCGAAATATGGGAAACAGCAGCAATTGAATAGTATTCACCTTTGGATCATTGATGATAGGGGCGATAACGAGGAAGACGGAGAAGACCAGGACTATGAGGGGAATCGCTATGGGGACCTGAAATATTTTAATACGAAACACCCAGTTCGACAAAAAAATTATTACTGTACCTTGTACGGCCTTGCGATCTCCGGCTTCTTCCACCTGAGTGCGACGAGGGCCGCCATGGCCATCCCGTAGAAGATCCAGACTGTAAAGGAGAAGAAGTCGATGAGGCTCTCGATGTCTCCCTGCAGGATCATGAGGTTGGCGATGAGGGCGTTGAAGAGGAGGGCGGGGGCGGGCGTCAGGTTGTCCTTGTGCACGAAGGAGAGGATGTCCAGCAGGTGGCCCTCGCGGCTCGCCACAAAGCAGAGTCTAAAAGGGAGGATTCGAAATCGATATTTTTATTCGGATTTTCGGCGGTAAATGTGTTTTCCTTCTACTGTATACCTCCCGGCGGCAAAGATAGTTCCGTTGGCGGATCCGAAGGTGGAGATGGCCACGGAGAGAGGCATGATCCAGGCAAAGATACCAAGCATGCGGTTGCCGAAAGTCTGAGGAAAATATTTCAGGAAAGATATTCGACAATGGATTTTTTATAATGAAGTTGTTGTTGCTACTGCTGCTACAAGCCGTGATATAGAATAAAAATAATAAGTAGTTGCTCCTGTAGCTGCTACTGCAGTTAATATTGATAATGCAAGTATTGCTGTTGTTCTTGATAGTGGTTGAGTAATGATGAAAACTTTGAAAAAATTCATACCACTGCCACTGCGTCGCTGATCATCATCTCTGATGGCGACATGACTGCCAGGTACGCCATGTTGACCAGCACGTAGCAGACGGTGACGAGCGGGATGGCCACCACGATTGAGAGGGGCAGGTTGCGCCGCGGGTTGATGATCTCCTCCGTCACATAGTTGAGGTTGTTCCATCCGTCGTAGGCCCACAGACCGGAGTAGAAGGCCAGGGCAATGTTGCCGGCCTTCAAAGGGATGCCTGTCTGCTGGCCAAAGAGCGAGTTGGCGCTGCCATCAAGGGCCTTGTAGGCGCCGCCACAGATGATGAGCACAATGGCCAGCATCTTGCAGAAGGTGAACACGTTCTGCACAGTCGTCGCCAGCTTTACGCTCAAGCAGTTCACCAGCGTCACCATCACTAAATTGAACAAGAACAAACTTTGTTCAATGACCTGCGACAGGGCATTACAAAAAGGACAAACAAGGTGGTTCATCTCTCACATACTGGTATATGATTTCAGAATGGGGTGTGACCCCCTTCCTCAACAGGGTGGATAAAAATACAAGGTGGTTCATCTCTCACTATGATTTCAAAATGGGGTGTGAGTCACACCCACACATGGGCAAGGGGGGGGAGGGGGAGGATTCCCCCCTCTGAGGGTTAAAAACCCACCCCTACCCTAAGGTCGAAAATTGGCTACCTTCAAAGAATTTTTTTATTCTGCCCCCCTCTGAGGCAAAAAATCAGGCATTTTTGACAAAGTTATACTAAAAAACGTGCCCAAATGGGGCACAAAAGGTGCAAAAAATTTTGTGTGTTCCTCAATTGTGGAACAAAAATTCTTTTGTCCCCCCCCCCTACCCCCCCTCTGTGACCCAAAATTGTACCCCTCCCCAACAGGATGGATAAAAATACAAGGTGGTTCATCTCTCACTATGATTTTAGAATGGGGTGTGACCCTCCCACTAGATGATAAAAGTCCCAACAACAGCAGCAACAACCACTCTCACTCTCACTCTATGATCTGTCGGCCCTACGGCCGAGGTAAAAATAAAACATTGAGAACCGCTTTTGCGAAGGATTCAACAAAACTGATAAAGATTGGTGTGGTAAACGAATTGATAACATTTCTGCTCCAAGGAGGCATTGTCGTTAGCGCAGGAACTCTGATTTTCCCTTTGGTCAATTTCCGTGCGGTGGGGAAAAATATTCTGCTAGTCCATTGGTGCCATTGTTTCCATATACATTATTCTTCAGATGGTCTAGATGTATATGTAATTACAGGTATTAGTATCATGCCCAGTATTATCACACAGGTGCAAATTAACAAACACACGTTTACACCTATCATGGTTTGCATCATATTCTTTTGTCGCGCGCTTGTGCTTGGTTTTGGCAGGTAGCGGGCATCGGGAAATTCGATTGCAGGTTGGGGTGCACTCCCAGGCTGTGCTGGGGAGGTTGCAGTAGCAGGCTGTGGTATGGTCGAAGGTGGTGTTGTGGCTGCAGGAGGTGACACAGTTGCTGTTGCTGGTACCACTGTAGGTTGTGCTGCTGCATCAGGTGGTGGTGGTGAAGGAGCAGCTACAGGTGGATGTACCTCTGCAGGTTGTGATCCTGCAACAGGTGTTGCCGGAGATGCTGTGGTAGCAGGTGGCAGTGGCAAGTGACCAGCATCTGGAAATGCTGTCTTGGGTGGAGGAGGCGGTGCATTTTGGGCAACATCTGGGGAGTTCTGCTCTTGATCATTGACAGCATACAAGCCAAGTCTCCTCCACTTGCTGATTTCTAGTTTTGTTACTCCTGCTCCAGGCAGACCAAGATCAGAGCCTTTGGAAGGAAGTATTTCTCTCTCTATTGTTGGCATTGAAACATTGAATACTAAATGTGGTTGATCAAAGCAAGAAAATGGATTTGTAGACAGCACTTGCAGAGAACCCCTTTTAAGGATTAGTTTATCTATGTGCCATGAAAATGGCTATATCTTGTAGGCATCCTCATTGAAGAAATTTGATGCACTTCACATTTACATCATCCATTTTTTCAACAAATCAAACAAAAACCGATTGCCAAATAGAAACTTAACTCTTTGTGTGTGCAGGAAAACATTGATACCAGAATTATTATGGTTTTTACCCGCAGATCTAGTTTTTTCAGGGTCATGGTCGGGTCGGGTCGGGTTTTTGACCTTCGAGTTCGGTTCGGGTCGGGCCTAAAGATCCGGGTTTGGGTCAGGCCTGCATTTTTTGGGCTTTGGGCCCCAACCCAAAAATGAAGCATTTTTTAAATAATTTATAGTATATAATTTATTTTAAAACTACCTATTTGGGCCCGCTTCGCTGGTCCTGTAAACTCAGTTCATCTTGATACTATTAAAATCAAATTTTTATAAATGCACCTCCCCGCACCTTGTTTTCCCAAATTTATCAAAATAACGCCCTTTAAATTCAAATTCAAACTCTTTTGCCTCCCCACACCTTGATTTCCCAAATTTATTAATTTCCCGCCCTTTAAATTCAAATTTTAACTATTTTGCACCCCACACATTGATTTCCCAATATTGTTAATTTCCTCCCCTTTAAATTCAAATTCAAACTGTTTTGCACTCCCCACACCGTGATATCCCAATTTTATTAATTTCCTGTCATTTAAATTCAAATTAAAACTTTTTTTTCCTCCCCACACCTTGATTTCCCAATTTTATTAATTTCCTGCCCTTTAAATTCAAATCCAAACTTTTTTGCCTCCCCACACCTTGATTTCCCACATGTTAAAAAAGAATATTTTTAAAGTTTGAAATTTGAATTTGAATGTTGACACACTTTGATTTCACACAACCAAAATATTTATTTAAATCAAATCCAGAAGGAGGCTATATAGTGGTTAAGGGTGGGCATATCCAATATAGACAGTTTTGGTCACAGAGTGACCCATATTTTTTATGTCCTTAGACCATGCCCTTTGAGAATATATATGGTTTGTGGGGTCTATCTCTCATAGTTTTAGAGAAAAATGAGGACAGACAGACAGACAGACAAACATACATACATATACGGCAAATTTATATATAGAGAGATTTCTTTTTTAGGGACTTTCGTTTATGGATAACAGTGCAAAGAGACTGGGCCATATTGCGTACATATAAAGCTTTGCATAAGTGTCATGTGATTTGTTGTCAACAAGAAAGGTCGTTTTGTCCAAATAAAACTTTTTTTTGTGAGAAAACTGCTAATACTTGTGACAACAACGTAACTCCAATGACGGTTATCAGATTTATTTATGAATTTCATTCAAGTTTGAAAAAACTTTGCTCAACTACCTCTTTACACTGGAACAAATCGTCTTTTATTCCATCAAGTACACTTTGTCGTTCATTATTTGAAGAGAGTGCTTTAGTTCCTTTAGTATTTGACCGATCTTATTTTTTGCCTTCCCATTATCGTCAATTTCTTGATTGGTTGATTGACAGGCTTTATTATCCAGGGATCTCAAATGCAAACGATTTATTTCAATTAAGAATTGATTTGAAAGAAATGGCTCAAACTATGATAGAACTAGTAAGCAGGAAAAAATTTGAACTTAACTTTCAAACTGCATTTACAGCTGCAAACGCCCACTTGGAACCCCCTTTCACTGCAAAAGAAGATTTTAGCAAAAAACATTCTTTAATTGTTTTAAAATTATTGTCCAACAATTCAGAAACATACTTTTTTCACAGATATGACTGTTCGGATTCCTTTCTCTTTAAAAAAAATAGGACTTTTATTGAAAAAAATGCTAATGAAAAAATTGATTTTTCCATTTCAAACACGTTATACGTTCCAGGCTACCAAATACGGACAATCGTAGCTTCGGAACTATCAAAAATTGTAGAAAAAGTAGAAGAGGCAGCTCTTGAAAAAAAGACAAGTTTTTCTATCGAATGCAAAAAGTACACCCATCTTTTCCTATGGTTAAAAGAAGCTGATTTTCTGAAGCCTCTTCAAATAAGTTCCTTAGATAATCCTAGGCTAATATTCCTTGCACTCGGTTTAAGCAATGCACAAGATATTTCCTCTAATTTCCCTCCTGTTGTAATGTGCCATATTTATGACAAAAATGCTAAAAAAGCGACTGATACAAACAAATCAGAATTTTTTTTTCCCGAGTTAGAAGAAAGTTTTGGACTGGTTGTAACAGGACTACATTTAATCGGAGCTCAATGGCAAAAAAATAAATATGATTTAATTTCATGGTCATCAAAGAGATACGACAACGACACGACAAAAAAAGTTGAAGAATTGCCAAATTTGTGGATTTCTTCATGGTTTCCAAATAAAGTAAAAAGAGCAAAAGAATTTGTAACAATACCATTATATAAAAACGATTGTGATGAAAATAGTGAGCTTATTTGTTTTTTAAAAATCCGTTCTTCCAATATATCAAATTCAGACCTTAAAGCAAGATCCATTTGTTTCAATGTAAAGCACCAATAGTATGTGAAATAAAAATGTTGAAAAAAGGAAAAAAATAACCATACTTTTTTTATTTGATTTATTTTGTCTCACAAAAATTGCGGCTAAAAAGGTTCACCTTATATTGTAGGTCTAGAATCACATCGTTATTTGCAAAAAAGGTTTTGACCGCAAATCAAAAAGTTTTTTAGTTATGAGTGCTTTGGTAAAGGGATTGTCAGAAAAAATAAAGACAGCAAAAAAGGGTTTTTTGAACTACCCTTTTCCAACAGAACAGTAGTTCTAATAAAAAGTACATTTTTTTCTTGCAAACGAAAAATACCAAAAAAAGTTTTATCCAGATTTTGTTTTTTAATATATACTGGGCACAAACAGTCCATTAAAAAAGCTACAGTGAAAGTTACTAAAAGGGCTGGCCCGCTCTGGTGGGCTTGTGAAACACAGCTCCAATTTTAGCAAAAATGAAATTTCAACTTTTTTCTGTCTCCTCACACTTTGATTTTCCAACCGTATTCATTTTCAACCCTTTAAATTCAAAAAAGTATTTTCCATCCACTGATTTCCCAATTTTATCAAATTCAAATTTAAAAATATTTCCCAATTTTTTATTTTCCCGCCTTTTAAATTCAATAGCTGTCATGTCAAGTAGCACTCCGAGTTGTTGTTGCCAGGGGCGAGATTTTTGTGTTTGTTCCTCATACGCGACGTAGCATAAATAGCAATTTATTAATTTACGTAGGTGTATCATCAAATTATATGACCCCTGACCAGAAACCTGTTCTTCGTGTGAACAATTGTTCTAAAAAAAACATCTAATTGCACATTTTTAAGTTTCGAAGAATACTCAGACAGAAACAAAAGTAAAAATCTTGTTCTTTCCACACACAAATATTTCGATAATTTATATACATATAAAACAGAAAGGTGTGTGTTTGTCTGTTTGTTTGTCTCCATTATTTTCCCAAACTATTAGATGAATCCAGACCAAACTGGGCATCATGGCGCATGGGAATGTTTTCCACATATTTCTAGGGGGTACCCTGTTGTTTTGGAAAACTAAAAATTCTATTGCTCTGAAAAAAGTAAAAAAAATCAAATTCAAAAAATATAATGGTGAAAAAGATCCTATTTTGGGAGGGAAAACCAGTGGTTAAACTTAAGGGAGGCAAAATAGTTTCAATTCAATGAGTTGGAAAAAACACAAAATTTGAAAATGAAGGTTTGGAAAAGCCAAAAATTGAATTTAAAGGGCAATGTAAACAACATTGGGAATTCAAGGTTTGAGGAAGGAAATGATGTTTCACAGGCCCAGCGGAGCGGGCCATTATTTCTAGTCCTAAAATAAAAAAGAACAAAAAACATTACTTGACCTAGCGGCTACCACCACATGAAAAACTAAAGGTTTTGCAATCTCTGTTTATTGTTTCTGACCGCTAAATATATGTCAAATTTGTTGAGAAGGTGTCAAAAATGTAACAACATACTACAAAGTTTGCTCAGAAGTCTGTCTGTTTATTGCAAAAAAATTGTTCCGAGTCGAAAAAACCCCCCACATTTATTAGGGATTTTTTCCAACTATGATGTTGTCTAGGAGCAAACACGTCAAGGCGCGGCGCCGGCTACTATGTGCACGTGCGGTTCTTTTGCACGTGTGTCCCTTTTTGCGAGAAAGCTACAACGCAACAGCTGCAAAGTAAATGGTGGTTTGAATGACTCATATCTGAAAAATTCCGACTGAAAAAATTATAAAATATTTTTTTAAGCAAGTCTTTGATTTACTTTCACAGGCAAAGGCAAATACAGTTTTTTAGGTTCTCAAAAAAAGTCGCATCTTGGATTTCCGGAAGGGGTGACAGCACTTTCCTGAAAAAATATAATTTGCCTTGAATAGTCGAAAAAAATCTCCTTCCACTAAAAAAATTCAGGCATTCCTCGACATACTCAGGGGTCATTTGCAGGAAAAGCATTTTTGTCTATGCTGGTCATAAATATATATATTATATAAATTAAAGGGTGGCGACACAGCCAAAGTAATTATAGTAGCATGTTTTTGGAAAATATGTTTTTGGGGCGATATCGTGAGTGAGTGAGTGAGTGAGTGAGAGAGAGAGAGAGAG
>JAAUXV010032428.1_pt1 | contig 11407 bp, 18 predicted proteins | sample 7278181 | NCBI WGS metagenome assembly JAAUXV01 (sample SAMN14350114, study PRJNA611818) | marine sediment metagenome | isolation source: surface marine sediment (2.1m) | place: French Polynesia: Moorea | collected 2018-08
CCGAACTGACTTCTCATTCCATGGAATGGAAATTACCAGACTCGGTTTGCAATCGTGAGCTGGCGCGAGTTTCCTTGTCAATTTTATCCCTGTCAGAGTTGTCCAATCCCGACCCTGCTGCCTTCCTAAACGATCCCTTCACGACGTCCTCCTTCTTCCCCACCAAGTGCCAAGTCAAGGTGTCGAGGCCCTTCGCGGGAGGGCCTCCCCTCTTAGCTCGGACGATCGATTATCAGGCGATCGATCGGTCCTCACCTTCTTTTTTTGTCGTTCGTCCCTGCCCCCGTTTGCAGTTTCCCACGTATGACAGACGGGGCTGTAGATTGTAGGTGGGCTCGCCAATCGACCCTGAACTATTTCGCTCAAATGCATGGACCAAAAAAATGTGTTTTACAATTGTTTTCGCCTTTTGACTAATAGACGTGTTTCTCTCTCTTTTCTCTTCCACAGGCGCTGGAGAGTCCGGCAAGAGCACCATCGTCAAACAGATGAAGTGAGTTACTCAACGGCGAAACATTCTTTCTCAATCTCCCTTTCCCTCAACTTTTAAAATGATAGTATTACAGGGTAAAGAAAAGATCCGTGGCCCTTTTTTACCGTGAAAATGTAGAAAAACCTTCTCCCAAAGTAGGAAACCAGGTACCTAAATTCCCAAGGCAATCTGCAATCTGCCTCCGCCGCCTTTTTAGGAAAGCGCATGACACATTTATAAGCCCGGTGGGAGAACTGGGAAGACACCTGTCAATGCCTGGCAAGCCGAAGAGTGATGTGAAGTTGCCGGGAAGTAAAAGCAAAGCATAGCGGGATGAATTATGAAAGACCCTTTTCCCCCTTCCCTCTTGCCTACAGTTCATGCACGGTGCCCTCAATCTCAATCACCGGGAGGATTTTTTTCTCCGGACTGGCAGCTACAGCGGGGGCTCTGGGGATCCGCCGCCGACTGCGTGCATTTAACGACCCTTCCGTCTTCTTCCTCCGACCCTGGGGCCGAGCCCCCCCCATAAAAGTGCCCCCCCCCTCCCTCTCACCACCTCAACCTTCTCAATGTGAGAGGGGGAGTGGGACTTTACGTACACGTGCACCTGATGGGAACTCCCAACATTTCCCTCCCCCTCGAAAGTAAGAGAGAGAGGAAAAGTCGATAAGTCCCATTCCCTTCTTCCTGTGGAGCGAGAGGAAAGGAATTTTCTGAGGAGGAAATGGAGTCGGAGGGAAGAGAGCACTTTCCTTTTTTTTCCCTGTGGGGGAAAAAAGGGGGGGAGGGGTTCCACCCGCGGGACTTTTACTGCGAAAGTAAAGTGCCTCTGAAAGCCCCTCTCCTCACTGGGCCCCCAAGAGGCTGCCTGCAACAAAATTAGCTCCTCCTCTTCTCTCGCGCCTCTTCCATCATCATGGGCCTTAGTGGGGAGAAGCGTTGCGCAATGGTGGCGGTAGCGTCCTTTGGAAAAGTTTCAGGACAGTTCCCGGCTCTCATGGCCCAAAGACTCGGAGGGCAAGTCCATGCAATGAGAGGAAAGTTCAAAAACAGCAGGGCCTTTTTGTTGGAGTTCAAAAATTTACACATCTTTCGCGATTCCTTTTTTTCTCGATATTTTTTTTCGATCCACCCAAGTCCTTTTCTTCGACGAAGAGATGGAAAGGGGGCAAAATAACCCTTCCTCTTCACTTTTTCGAGGATGGGGTCTGGGAGGGAGGAGGAAGAGGAGGAGGAGGGCTTCAAAGGAAAATTTTGATTTCGCCCTCCTCCTTTCTTTCGTCGGTGAGGCGGAAAAGGGGAGGAGGAGGAGAAGAGGGAGGATGTTTAAATCCGTCCCTTCGCCGTCGTCTTCATCTTCAATCTTCCTCGTCGTCTCTTCCGTGTTTTACGGCCCCGTTATTCTCCGCCCCCAACCTAAACACATGCACGCCTCTATATCCGACGCGAAGGAAGGAGGGAAAAAGTTTTTGCTAAAGGTGGAGAAGGAAAAGTGCATCTTTTTTTCCCCCTCTATCTGCAAAAACGGGAGAGAATTCCGCAATCACCTAGAGAGCTCGGAAGGAATGGCTCAATTATGGCGTAGGAACAAAGGAGAAAATGCATCTCGTTTTCCGTCGCGCGGAACGGAAAGGATGCTCAACTATCATTATTGTGATAGAGAAAATATACTGTGGTCGGTATTCATGAATACTCGGAGCTCGGTAGGTTTTTCCTTCTCCATCTCCTGTCGCTTGCTTTGCTGCGCCTAGCGGAGTCTGGATTGGCTGTCACACAGGTGGTTCCCCGATAAGTGACACGCGGTGGATTTGTCAGAATTTTACATGAGCTCACTCCTGGTAAATTTGGATATGGTTGATGCACGTTGTATAGCGTCAGTCACAAAACGAACTTCTGTATGGGAGGGTATGTTGGAAAACAAACAATACTTCGATACATGGGGTTCACGTTCGCTCCCACTCTCATTGCCTGCTTGGCTTGGGCTGTCAAAAGCTACAGCATGCAGCAATCTAACGCTGTCACTGCCTCCCCCGTTCGTTCGTACAAAGCAGCCGCAGCTCGATTTCCGAGTCCGGTCCTTCTTTTTCTTCCTTACAAGAGTCACATGTGTCGCCGTGTTTTGAAGCAGCTTTTTTCGGTTTCGCGATCCCCCGTCCCCCGTTCTCGGCTGTAGCAGCATGTGTATTCTCCATTTAGTTGTACTTGCTCACACAGCGGAGAATGGAGCGTGCAATTTCACTTTCCTGTCACGTCTCACCCTTTTTCCGTTTTCTCTTTGAGAAATTGAGCCGCCGCCACCCAGGCTCAGAAGGAAATGGGCCGAATAAATAATTCAGGATAATTCCTTATGGGACCGAGGACAATAGCCTTTCTCGCACATGAAAGACATAATTGCTGCTTCCCTCCGATTCGGGCTGCAGCTAGTGGTGAGGGAGCGGCCAACTTGCGGTGGGGGGGGGGTTGACACATTTTTCATACTTTCTATTCCTGGCCCCGTGCATATAAAAGTGGAACTTTGAATATCTTTAATGCTGCTGTTCTAGCAGAACAATATTGCTTTCACGTAATTTGCCTAGCTGCGTGAGGGAGAAACCCGCCGCCATGACTGGATAACGAATGAATCCCTAATTATGTGCACCGTCCCACGGAGGTTTTTTCGTGTCGAGACGGTCATACGGAATCTTTGTACCTTTTTCCCACTCCCACACAAAAAAAAGATAATGCCTGTTGTTATAACCTTGCAAGTTTGAGTGGGAAACCCTGGTCTGCTTACAACACATTGTGTAACAGATTGTAAAGTCGTCTTTGCGCTGTATGTACGTACGCGTACAGTGTGTACATCCAGCGAAGGCAGTCCAATATTATTAGATACAGCGGCCGGCCTCTTCCCTTTCCGACTCCCCCTTCTGGCGAGACCGCGGGACCATTCCTTTGCCGCGAGAGTCGCGGCGAAAGAAACTGATCGAAGCAAATTGTGGTTGCTTGCAAACATAGCACCAGGGAGAAAAATTCTCCAATCCACTGCATTGAAAGGAGGCGTCTACCAACTCTCAGGTCACAAAAAATCGCTCCCCTATACATGACCTATTCTTGTCGGCAACGTCACTTCCACTAAAGCGGCCCTCCTTTCCTGGCCTGGGTCGATCGGGGGCTCTCACCAAGTGACAGGCTTTTCTGTCGGCCGCGGGGTAGGGGATGTGGTTGGGGGGGGATTCCCTAGGGAGGAAAAGGAGGATCTAGGAGAGGGGGGAAAAGTGGGCCCAGCTTTCGTTGCATCCGAGATTGGTCGGCCCGATTCTTTCCGCCGACGTCCGGGGATTGGGTGAGGAAGGGTTAAAAGCGGGGGATTTGCGTCTGGCCGGCCAACAAGACTTTTTCCGGACCTTTCTTTATTGTTTTTTCTCCTCTCTTCCCTTTTTTTGCCAGGATCATCCACGAGAGCGGCTTCACCCCGGAGGACTTCAAGCAGTACCGCCCGGTGGTCTACAGCAACACCATCCAGTCTCTGGTGGCCATCCTCAGGGCAATGCCAAACCTCGGAATCACATTCGCAAACGAGGACAGAGAGGTGAGACTAGTTTTTGTCACGTTTTCCCGGACGTAGTTCGAAAAAAGTTTCGCACAAGGCTCTTTCTGATAAAAGTCCTAATATTCGGGTGACAGCAATGTAATCTCGCCGCTCATTTCGAGCCCATATCGCTGCTGAGGAAGGCGAGTGCAGTGATGATAGCTCCTTTTTTCCCCACCCACTCTTCCAAAAACAGAATGCAGTGTGGGCCCGCATTTGCGTGTATCACACGAGGGGGTGCCTTTCCCATTTCCGCCTGCCTTTCTCTCATTTCCTTTTTATATGCGGGCTAAAAGGGGACCGCCCACCGCTAGCTCACGTACCAGCAGATACGGGAGGATCGGACGTGAGACTGCGCCGCAGTACATACAGCATTTCCCCCAGATAAAAAAGCCCCGTAAATTCCCCGCTATCTCTCTCTCTCTCTCTTTTCCCGGCGAACGAACGTGGCCTATACCCTTCCCTCCCGCCTCCCAGCACCCACTTGGCCTCCCCCACCGCGGGGCCGTGAACATACGTTCCGTCTCGTTCGACAGCAGGGGGATCGGAGGAGGAGGTGTACGTGGTCATTACATCCTCTCCGTTTCCCATGCCTACACTCGGGAGTCAAATGCTCGGAATGCACGCACTCTTCTCTCGAGATATACATACGTAGTAGTGGAGAGCGGACGCGGAAACAGACGGCATTTCAAATGCAAATGTCAGAGGCAGGAAGGGGGGGGGGGATCGGGGAGAGAGACAGGAAGGGCGGGCAGCGGAAATTAAAAGGGGAGGGGGAGTGACGGGCGGGAAAAGCAGTATCGGAAGGGGGGAAAGTGGAGTGAGTGGGGTGGGGAAACCGACAAGGGTCTGGGTTGGCGTTTAATGAGTTTCCTAATACCTCCCGCTGCCGCCTCGCCATACATAACGTTTTGCCTGCGAGATTTTTCGACGGGAAAAGGGGGGAAGACTTGAAATCGTAGTGAGTAGATGGGGACACCCATATATCCGGATGTTCACACGGCGAAAAAAATGTCATTTCACAAGATGCCGCATTTCACATTTTTCGTGCACTTCTTTTCCAGGCCGACGCCAAGATGGTCATGGACGTGGTGTCGCGCATGGAGGACACGGAGCCCTTCTCGGAGGAGCTTCTGGCGGGGATGCAGCGGCTGTGGGCGGACGGCGGAGTGCAGGAGTGCTTCTCGAGGTCCAACGAGTACCAGCTCAACGACTCGGCGAAATAGTGAGTATTTTTGCAGTGTACAGTCAAAAGGTATATTCGAGAAAAAAAGGTAGCTTTTCCCATTTCCATTCAACTACAATTTCTGTTCGGTTCGGATCAGACTTTGGAAGCGTTAGTATAGAGTCGAGACTTTCTTCGCACTTTTGGGTGATATAAGAGAGTGGAGGGCCCTCCAGAGTTCCAATCCCCTTCCCTCTCCTTTTTTGGTTGGGAGGTGGATCCAGCAGCAGCAACGCCCACGTACCTCTTCCTCCCTCCTCCTCTTCCTCCTCCAAATTCGACGCTTGAGACCTGGAAAGGAGGAAGAGGAAAGAAAAGAATGGCCAAGGAAAGAAAGAGTGGCCTAGGGGAAAATGTCTCCCAGAAATTTGGCCTCCTTGGCAAATAAGCAGAGTTGAGGGGAGCGAGAGCTTGGAGACGATGGTGGAGGATTATTGCTGAGGTCGCTATTCCATCGTAATCCAGCTCCGTCAAATCCGCCAATGAGGCCTCTGGAGCCGCCTTCCATGCTTCTTCTTTGCTTCCATGTTGCCTACGTAGGCACCAGCCGGCCGCCGCTCCCTTCCTTCCTTCTCCGAATGCCCCCCCTCCCAAAAGCGGGCGGGCGGAGGACGGAGGACGGTTTATATAACGCTGGAGGAGGAGAGCGTCGGCAAGGGGGCTGTTCAAACAAGGTTTTGGATCGGAGGAGGTGGAGGTGGAGGGGGGCAGGGCAAACAACAACAACAAAAGATGGGAGGAGGGCCTCCCCTCCCTCCCTCCTTCTTCCAGTATAAAGGGGCCGCCCTCCCGTTTCCCCTCGGAAAGGGGGGAGGGGCGGGAGAAGGGCGAAAACTTGGGAAGCGAAACAGAAGGCGCCGGTTGAAGCTACAAAACTTTGCTCGTGCCGTCCGAAGGGAAAGAGTGGGGTAGGGCGCGAGGAGGGATTTTTACAAGATTGAGTGGGCTGCGGCTTCTGCCAGCCACCGATGGGGAACAAAAAGGGTGGGGAGGAGGGAAAGGGGCCCGCCGCAACAAAAGAGGGGGCAGATTCGGGTCAGGGTCCCCTCTCGGAAATAAACCCGGTTCAACTTATCCGCCATTTTCTTTCTTTCCAGCTTCTTGGACGACCTTAAGCGGCTCGGCGCCAAGGACTACCAGCCGACCGAGCAGGACATCCTCAGGACCAGGGTGAAGACCACCGGAATCGTGGAGGTCCACTTCTCCTTCAAGAACCTCAACTTCAAGTGAGTAACTGCCAGAACCCTTTCCCACCATCCTTCCTCTCATGCCATGTACATTGTACAGTACACTTTGATTCTTATTCCCTTTCCCTGCGAGGGCCTTGCATCAATCATGACGGTGTTCTGCTGTGTCGTAGTGTAGCTTCTTCTCCAGAGAATCGGATATGGGATGAGGGAGGAAAGAAACCTCTTCCTTCTCGTGTGCACTCTCTATGAAAGCCGACATCAAAGGGAAACGCCAGTCCCTCCCTGCTTTGCTTTCTGCGAAATCCTCTCCAGGGAAGAAATCCTTTTTTCGCACCGCGCAGGAAAAATCCTTTCTTCCCTTGTCCCCCCCTCCTCATGTTCTTCTTCTTCCTACGTAGCGGAGGACGTCGACACGTGAGTGAGGCTCCCAAATTGGAGGGATCCTCACTCTTTTCTTCCGTCTCCTCCCTCCTTCAAGCTAAGCCACTCCCCCCCCCAGGACCAACCAACAAAGTCGAGACGAGAGCGAAAAAAAACTTTCTGCCCCCGCCCAGTCCCCCATCCCCTTCTCCTTTTGCTAGCTACACATTCATGATTCGTAGAAAGTCCCCCTCCTTCTCCTCCTCCTCCTCCGTATAGACTCCCCTCTTCCCCCAGCTCAGCAGCCCCCGCGGCGTCCCCTGGCAGAAAGAGAGGCAGGAAGGATGCGTTCGTGTTCTCCGGGGTGACGCCGAGAGGGAGCATGTTTTCGCCAATCCCAGGAGCGAAACTGTCTCAAGACATTGTGCAAAAAGTCTCTTTTACGTACATTCGGCTCGATGGGGCCTTGCATCCGCCCTTACTCTCTGTCCTGGGCGAATCCCTCTTTGAGTCGAGACGACCCTAGCGAGAGAGCTCCTCCTCCGATAAAGTGGCCTTCCAAGGCCAAGTCAGAGAGAGCAGCGGCAGCAGCAGCCAAAGGAAGGAAGAGAGGCGCTTTCTACTGTACATCCTCGATCGTCGTCGACTCTTGCGCACATCCCTGCTCTCCCGTCTCGAGCGAGGAGCGCTGAAGAATGCCCAAGATGAAGAGGAGGAGATTGGAGGAGGAGGAGGATGGTCGTGGAAAAGAAGGGAGGAGGGTGGAAAGACACAAGGAAAGGATGTGGGAAGGGAGCAAGCAAGCATGGATGAGGAGGCGTCCTTTCCAGCTCCTTCAATTGGGCGTCTCTCTATATATCCTCTGCCTTTCCTTCTTCTCATACCAGAGACAGGGCATTGTACAATGGCATCAAACGGACGGGGATTCGACGCTCCTCTATCTCGCTCCGTTGTATAGTAACTGCATAGTTAGTAGGCCCCAATGCCCAAAAGACGTCGGCGAAACCGTCGCGCAATGGTACATCACAGCATCGCTTTACGTGGGTTGGATCCGATACTCCCCTCCCCCGTCTTTCCCACCGTGCCTTGAATACAAAAGTGAGAGAATGGCTCACACTGTACAGGGCTCAGGGTTTATCTTCTCCATGCATTCTCTCGGGTGGCGCCAGACGAGGGGAAAAAAATACCTGAGGCTTATGTGAACGAACGCCATTCCCTTCTTCATACGTTCCTCACGCCTGAGGTGTCGCCACCTTGACAAGTTGAGCATCCCTAATTGATCCAAGTGCGACGTCAACGCTTTCCCGCCTTTTTCTTCATTATTCAAGAGCGGAATTTGAAATTACTTTTCCTTCCAGACTGTTCGACGTTGGCGGGCAGCGGTCGGAGAGGAAGAAGTGGATCCACTGCTTCGAGGACGTGACCGCCATCATCTTCTGCGTGGCCATGTCGGAGTACGACCAGGTGCTCCACGAGGACGAGACCACGGTGAGATTATTAATTCGAACATATTTTTCTCCGTTTCGAGCTGGGGATAGACACGACCTATCCTTCCTGCAGTGACGCAGGCTCGAGCGGAATCCAAGGAATCTCCTCTGCTTCTCTAGTATCTTACACGAAGGAATGGAATGCCCGATATACTATGCACCCTATGCTCTGCATACTAGTACTGTACAGTGTACACATACGTGGGCAAGGCGGGGGGGATACCCATAGGCTGACTTTCCCTCCCTTAGGCCATTTTCAGACCACCCAATAGGAGGATTTGAGAAAAAAATTCATTTTACCCCCTCCCTGACACCAAAAAGTTGCAGTTTTTTTGACATTTCCCAGAATTTTTTTGACAAAATTCTTGTAACGTTAAAAAATGTAAAAATTGCCCAAAATTTAAATTTCCAGTCATTTTTTTCAAAAGTTCCCACTCCCTACCCCCTCCCTGTCCCATGAAGTTGTCCCCCTCCCTGAAGCCATATTTTTACCCCCCACCATGTCAAAAAATTTTGGTCCCCCCCTCCCTACCATTTTTTCGGTGCCCACGTATGAGTGTACACATACATTTTTTTTGGCTCACATGTTGGTGTAACGAAGGTGGGCTGTCGTGAGCACAGGTGCATTTTTTGCCCTTTCGTACACCGTAGTAGACCGAATGTCGTTCAGTAGGGGGAGGGCCCTCCCGTCGGGCAAATCTGTTGAGATCCCGTGCCACGGTATGCGTGACTTTTATATGAGCAGAGTACAGTACGTACGCGTACAATATACGGTATGGGAGGGACAGAGAGGTTCTAAATCTGGAACACTAGAAAAGAAATGTAGACTGGAAGGAAAGAGAATCCAATATCCTGTGACGCCCTTCCACTTTTCCGGAAACCGGAACATACCACTCGCTCAATCCTTGAGACAGTTTTTATCGCACACTTTTTCCTTTTGCAGCAGTAACCAATATTTTGTATATTTCCGTTCGGGAGGATGTACAGAGTGATTTTGATGGCAAATTTCCTCCGTCTACGCCAGCTCCAAAATAAATTCCGAAGGCTATTATAGTGCACTTCCCCGAGCGATCGAGAGCGGGGAAAGCTTATCCACTTTCTCCGGAGAGAGGTTGAGACATCTACCCCGGATATGTACACACATGTAGGGAAGATAAATTTAATCTCGGATGTGGGGCTCCCTAGCTTCCTGCATGCAGTTTCCCGAGAGGAAGGCCTGCATATTTTGATTGGAAATTGAGGAGGAAAATGGGGAAGGGGAGTAGGCACACACGTGAGCCTAAATTTGCCAAGTACACTAAGAGGAATTAACGTTAAATTGCCTTTTTTCCTTCGTTTGCAGAATCGCATGCAGGAGAGTCTGAAGCTTTTCGACTCGATATGCAACAACAAGTGGTTCGGAGACACGTCCATCATCCTCTTCCTCAACAAGAAGGATCTCTTCGAGGAGAAGATCCTCAGATCTCCCCTCACCATCTGCTTTCCAGAATACGCGGGTGAGTGATCAATCATTCTCGATCCGATTCGGCCGGCATGACATACTCACTCTCCCGTGTCCGATATTTGGTGCGTCCGAGGGACTTTTTTGGACTCTTTATCTCTCTCGATCTATAGTTAGGCTGTTGCAAATGCCAGGTGCAGCTTTTTCCCCGCTGTACTTTTTCCGGTAACCATAATCTGGAAACCGATATTTCTCTTTCGATCAGGCGCGCAAGAGTACGGCGAGGCCGCGGCGTACATCCAGGCGCAGTTCGAGGCGAAGAACAAGTCGACGACCAAGGAGATCTACTGCCACATGACCTGCGCGACGGACACGCAAAACGTGCAGGTACGGAGGATAAACGCGATTCCCCGAAAAAAAACTTGGAATAGGATGTTTTAAAAACTTGATTTTGCAACTTCCAGTTCGTCTTCGACGCGGTCACCGACGTCATCATCGCCAACAACCTCAGGGGATGCGGACTGTACTAGAGATTGGGGGCAGACGGCGGGGCAAATTGGTAATTTAGACTTTTCCCATTTATCTTACATGAAAATCAAAACCAATGCCAAATTTGTTTCTTGCAGCTGGATCCCCAAAACAAAAGTCAACATACATTCCAAGAAAAACCGACCGATCGAGGCAAAGACCCCTCCTCCAAAGTCCCATCACTTGTTCAGGCGCAAAGCAACAAAAAGGAAGCAAAATCAAGAGTTTTTTAAAAGGAAGTCCCTTCGGCAGTGACGAAGTCTACCCACACAACTTTCCAGCATATTTCTTACGAAAAAAAAAAACAAATCCACAAGGTAAACGAAAATCGAAGACGGGAAGAAATATCTCGAATCCCCAATATCCCAATCTCACCCCGCCCAGCCCCCCGGCAAAAGAGTCCGCTCTCGTGCGGCGGTGCCATCGAACCGAGCGCCGCAAAACTTTGATATTGCACAAAAAAAAAAAAAGGAAAGAAGAGGGACGGAAAAAAAGGAGCAGAAGGAAGTCACGCACAAAGCTTTCCCGCAGTAAAAAAAATCTTACCGAACGCACAGAAATTTCGCAACCGAAGCGACCTGAAGGAGAGCCGACCTATAGCCGCGCAACAATAACAACATTGAGCGGAAAAGAAGACGCGGGGCGGGAAAAAAACGACAGGCCGCAATCTGCGCCCCGAATCGAATTTCCACTTCTTACATCATCGCACTTATTTCCGCCGACACCAAACTTTCCCCCCGTCTCCCTCCCTCGGGAGAACTTTCGAAACTTTTCTCCTCTCCTCCGCGAGCGGAGAGATCCGTCTGGCGGAAGGAAGCTCCACCAAAGCCCGCCGCTCCCCGCTCTGTGTATCTTCCTACCCCCTCCTCTCTCTCTGCCAGCGCCACCGGAAGCGAGGAGGAGAGGAGAGATCGGCGGAGGAAACTTTAATTTCAACAAATCTGCAGGAAGGGGGAGCGGGGGCGGGGAGCGAAAGAGATCAGGCAGCTTTAGAGGGACGCTAATTAAAAATCCACCTTCCCGGCCCCCCCCCAACCCGCCCCCCCACACCCCCCCCCCAAACACAAAACATCCCCAAAAAAAAGGTAAAACTTGGGGGAATAACGAAACCAACCGGGCACCACATTTTACAC
>JAAUXV010083477.1_pt1 | contig 11401 bp, 11 predicted proteins | sample 7278181 | NCBI WGS metagenome assembly JAAUXV01 (sample SAMN14350114, study PRJNA611818) | marine sediment metagenome | isolation source: surface marine sediment (2.1m) | place: French Polynesia: Moorea | collected 2018-08
ACGGCCAGGAAGACGATGAGGAAGAAGGCGACGAGGGAGAGGCCCTGGTACTCGCCCGAGGGGTCCCCGCGGCCACGGCGCAGGTGGTCGTGGAGCTTGTCCACCTTGGGCAGGGGCAGTGCCACCTCGGCGTCGGGCGAGTAAGGCGGGAAGGTGCGCAGGTCCCCCTCGCGCCACGCCTGCAGGACGCCGAAGGAGTGCTGCAGCTCGGCCAGGATGGCGTTCTGCGTGGTCACGCGCCCGTGGTACATCTGGTGCTTGTTGAAGGCGTAGTAGGCGCCCATCAGGCACACCAGGAAGAGCACGGCCAGCACCGTCAGGTACAGTCGGTCCTCCTGCTCCTCCGAGGCCAGCTCGAGCAGCCTGCGCCGGTGGTCGCGCAGGGCCCACGCCAGGCAGCACAGGAGCATGAACAGGCCCACCAGGAAGGCCAGGTTGGACTGGAAGGACATGCGGAAGTTGAAGCTGGGCGTCTCCTCCGGGTTGGCCACGTGCCCCACGCGAACGTCCTCCATCCCGTGCATGGCCAACTCTCCACGGCAACGACGGGCACAAGAACACGGACAACACCAACGGCGGAGGAAAAACAATCTATCTCTCTTCAAATATATTTCACAAACTAAAATTTTTTGATTTCCCCAATCAAAAGGCGAAAGCGCGAAAAAGCGCCCAAAGCGCCCTTTCTCTTTCCCCACTCTTTCCCTTCCTGTTCAAAATCAATTAAAATTCAAATTTTGGCGGGAAAAGCGTCGAGCGGGAGCTGCAGGTAATCATTAATCACTAACCACAAAGAATGTTGTACCGATAATATACCGGTAGTACTGTGATATTGATATGTTGTTGATCAAGTCTCAGTGCTAGTACTGATAATCTCATAAAATAATGCGTGGCACTTATTGCGATGTCAAATACGGAGTTGACTCCAACAGATAGTTCGGAAAAGTCCCCGCCCAACTCACCCTTCTGGTGACTGAGACGTCCCCCTGCGCCACCGACATTAGATGCCCCAACATGGTCTTGGTCTGGATGAGGCGCAGACGGATGTTGGTGGCCGTGATCCACTGCTGCAGCACCTGGTTGGAGAAGAGGTCGCTGGCGGAGGGGCGGCCCTTCAGCAGCGACACGAACACCTCGCCGTCCTCGATCGGGAGCACCTTGGAGAACTCCGTGTCGCAAATCACCTGGAAAGAAAAATTAAATTTACCTGGTATGTTTTTTGTTCTCCTCGTGAATAATTTGAATATTTACCTGGTCGTCCTCCACGATGGGCTCGTTTGCGTGCATGCCGAAGTACTTCTGGCACTCAGCGTCGTTGCCGGCAAAGTACTGCCATGGCTGCCAGGTGTCGCCGTGGTCGACCGACCGCTCCAGCGCCCACACCCCCGGCCGCGGCGAATTGGCCATGGTCACCACCACATAGGCCACCTGGAAGATTTGCTGCAGGTCGATGTCCAGCGTCACCCGGTTGTACTTGAGGCCCCTGGAGATGGGCGGGGACTGCCACCAGGTCGTCGTGTCGCCGTCGACCGCGTTCTGCCCTACGTGGACCTTCTCGGTCACATTGCTGTCGGAAGGGTAGCAAGAGTCGCAGATCTGAAATGAAGAATTTGCCATCGTTGAACGTTCCTTTCCCCGAATATTTTTATTACCTGTCCGTCCAGGATCTCAAATTGCTGCATGATCTCGAGCCTGTCGTAGCCGACGAGCTTGCAGTAGCGGTCGCCGTTGGGGATGCCTTCGCCGCAAGTGGCATTCACAGTCACCTTATCGAGAAAAGTAAAAAAAATATTTCAATCTTGTCGTAGTTGAATGAACTTGGCAACAACCTTTCTGTTCTCCGCAATGTTGAAGTAGGGCGGGGTGAGCGTCTGCGCCGTCGTGGTGGCGGGCAGGAGGGCGGCAAACGCCGCGGCGAAGATGGTGGCGGCCATCGTCTTCTTCCTCCTCTTTCTCCCTGCCCCCATCTTGGCTAGGTGGAGGAGGGAACGGGGGAAGAAATGAATTTCGCTATTGTACGGTGTCTCCTCACAAATCACTACATAGTGTAACGTATGCTATGGTCGAGATGTCAGCAACAACTTGCTATGGGTCGCTGGACACTTTGGGCAAGAGCCACAGTCGATTTTTCGACATATGGTGACCAGCCCTACATGAAAGGGTAAAGTCTACTTTCCAACATGCCGTCCGGTCGAGCGACCGGAAAATATGAAACTAAATATGAGAAATATGACTCTGAGCAGTACTAATTTTTTTCTAGCTCTTCTTTATGCAACTTGAAAAGTTTCTTACTGATCTAAAACACATCAAGAAGTTTTCCATGAAAAGTTTTCTATGAATGTACGCGTAAACAAATCATCCGCTTTTCTTCCTCATTCTCGCCCAAAAGAACCGTCCTCATTTCTGGTGCTGGTTTCCCGTTTCTTGTTTGGGAGAAGAATCTGCATCTGGGCGACACATGTCGAGAGCGACGACGAAAGGAAGAGAAATGCAAGAGAATACTACTTCTTTCCTTTTCTAGGTTATATTTGCTTCTGGAGATCATACACGGGCAGAAGCCTCCATGATTGTAGATTAAATACAGTACTGATCTGTGTATACCTGAAGTAGTAAATGGAAAATATAGGTATATGCAGCGCGTTATACACAGGATACTTCTGCTTGGGAAGCTCCATTTCGATCATCAACGAAGGGGTAACACCATCTTTTCAACATGTACAGGTCTCCGCTTGAAGCCTTCGCTTTTTTTGTACTGGTACTTCCATAAAAGTAAAATCTCTTGCTTTTTCTTTCTCAACGGAGGATGGCTCGAAAATCACAGCAGCGGGTGTCGACTTGGGGGTAATCGTTTGTAATAAGAAAAGCGGCGGCTTGCGAAGCGAAGAATCATTTTGACACACAGCGCTAAACATTCAAAATTCGAAAACTCATGAAAAGTAGCAAAGCGCGCGTGATGGAGAGCCGCAAAAAAAATCGACTCTCCTTCAAGCTCGTATCACAGGTCAAATAGGGAGAGGGCGGGCTCTTCTGCGTCGTCCGCGATAAACTTTTGGTTTTTTCTTCCTACCTTCCAGGCACTTTCTTCGCTACATTAATTCTTAATCCAGATCAACTACTACTTATATGGCCGAGTGACAATTGGCGTTACCACAGTCGGGCAAGCCAATAAGTTCGTTCCCCCCTCAGGCATCTGCCTCCACTCCGTCTCCTCCTCCTCCTCCTCCTCCTCCTGCGACGCGAATGGACCCCTCGGAGGCACTCCTATTCCCACGGTGACCCCTGGGAGAACCCTCGTTGGACGAGGAGGAGGAGTTGGGCATGACTTCGTCGCTCTCCCCTCGCCCCCCTCCGCCTCCGGACCCTTTGGACTCGCTCCTGCCCCTCTCTTCCACTCCATCTCCAGCCGCCGAGGCCGCCCCTCCTCCACTGTCCAGCTTCTCCAGCAACTTGCACTTGCAGCACAAGATGCAGGGGGCGGCCAGCAGGAGGAGGGGCGACGCCACCAGCAGCAGGATCCCGAAGCCGGCAAAGATGCCGATGACCTGCGCGCGGTGGATGAGGACGGAGGCGCGGGAATGACCCAGCTTGCCCTTGCAGCGGCCAGAGTCGTAGTGGCGGAGCAAAAAGTCGTCCTAGAAATGAAATTATTTTGCATCCGTCGTAACAAATAAGGGAAATGAAGCAGATGTGTAACTCACGTCCAGCGAAGCCAGACAGAACCAGCAGAATACGTGCTTGCACCTCTTGCACATCATCTGCGCGCACCCCGCGTCCCTCTCGATGGGCACCCTGCACATGGGGCAAGGCTTGATGTCCCCGCCCAGGAAGGACGCCCCGCCCAGGAACTCCGCCGCCGGCGCCAGTCCGATCCCCCCTCCCGCCGCCTCCTGGCTCCTCACTATCTCCTCCCCGTTCTGCGCGCAGGTCTTGCCCGGGTGGAAATTAGCCGAGCACAGCGAGCAGAACTCCTTGCTGCAGCTGGGGCAGCTGACGGCCACGCCGGTCTCCTCCGCCACCATGGCAGTCGCCGCGGCGGAGGACGACGGCTGGCAGATGTGGCAGATGGTGCCGCAGTCCGGCGCGGGGCACCACGTGCGGTTCCTGTCCAGCGCCACCTCCGTGTTGAGCCTGAACCTCCTGTGCTTCTCCGCCACGTCCCCGCCGGCGATCGCCTCCACCTCTAGCAGCTGAAGCACGCCCTGCTTCTCGCACTCGGGGTCAGGGCAGGAGATGTCGTACGCACCCTCAGACACCTCAAACATCACGTACTGAAGCATGCACTGTAATGAGAAAACGACGACAACCAATATTCAATTAATTCGCAACTATCTTAACTTATATACTGAAATATCACCTCTTTGCAAAACAAGCATCCGCAGTCCTGCAGCTTGGCCATGTCCCTGAGCGGCGAGTCCATGAGGCAAATCTTGCAGGTGAGTTCTGGCTCCTCCGTCCCTAGCGACGGCTTGCGCGGCATCATGAAGATGGAGTTCTGGCTGGGGGCGCGGGAGGTCAGGCGGGAGTTGGAGAAGGAGACCGCGTAGGAGCAGCGGGAGCACATCATAACAGAGGAGGTCGTCGAGCGGAGGCGGTTCACCGGCTGAATGCCTTGTCCGTATGGCTGAAGGGGGGGAAAGAACGGCGCGGATAAGAAAGCAAATATCCAACCGGTGATATGTTTGTTCTTCACAAACTCACCTCTAAAGAGTTTACTTCGGCGAAATCTCGCCTTCACTTAAGGGTAATTTTCTACAGCTCGCTAATCTCCAGAAAACTCGTTATCTAGCACCAAGAGAAAAAGTGATGGGGGCTCACCGTCCTGAAGGGCGACTCGCAGCCGCTGCCGACACTGGTGAAGCTGAAAGCCGCCGTCCCTCCGGGCATCTTCCCTCCGCCCCTTCCGACGTGAGTGGGGTCGTCCTTCCTGGCGGTGGCGAGGCGGCGGAACAGGTTGAAGGAAGACTTCCTGGACCTGCTGCCAGCTCCGTAACCTCCGCCAGCCCCTCCAGCTCCTCCACCGCCGCCACCTCTTGGGACGGCGATGGGGCGGGAGGAGTTTGATGACCCTCCGGCGGGCAGGGACATCAGAGTGTTGCACTTCCTCATGGGAGGGGAGGACGGCAGCATCCCGCTGTCGGGGTCGCCCCGTTTGTTGGTGACTCCGTGGCTGATGAGGCTCTTGGTGGAAAAGTTTCTCTGGATCTCACTCTTGTTTCGGCGGGACTTTTGATGGTGGTGGTGGCTGGAGGAATGGTGGTGGTGGTTTGACGATTTTCCTCCAGCGTTACTCCCCCCGAAAGTAGAATTAGGTCCGCCGCCGCCGCCGCCGCCGCCGCCTCCGCCCCTACTAGACGACAGTTTGGGAAAGATAAGGCTCCTCAGACTGGGCATGCTGGACATGTCTGACATGGATGTCCTCGTCAGCCATAGGGCGACCTGCTGCCTCGCCGTCAGGGGCTCGGAGGAGCGGATGTAGTGGGAGGTGGAGGTGTAGTGGGTACCTACAGATTCAGCTTGGAAGCTGTACTCTGAGAAGGCGGCGTCGCTGGCGTTGCTCTCAGGAACGTGGAAGCTGTTATCCAGCAAAGTGTTGCTGTTGATGATGTTGCTGTTGGTAGAGGTGTTTCCCGCCAGCACCTCGTCTACTGTCGGTGCAGCAATGCCGACCCCAACGATAGTGTCCGCTGTGGCGGTGGCCGTCATCCTGGCGTTGGTGCTGGAGCAGGTGTTTGTTGTAGTGGTGGCGGCGGCGGTCACCTCCTCGGGCACAGCCTCTAGGGTCCCTTCGACCTCTGTGAAGTCGAGGCGGTAGTCCTGCTTGTTGTTGACGGGGGAAGCTACGCCGCCGCCGCCTCCACCTCCAAAGAGAGCAGATGCCTGCTGCTGCTCCTCGTCCGCCTCCGGCGAAAGAAGCATGGACGTCTCCGTCGTGTCTGCTGCACTGAAGTCCCCCACTTCCGCAACAACGTCTTCTCTCTCGGCCTCCCCCCTCCTCTCTTCGTGGTCTCCCGTGACTGTGTCAGCGTCGTCGTCGGCAGCCTCCGGAGCCCCTCCGACCAGAAGGGCAGACAGCAACTCTTCAGCATCGCTACTTCCGTTGCCATCGCCCCTCTTGTTGATGTCCTTGTCTGTCGCCTCTTCTTTCGAAGCCGCCGCGTTGGCGATTGGTCCTTGATCCCCCCCAGGGACGGCCGTGAAACTCCCCTTCATCATCTCCGGCGGCGACAACTGCTGCTGCTGACGCTGGAGCGACGTCTCGTCCTCCTTCTTGGGCAACACCTCTGAGGCGGGCGCCGGCTCCAAGCCGGAAACCAGAATGCCTTGACGCTCAGCCATTGTCACGGCAGCGGAAGATGACTGTAGGGTCGACTTTTGCCGTACGTACTACCAGAGCAGTAGCATATCTGCAAGGAAGAAAAAAAATGAACAAAAACAAGCTTGACACGTGTGTATACCAATGGGAAGGAGTTTGAATGCCGTTGTTATATGACCTCGTCCTCGCAACACTATGCGAATGACCTCCCTCTCTCCCTGACCAAAACGGACTTAACTTTTAAATTATTCATTGTACGTACAGACTGGACTTGAGCCACCTATTGCACATCTTGACTCTTGAGCTACCAAAAGAACATTTACTTCTTACTATATGTAGCATTTTACTGTGGGTTCCCCGATACAAGTTCATATTGGCATTCTATGAATTACCCCGTGCACAGTTGGCTGAGTCGCTACGAAAAAAAATACGTTTCGAAAAAAATACGTTTCACAAGACGGGGAAATTCGATCCACCTTCGACTCACCCCTCCAGGACGATGAGAAGCTGTAGTATATGCACTCAATAATCGCTGACTAGGAGTCTCCACTTTCAAAGGAACAATTTTTGCTTCTACGCATATATGTACAAAGCAAGGTAGATGCAAGGCGAAATTCAAATAACGTCTTTGGCTAAATATGAGCCGACTTCAGAATGTATCTTCAATTCGCTGCAGTCCACTTTGCTTCAAATGGCGGACGACGAACAAAGCACCCCGCCACAATGACTTGACTAGGTAGGTGTGCTACCTTTCAACCCGTACGAACGACCGTGTCCTACTGCAAAACTGGGAGGTAGCTGAGGAGCTTTTGCAGATTTTTTTTCCCCATGGAATCAGCTGCCCCGTACCTTGCTCCATCTCCTATCCCCCAACTGCTCGAACGACGGCTTGAGCTCACCCCTGCCTCACCTCCCTCACCTCCCCACCTCACCTAGGCTCCTCCGTCTGTCCCGGTTCGCATCGCTGGCTTCGTCGCGTTAGGGGAGGAGCGCCTTTCTTTCGATCGCGGGATGGGGAGGGGAGGAACATGCGAGAACGACATAGTGCGCCTACCTAGACGTACATGTAGTAGGTAAGCTTCTCTTCCTCTCCTCCCTACCTGAGCTCATACGAACTCATACCCCGGCAAATGTGCAACAGCGCTCGAGTCTCCACATCGAAAAAGCCATTCGCAGAATAAGTTTATGGACTACAGTAATTATGAACTATGAATAAAAAAGCCTTATGCAAAGGTATCCACTACCAAAGTGTCCCACTCTTTACGCCATTTAAAAAATCGGTTTTTTTCCCTTGAGATGGACACATTACTTGTTGGAGTTGAACTACTACAGTACAAGCTGGAGGAGAACAAAGAATCGCCACGAACTCTAGCTAGATAACTGCACCAGAACTAATTGTAAATTGATCAACTGGTTTTCCCATCCACTTGAACATAAGCAGCACAAGGACGGTTGGCACAGGTGTTTTGCACCTCACCAGACCTACCTAACGTTCTGACTGAAGATATGCCGTAAAATAATGTCAGGGCGACTCACCTGCGGATTGGAATTCCACTTTTTCTTTGTTCTAGCAGCCACCTGCACGAGAACGTAGAGATCTTGCCGGTCTTCTTGTTCGCGGGAGTCTTTTGACTTCGCTTACACGATGTACATACTTGTATCTGTCAAGAGTTCTTCCGTGCATTTACTATATAGTCTGCAGTGAGAGTGCACCCTTTCGCGTGGAGCGGCCGCACTCGTCTGAAGTTTTCCTTCTCAGTCGCTCGCTCCATAGGCTTTCTCCAAAACACTTCAAGCCTTCCGTGCGGAGGCGGGCACGGGGACGGGGTCGCCGCAGAAGGAATCCTCGCTCCTCTTTTCCCATGCGGCGCCTGCGCACTTCTTTCCCCTTTTCTGTTTTCCGTGCCTGGCTTTCTCTGCGCAGGGAAAGAGAGGGAACTCCCAAGGGAGGACGGGAGGGAGAGGGGCCGCAGAAAGAAAGCCTTTCTCTCTTCCCTCCTTGCAGGGGTGAATTTCGTGGATTGCCAAGTGGACGGGCACAAAACAACGGAGGAGGAACAAGGACGAAACGAAAAGGGGAAAGACCTCTCGTCCGCCGCCGCCCCTCACAACAGGGGGAAAAACGCTCAAACTTTGAACGATATTGATTGGGGGGTGGGCCGCGCGGAGGCCTACTTTCTTGCGTATGACCTGGGAACCCTGTGGCGGGAAAACGTGGGAGGGGCACTGCCCGACCTGGAGGGCGAAAGATGACGTCTCTCTCTCTCCTGCTCCCTTGGCCTAGGCTGGCAATTGTCGGCAGCAGCCTTCATCGCGCCACCCTCCCATAGCTAGGGGAGGAGCTGTACAAAAAAGGCCGAGAGAGAAAGGGGAGAGCCGCCTCCGAATCGGGCGAGTTTCTGTGTCGGGAACCGGTATAAACCGGATCTGTGAGTCGGCGAGAGCCGCCTCCCTCCCCGGGAAAAGAGTGGGAGGTGGAGGGAGGAGGAGGGTCTCTATTCTGGGAAGGTGGGGAGAAGGGGAGGAGCGAGGGGCGGTTCAATTTTGCGAGAGGGAGGAAAAGAGGAGGCCTGTTTTTGTGCGACGGAGGCTCATGCTTTATTCACGGGGAAACGGCGGCCGGCGGCGATGCCGATTGTCGACTGGCTGCAGGCCTAGTTTTTTCCCGTCCGTCATCGTTGGTGGGACCGCAGCACGAAAACGATCCATATACCGCCGTGCATTTCTAGCATTTTTCCCGACCGACGGAGGAGAAGCCTCAATTGTGGGAAATGCTTTTTTTGCTTTTTCAACACTTCGCATTAAAACCTTTATCCTAGCTAGGTTCAGGTTGCTGTCCTGCTCATCCATCTCTGCTGGGAATCCCCGCAGGAAAAAAATTACCCTGCTCTACTCCCCTTTCTTCGCACTTTCCTGGGATCGCAACAGAGGCGGAGGCGGCGGATCCGAGGAATTGGAGCTTGGAGAAGAGAAGCGACGTCCGAGGAAATGGGGTCTTGTAAACAACGGACAGGATAGGCGCAGTGGGGATAGGGAGGAAGAAAGCGATAAAAAGAAAGACTTGCCTGCTTGCCCGCCCTTCTTTTCCCCAGTCTGCTTCCTTTGGCCTTTCAAAAACGCGGACACGGCGGGCGCACAAAGAAAACCGAGGAAAAGAATTCTTCTGTGTAAAAGGTGGGGGAAATGCCGCTTCGTACTTTAGTCCTTTGTTGCGTCACTGTGGCTCCTGTGAGTGAGGTGGAAAGAAAGTCGGATGCTCCTTGGTGGCAACGACCGACCGCCAGAGACAGATAGACATAGAGCTGCAGCCAGGGTAGCGGCGGGGAAACACGGGCAAATAGTGCAGCGCAAACACGCCAACACGGAGCATCCTCCTTTTCCCCCCTCTCTCTCCTGCGGATCTCGGTTAGCGCTTCCTCTCCTAGTAGGTCTACAACCTTTAGCGTGGGGCGGTGTGGGCCCAGGCCCATTCTTTACGTACGTACGTACGTATGCGTTGTTGCCGGGGGGAAATGTTGGGGATTGCCCTTCTGAATAGGGAAGGAACAAAAATGTCAGCGGAGGAGAGTCTGAGGATCCGACTTTTCTTGAGGCGGAGGAGCCAGACGGGGGAAAGAATAAAGGGATTATTTGTGCAGATAAGGTCATGGGGATTGTAAAGTAAACACTGGGACAAAAGTGAAGCGAAGAATAACTTAGAAAAAGAAGGTGTAAGGGCAAATAGCGGCAACAAAGTTTTTTTTTAAATAAAAAACGATATTGAGTGCTGGGATTTTTTTACCGCAACTGTAATACTTTTACTGTACTACTCTGGCTGTTTTAGCCCTTGACAGGTCAATAATTGAAGTTGCAAATGAACGTGAAATGCGACTTCGGTTTAACTTTTCTAGCGCTCCTCTCCAACTCCTTGCTTTTATTTCAAACTATTTTTGTGCCTTTGACAAATTCCAGGCCGACATATTCGATGTATTGCTGTTGCTGCTTTTGCTTTTGCTTTTGCTTTTGATGGTAGTGGTTTTTTTGGTATTGCTTTTGTTGCTGCTGTTGTTGCTGATGCTGCTGTTACTGTAGCTGTTGTTGTTGCTGCTATTGCTGCTGATCCTGCTGTAGTCGTAACAGCTGCGGATGTTGGTGAAGGAGGAGGAGATAATTTTGTAGGCTAATACCAGGCTTGTGCGTTGAACGCTAAAAGTAACTGGCGTTCGCGAACGGCGTTCATTTTTCGAACTTTGAACTTTGACCGCCAAAATTTGGTTTGAACGCGAACGCAAACGCTATTTTTTGAAATTTTTACATTCAATTTTTTGGCCTTATTTTACTTGTAAAACAAGATCTATTTTCTACGTTTTTCAATATTTTAAAAAAAGTTTTTCTAAACAAAATTGTGATACCTTTCTTTATATGACAAGCTAAAACTTGAACGGATCGCTATTTTGAACTTTGACCGCCAATTTTTTGAACGCGAACGCAAACTGAACGCTAAAATATTTTGAACGAAAATTTGAACTGAACAGGTAAATTTTGCGAACGCGTACAAGCCTGCAAATGCCCATACACAATTGGTTTATTGGGGCACCACCGCCGAATAACTTTTCGTTCGTGTGACAGTGGGAGAGGCAAATCTTGAAGAAGGATGAGGAAATCACAAATCAAATCCAAGAACGACGGATATTTTTTTAAAAAAACTCAAACTCTCTCCCAATACTGCAGCACTCCAATGCATGAGGCCGTGACGAGGTCCCTCTTAGCCTCCGGTGGTCAAGCTCCTCCTCATCCATCAGGAATCCATCATACGAGAGGAGAGGGGGGGAAGGAAAATTGCTTTGACCAAGGCCGGGGGGGGGGGGGCGACAAATTGCCGTCGCAAACTATGTATGGGAAATGAGGGCATGATGTTGGTGTTCAAGTGTGTCCTATAAAAGGGAAAGGAGAGAGGGGTTCATCGTTCCTGATGCCCGGTTGACTTTGTGGCAACACAAAACCATGAGGAAGTTTGCCGGAGTTTGATTTAATTATAACTCCTTTTCCCGGTATCTGCATCACTTACGTTTTACGGTAAAATAAAAATTACTTTTAAATTCCAGTTGATCA
>JAAUXV010162598.1_pt1 | contig 11400 bp, 12 predicted proteins | sample 7278181 | NCBI WGS metagenome assembly JAAUXV01 (sample SAMN14350114, study PRJNA611818) | marine sediment metagenome | isolation source: surface marine sediment (2.1m) | place: French Polynesia: Moorea | collected 2018-08
GTTGCCCGCGCGGTCATTTGGCGCGGGCATCGTCGGAGAGCCCGCCCCACGCCATGACTTTGACGCCGTGGCGCGCGGCTGGCATCATGACGTCGGCGCCTTGCGAGGCGAGGCCATTGGTGGTCTCAAGGCCGAACATCCTTACCTGACTTGGCCCGTAGACATCGGCGTCCAAAAGGCCGACCGTGTATCCGCTTGCCGCCAAAGCGACAGCCAGATTTGCTGCGAGTGTCGATTTCCCTACGCCGCCTTTTCCCGAGCCGATGGCGAGAATTGCGCCCAGGCCTTCGGGTCGGGGCATGTGGGCTGGCGGTCGTCGCGCTGGGTTTTGTGCCCCTTCGACTCCAGCTTGCGAGCGGATATTGGTAATGACAATCTGGATAGGCGTGACGCCGTCGACTTCGCGCAAGCGCGCTTCGAGAGCCTGTTCGAGCGCTTGACATTGCGCACGGTCATCGCTTTCCACCTCGACGACAAGGCGTGCGCTCCCCCCCGCGTTGAGGGCCAGATCGAGCAGGTTTGCAGGCGCATCGGAGGCTTTGAGCACGGGCCCCACGGCGCGGACGATGCTCGCGCGTAGATCTTCTTGTGTGCGTGACGACATGGTTTCACCATAGATCGGCCTGTTTGGGTTCGCAAGCGACACGCTTGACGACACGTCGCGGTTGGTTAGGATCAATGGCTGAGACGTAGGGATTTCGATAGGCAAGCGTGCAATGGAATGGATCGGAGTGGCAAGCTATGGCATGACGCTTATCGTCTTTGCGGGCATCTACGGACTTTTGTGTCTTGGTTTGAATGTTCAGTGGGGCTATGGCGGTCTGTTTAACGCGGGCATAGCGGGCTTTTTTGCGATTGGCGCCTATGCCAATGCGATCGTGACGTCTCCTAGGCGCGATGATTTTATTGGTGGTTTCGACTTGCCATTTTTTGTTGGCTGGGGTTCCGCGGTTATCTGTTCTGCGCTTGTTGCGGTTGTCATCGGGCGCATTTGCCTTAATTTACGCTCCGACTACCTTGCGCTTGGCACGATAGGCATCGCGGAGATTTTCCATATTGTCGTCAAGTCTGAAGAAGGTCTCACGCGCGGTCCGTTTGGGATTACCGACGTTCCGCGCCCCTTTGACACCTATTCGTTTCAAGTATCGCAGTTTTTGTTTACGCTTTTGGTACTATTCCTTTTGTTTTGCGTCTATCTTCTATTGGAGCGCCTTTACCGCTCGCCGTGGGGGCGCGTGATGCGGGCCATACGCGACGACGAAATTGCGGCCCAGTCGCTTGGCAAGAATGTCAACGGAAAGCGTTTGGAAGCCTTCGTCATCGGCTCTGCGATCATGGGATTTGCGGGCGCGATATTTGCGAGCAGCGCCCGTTCGATTAACCCGGAGGCGATTGATCTCCTGACGGCGACGTTTCTGGTATGGATCATGCTGATCGCTGGCGGTGCGGGCAACAACAAGGGGGCTGTTCTTGGGGCTTTTGCGCTCTGGTTCATCTGGTCGTTTTCGGAGATTGCGACGGGCTTTCTTGACGACGATTGGGCCATTCGCGCCAAGTACATACGCATATTTCTTGTTGGGCTGGCCCTGCAACTGATTTTACGTTTTCGACCCGAGGGGTTGCTTCCGGAGCGTTCGGGGCAACGACGCCTTACGAGCGCTTCTTCTTAGCTGGGTCCGAGCGGACCTGAGATCGGTTTTCAATCGGGTGTAGATCCTGAACCAGATCACGCAGGCGCTCGCTGAGCACGTGTGTGTAGATCTGTGTTGTGGAAATGTCGCTGTGACCGAGCAAGGTCTGGACCGTACGCAAATCGGCGCCGCCTTGAAGCAAGTGAGAGGCAAAAGCATGGCGAAAGGCGTGCGGACTGATCCTCTGGGCATCGACGCCCGCGCGGGCAGCGATTGCTTTGATCTCGCGCGCGATCACTTGACGGCTGATATGTCCGCTCTGTGCGCGAGCGACGGGAAAAAGGAAGGGCGAATCTCGCAGCGCCTGGTCTTTGGCAAGGCATTCCAACCATCTTGCGACTTCGGCACGGCAGGTCTGCCCGATGACGACAAGTCGCTCCCGCTCGCCCTTGCCGCGCACCAGCAGGTGAGCGCGAGTCTCCGAGACTTGTGCGCGCCGAAGCGAGATCAGCTCCGAAATGCGCAATCCGCCGGCATAGAGAAGGTGAAGCGCAGCGACCAAACGCTGTGCGCGGTGTTTTTCGGAACCGTCCTCGGCGGCATCGCGGTCTGCCTTGGCGTCTTCAAGGAGGCGCTCCACCTCGGCGCGCGAGAGAACCTGAGGCACCGAGCGGTGGCTTCGCGGTGCGGCCAGATGAGCGGTGGGGTCGGCGTCGATCAGACGCTCCGCGAGCAAGAACCTGTAAAAGAGGCGCAATGTCGAAAGGCGGCGCTGTTGGGTCGCCAAGGCCAAAGCGCGCGAGGTCAGGCACTCAAGATAAGCGCGAACCTCCAGGCTGCCAGCGCTTTCAGCTTCTTGTCCGCGCGCCCGCATGAAATGCAAATAGTCGGCGATGTCGGATCGGTAGGCCAATACGGAATTGTCGCTGACGCCGCGCTCGGTGAGCAAGTAGTCAATAAACAAGGCCGAAAGACGTGCCCCTTGTGCGCTCACGCGCAAAGAGCCGTCCTCGCTCAAAATGCGGTCCGGGCGCGAAAGGCGGTCGCGAGGGTGCCATCATCAAGATAATCAAGCTCGCCGCCGACAGGAACCCCGTGGGCAAGCTGGCTGAGCGCAAGATCGTTTTGTGCGAGGAGGTCCGCGATATAGTGTGCGGTCGTTTGCCCTTCCGGCGTTGCGTTGAGCGCCAAAACGACTTCGGTATAGCCTTCGTTTGCGATTCTCCCGGGCAGTTGCGACAGGCGAAGATCATCGGGCCCCAACCCGTCAAGAGGCGAGAGCAGGCCGCCCAGGACATGGTAGCGGCCATTGTAAACGCCTGAGCGCTCGAGCGCCCAAAGGTCCGATACCTCGGCAACGACGGCGAGCGATGAACCGATTCGGCTTTGATCAAGGCACAGAGCACAAGGCGAGCTGAGATCGAGGTTTCCGCACCGCTCGCAGGCGCACAGACGCTTATCCAGCTCGATCAGGGCCTCGCCAAGAGGGATGAGGAGGTCTTGGCGATGCTTCATCAAATGGAGCATCGCGCGGCGTGCGGAGCGTGGTCCCAACCCCGGAAGGCGGGCAAGAAGTCTGACGGTTCGTTCGATTTCTCCTTCTGGGCCGCGCACGGTCAGCCTTTCGCGGCGAAGAGGGCATCGCGGACCCAGCTTTTGCCCTCGGCGCGTTTGAGGACGGGGGCAAGCTCGCCGCCGCGGTGTAAGATCATCCCGCTGGCGGCCACGAGCCGATAAAGTCCCTGACGGCCGGCGAGTGCGGGTTCTTTGACGATGCGATAGAGAGGGACTTCGCTTGCGCGGCGAAATACGGAGAAAACAGCCCGTTGGTGGTCATGACCGATCGCATAGTCCCGCCACAGGCCGCGTGCGACCATGCGTCCATAGAGCCCCAAGAGCAAAGACAATTCTGCGCGGTCGAAAAAGATGGTTTCGCGCTGCGGTGCTTTCGCTTTCCTCAAAGAGGCATGATGGGGATTGAAAAGAAAAAGGTCTGCTCTCGCCATGACTGCCCATTTCTTGCCCTTGTTTCGCCCCCATGGAAGACTATAACGCGGTCGGCCTGATTTCAAGTGGACGGCGCGCGGATCAACGCGAAGCGGGGCGTAAGGCAATCAACGAGCTGGAGTTTGCCGGTGATATCCGAGCCCGTGCCGACGATTTCCTTAATGGCTTCGTTCGCCATCAAGGTTCCGATCAGACCGGTTGTCGTATTGAGTACCCCGTCGCGCTCGCAAGGGGCTTCGTCGCTGATCTCGCCTGCCATGTCGGGCGAAAAGAAGTCCGTAAACCTTGCGCCGCGTTTTCCATCAGCACTTTTCTCGAAAGGCTTCAGCACGGTGAGGAATCCATCGAAACGGCTGACCCCTGCGATCAGGAGCGGAACGCACAGATTTTCGCAAAGGTTGGCAAGTCCGAAGCGCAGCGCGCCGTCGTCGGTTCCCTCAAGGACCAGATCATGCGTCTTGACGAGGCTTTGGTCAACAGAGGGGTCAAAGCCCGTGCTGCGGGTTTCGATCTGTATATCGGGGTTGAACCTGAGCAAAGTCTCGCGCGCGGCCTCGACCTTCAAGCGCCCGATATCGGTCTCGTTAAAGAGGATCTGACGGTGCAGATTGCTACGCGAAAGGCGATCGGGGTCACACAAGGTCAGGGTTCCCACGCCCGCCCCGGCGAGATAGAGGACCGCGGGAGATCCGAGGCCACCGACACCGATTACGAGAACCCGCGCCCGTTTGAGTCTCTGCTGTCCCGCGCCCCCGATTTCGGGCATAACGATCTGGCGTGCATAGCGTTCGATCTCGCGGGGTGATAAGGTTGTCATCCCGTAGAGCCGAAACCGCCTTTGCCGCGCGCGGTCGTTTCGAGATCGCTCACCCTCTCGATACGGGCCTGAACCGTTGGAGCGATCACGAGTTGGGCGAGTCGCTCACCGCGCCTGATCAGGGCCGATGAGCGGTCAAGATTGACGAAGGCCATGAGGATTTCACCACGGTAGTCGGCGTCGATGGTGCCGACCCCGTTGACAAGGGCGAGACCTCTTTTGAAGGCGACGCTGGAGCGCGCGCGCAACTGTCCTTCGTAGCCTTTCGGTATCGCCATAGCGAAGCCGCTCGGCACCAAAGCCCGCTCCAGCGGTCGCAGAAGCAAGGGGGTATCGTCGCGAACAGCCGCACAGAGATCGAAGCCCGAAGCCGAAGCGCTCTGGTAGGCGGGAAGGGCAAGCCCTTCCCCGTGGGGAAGCCGGATTAGGCGGATCGTCAGGCCCCCTGTCGGGCGGCTCATCGGCGCCCACCTTCGCGAACCCATACCAAGCGACGACAAGCGGGAAAAGAGCAGGCTCTCGCCGCGATGGCTACCCCGAGAACGGCTGGCCAATGGATCGAAAATGAGGCGCTTTCTACAGAATACACGGTGGCACCTTCGCCAAAATGAACGTAAACCTTTATCGTCGAAAAGAACGGGCAATGGCAAGCCTCAATCCAAAGGCTTGACACAAAGGACTCGCGCGAGACAATGGCCTTGGTAACCTGATTGAGGCTCAAAGTGTCTGAACCCTATTCCGATTTGCGCGCGCTGATCGAACCGTCCTCACCCGCCGCTTCCGCCAGCGAGGAAGAGCGCAAAAGCGCTGTCCAGGAGGTCCTGAACCTTCTGGATCAAGGTAAAGTGCGCGTGGCGGAGAAGAGGAACGGCAAATGGGAGGTGAATCTATGGGTGAAGAAAGCGATTCTCTTGAGCTTTCGCCTCAAGCCCAACCGGAAAGTGGTTGGCGCCCCGGACAACGGCGCATGGTGGGACAAGGTCGATAGCAAATGCGCGCGGTGGGAAGAAGCGGACTTTCGGAGGGCCGGTTTTCGGTCCGTTCCCGGTGCCGTGGTGCGCCACAGCGCTTATATCGCACCCGATGTCGTTCTCATGCCGTGTTTCGTCAACGTTGGCGCGCATGTCGGGGAAGGCACGATGGTCGATACCTGGGCGACCATCGGCTCGGGCGCGCAAGTTGGGCGCAACGTGCACGTGTCCGGCGGGGCCGGTATTGCTGGCGTTCTAGAACCCTTGCAGGCAGCGCCGGTCATCATCGAGGATAACTGTTTTATCGGCGCGCGCGCCGAGGTTGCAGAAGGGGTGATCGTCGAATCGGGTGCGGTCTTGTCGATGGGGGTCTATATCGGCGCGTCAACGAAAGTCATCGACCGGGCAAGCGGCGAGGTTTATCAAGGGCGTGTTCCCGCTGGTGCGGTCGTTGTGCCGGGGACACTCCCCGGTAAACCTCTGCCGTCGGGAGAACCGGGTCCGGGGCTTTACTGCGGCGTGATCGTCAAGCGCGTCGATGAGAAAACCCGCGCGAAACTTTCGTTGAATGAACTCTTGCGCGACTAAACCTTCTCACAAGGCCGATGGTGGCACGTGCATAAGATGACAACGGTTCGGTGTGCCGTTCGTTTACGCGAAGCGCGCCACCTTGTCGAAATCCAATCTGGGCAGCCGCGGGAAGAAAGCCTCGTCGGTTCTGCCGTATCCGATGTTGAGGATAAAATTGCTGCGGACCTGTTCTCCGGCAAAGAAGGCGGCATCGACGCCGCCAGCGTCGAAGCCCGACATCGGACCCAGATCGAGTCCGAGCGCACGCAGGGCGATCATGAAGAAGGCAGCTTGCAAGGTGCCGTTGCGAAAGGCGGTTTCTTCGGCGAGTTTGGGGTCGGAGTCAAAGAGGGAGGCTGCGGAGGGACGCAGTGGAAAGACTTCTGGCATTCGCGTGAAGAAGGCGATGTCAAACCCGACAATGGCGACGAGCGGTGCGGCTTCGCTTTTGGATCGGTTTCCCTCGGCCAGATGCGGGAGAAGCTTTGCCTTTCCGGCCGCGCTGCGCACGATGACAAGGCGCATCGGCTGGATATTCATCGAGGTCGGCCCCATTTTCGCCAGATCGTAGGCTTGGCGAACCAGCGCCTCGCTCACGGGTCTATCGTGCCACGCGTTGAAGGTGCGCGCCTCGCCAAGGATCAGGTCGCACGCCAGATCGGGTGCCTGTTCGATTTGCCTTCGCAAGCGCTCAACGGCCTCGACGGCTTTTTGGATCTCGGGTGATGGTGACATGAAAATCCTCCACTATGCAGAGCCTGAAGATGACCTTGCGCTTTCACTCTGTCAACCGCCTAATCGGCCTCGCTGGGGAGCGGCCTTTGGATGGACTGGGCGTGAAAGTGAGGGAGGTTGGCCCCGTGAGCGCGATTGATCCGGATTTGATGATAAGGGCCTATCGGGCGGGGTATTTTCCGATGGCTGAAAGCGCGAGTGATCCTCGGGTTACCTGGTATCGACCTCGGCTGCGCGGCGTGATTGATCTTGGTTGCTATCGCGTTCCGCGTCGTTTGCGGCGGGCGGCGCGCAAGATGTCGGTTAGGGTCGGGGTTGACGAAGCCTTTAATGATCTCGTCAGGGCTTGCGCGCAAGGGGGTCGAGGGCGTGAACTGACGTGGATCAACGCTACGCTGGCGACGACCTACAGCACGTTACATCGGCGTGGGATTGCCCATAGTGTTGAGGTCTATCAGGGTCAGAAGCTCGTAGGCGGTTTTTTCGGTCTTGCGATCGGCGCGCTATTTTGTGGTGAGAGTATGGTTTCACGGGTTAAGAACGCGAGTAAGGTCGCCCTCGCTGCTGCGATGCCTGTCTTGGCTGACGCGGGTTTCGCGCTTATCGACATTCAGTTTCCGAACGTCCACCTAGAGCAGTTCGGCGCGCAGGTCGTGGACGGGGAGGCATACGTTGAGGTCATCCGTGCCCTTGTAGACCGACGGTGTCAATTTCCCAAGCTGATTTCCGAAGGGCTTTAGGCGTTTCAATCCGAATAGCTTTGGTGTCGGGGTCTACATCAAAAATTAACGACCGTTCCGCAAGACTTGCCTAGGTATGAAAGCGTCGGAGTTAAATTGAATCAGTCTTTTTACGTTTCGTCGCGCGGGTTTGGCTACGCGCATCGGCTTCGCGCTGTGACCCGGAGTGCTCTTGCCTTCTTTGAAGGGGCGGAGCTTGATTTTCGTTTCCTATTTTATCGAGCTGTCGGCGCTTCGCTCTTGGCATTTACGAGCCTTTTGGCGATGGCGCTTTTGACGTGGTCGGCGGACGACCCGAGTCTTACGCACGCGATTGATGCCGACGCGCAAAATGTTCTTGGTTTTGCTGGCGCAGCTTTTGCTGATCTGGTGATTCAGATTTTCGGTCTTGCATCGGTAATGTTGCTTGTGGGGCCCTTGGTGATCGGCACACGGCTGGTTTATGGGCAGGCCCCGGACGTGGGCGCAAATTTACTTATCTGTGGTGCATTGCTCACGAGTGCGTGCCTTTTTGGGGGACTTCTGACAGCGGCTCCGCGATGGCCGTTACCTGGAAGCTACGGCGGCATCGTGGGTGATTTGCTCGTTGCGGTCTGCGCCTTGGCATTTGACTTTGAGTCCCAAGCGACCCTGCGTCTTATTCCCGGCACGATGAGTCTTGTCTTGATGGTCGGACTGCTTACGCTTTCTTTTCGCGGCTTGCTGGGCAAGAAGCAGAGGAAAGGCGTCGTTCATGGCGCGGCCCCCGGCGATTCCCTCGACGCCGAGTTTGATCTGAGCGCGCATGAACCGTTTGGCCAGAGCCAGCACGGTGCCGAACCCTATGCCAGAGCGTCGCTTCGGGAACGCTTCGTTCTTGTCAGCGGCGCGCTAATGCACTGTGGAACATGGATAACGTTCCGCATCCGTAGCTTAGGGCGTCTTGAAAGTCAGGACGGTGCCGTCGCAGCGCCCGATGGAACCCACCGAAAGCCCCCGCGCTTTGGGTTTGCTGGCCTAAACCCTGAAGACATCACTCAAGGCACCCCCCCAAAAGGTAAAGGGCTGCGCGGCTTGCTTGATCTCTATCTGCCGGACGGCGAAGAGCCAATGCGCGAGGCGACAAACCACGAAAATGAAAAGCGCGACGCAGCCTCCAGCGTGGAGGATGTCGATGCAGACGTCTCAGAGCTGTCGGTTAGCGAAGCCAAGTCCGGCGCGTCGCCAGGCCTGATGCGCCTAAAGAATCGCCTGAAACAAAACAATCGGCGAGCCAGCAAGATGACACGGCCGCCACTCGACTTATTACAAGTTGCGGCCCCAAACGAGGGGACACGACAAAGCGAGGCCGCGTTGAAAAGTAACGCCAGTCGTCTGGAGAAGGTGCTCGGCGACTTTGGGGTCAAAGGGGAGATTGTCACCGTCAAGCCCGGCCCCGTCGTAACCCTCTACGAATTGGCTCCCGCACCGGGGATCAAAAGCTCGCGTGTGATCGGTCTTGCCGACGATATCGCGCGATCCATGTCGGCACTTTCGGCGCGCGTGGCCGTCGTCCCCGGTCGCAACGCCATCGGCATCGAATTGCCTAACGAGGTCCGTGAGCCTGTTCTACTGCGCGAAATCCTTGAGGGGCTCACCTACGAGAAATCACGCGCGCACCTGCCGCTCTGTCTTGGAAAAATGATCGGCGGTGAACCTGTTGTCGCGGACCTCGCGAAAATGCCGCATCTGCTCGTCGCGGGCACCACAGGCTCTGGCAAGTCGGTCGCGATCAACACGATGATCCTGTCCCTTCTCTACAAGATGACCCCGCAGCAGTGTCGGCTCATCATGGTCGATCCGAAAATGCTGGAGTTGTCGGTCTATGACGGCATTCCTCACCTTCTTGCGCCCGTTGTGACCGATCCCAAGAAGGCCGTTCTCGCTCTGCGCTGGGCCGTGCGGGAGATGGAAGAACGCTACCAGAAAATGTCAAAACTCGGCGTACGCAATATCGACGGCTACAACCGACGGGTCGCAAGCGCAAAAGGTCAGGCAGGGCGCGTCGTGCGCACGGTCCAGACCGGCTTTTGTGACACGACCGGCGAGGCTCTTTTCGAGAAAATCGAAATGCAGATCGAAGCCCTTCCCTATATCGTCGTCGTCGTCGATGAAATGGCCGATCTGATGATGGTCGCTGGAAAGGAAATCGAAGGCGCTGTTCAAAGGCTCGCCCAAATGGCCCGCGCCGCCGGCATTCACCTCGTCATGGCGACCCAAAGACCCTCGGTGGACGTGATCACGGGAACGATCAAGGCGAATTTCCCTACGCGAATCAGCTTTCAGGTTACGTCGCGAATCGATAGCCGCACGATCCTCGGCGATCAGGGGGCCGAACAGCTCCTCGGGCAGGGCGATATGCTCTACATGGCCGGCGGAGGCAAGACTGTTCGCCTTCACGGGCCTTTCGTCGCCGATGAAGAGGTCGAGGCGATTGTCACCCATCTCAAGGCGCAAGGCGCGCCAAGCTACCTCGACGACATCACCCGCGATCAGGAACCGGAAGACGAGACCGAACCTTATGCGCCCGAAAAGGGTGACGGCCAAGGCGCAGATGTCTACGACCAGGCGGTCGCCATCGTCCTGCGCGACAAGAAGCCGACGACATCTTACATCCAGCGGCGTCTGTCCATCGGATACAACCGGGCCGCTTCGCTTATCGAGCGCATGGAACAGGATGGAATCGTCAGCGCCCCGAGCCATACCGGACGAAGGCAGATCCTCGTCGATCAAGACGCCCACCAAGACGCCTGACCGTGCAAGGGGAACAAGCCATTGTCGTTGCGCTCGAACGGCTTACGCGCCTCCTTGCGAGAATAAGCGAAATGGACGATGAAGCGGTTGTCGCCGATAACCTCAAGCGCCTCGATGCGGCCAGCGCTTTCGTTTGGGACCGAAAAGGCGCACGCCTCAAGCCGGTCAAGAGCCACCGGCCCCTCGGTCTAGACCTGCTGCGTGGAATCGATGACCTCAAGGCCGAGGTCCTTGCCAATACGCGCCAGTTCGCCCAAGGTCATGCGGCAAACAGCGTCCTTTTGTGGGGGGCGCGCGGGATGGGGAAAAGCTCGCTCGTCAAGGCGGTTCACGCCACGCTCAACGCGACCTACCCCAAGCTCGTGCTGATCGAGCTCTATCGGCAGGACATCGGATCTTTGCCCTTGCTTCTGGAACTCCTGCGCCGCGCCGAACGCCGCTGCATCGTCTTCTGCGACGACCTATCCTTCGAGGGCGACGAAGAGGGCTACAAAAGCCTCAAGGCCATCCTCGAAGGCGGCGTTGAAGAGCGCCCCGATCACGTGCTTTTCTATGCCACATCCAACCGAAGACACTTGATGCCCCGGCGCATGATCGAAAATGAAGGGCGCGTCGCGATCCATGCCAGCGAGGCCATCGAAGAAAAAATCTCTCTCTCGGACCGCTTCGGCATCTGGCTCGGATTTCATCCCTGCTCCCAAAACGACTTTCTTGACATGGTTTGCGCCTACGCCCGCCACTTTGGCCTCGAGGCCGATGATGACCTCAAGCGTGACGCCCTCGCTTGGGCCGCGACCCGTGGCCACCGGTCGGGGCGCGTTGCCTGGCAGTTCATGCAGGCGAAGCGGGGCCAGCAGCAGGCACGCGATGATCGGTCCGCATGAGCGGGCGAGGCCTTTTCATTACCTTGGAGGGAGGCGATGGCTGTGGAAAAACCGAACAGACACGCAGGCTTGCAGAACGCTTGAGGCGCGATCAGGTCAGGTGCCTTGCGACCCGTGAGCCGGGCGGCACCCCCATAGGCGATGCCTTGCGCGACCAGTTGATGCGAGGCGCTTTCGCAGGCCTGGGCCCCGAGGTCGAAACGCTAATTTTTGCCTACGCCCGCTTTGCCCACGTGAAAGAACGCATTGTGCCAGCGCTGATGCGCGGTGAGA
>JAAUXV010048046.1_pt1 | contig 11389 bp, 8 predicted proteins | sample 7278181 | NCBI WGS metagenome assembly JAAUXV01 (sample SAMN14350114, study PRJNA611818) | marine sediment metagenome | isolation source: surface marine sediment (2.1m) | place: French Polynesia: Moorea | collected 2018-08
GGTCGTGGCGTACAGCGCGAGGACTTCGGGGGCTTCGGAGCGCCAGATGCGCAAGCTCAATCCTTCGGGTAGCGCTTGTGGAAAGGTCCAAAATCCGGCAACAGACCAAAGAACAAGACCCAACAGACCGAACGCCACCGATCCGGCCAGTCCCATCGCCAGCGCAATCGCGATGGGGCGGATCACCTGTCCTGCCTCATTGCGGCCTCCACCGAAGCTCAAAAATAACCCCACGCGTCGCGCAAGGACTTCGCCACACCGCCAGAAAACCAAAGCCCCCAAGACAAGAACAACCTGCAAGACCGCACCGGCAGCCGCGCGAAACCAAAGCGTGAGGTCGGGGTCTCGCATCCATTCGATCAGCTGCACCGACAAGGGTGCCGGTCGGGTTGGGCCAAGGATGAGGGCCACATCGACATTGCCCATGGCATAGGCAAGAACCGCATAGACGGGAAGTTTGATCTGCGGATAGAGAGCTGGAAAAATGGCTTTGAGCCAGCCGCTGACCGAACCATAGCCCAGCGAGGTCGTAATGCTCCGTAGTTTTCGCGCGTCGATCTGGGCGAGGGCTGCAAGCATCATGAGCAAAAGAAAGGGCACTTCCTTGACGACGAGACCGGCGATCATACTCAAGCCCCAGGGATCATGGATAATCAGCCAATCGGGCGGACGTTCCCATCCCGTGGCCCAAGGCGAGAGGAAACGCGAAATCCAACCGGAGGGCGAAAGCAAGAAGGCCAGACCAAAGGCGGTCGCCGCATGGGGTATGGACAAGAGCGGCGAAAGGGCGCGTCGCACGAGGGCAAAAGCATAAGTGCCATCGAGCGAAGCGCAGATGGCGAGCGCGATGAGAAGCGACAGAAGCGTCGAGGCCAGTCCGACGAAGAGACTAAGCATGATGGAACGGTCGATACCCGGTGTTGCGAACAAATCGCGCCACGGTTGCAGGCTCAAGGTCTCCCCGCCCAAGGTCGGCAGCCATCCGAAGGCGGGGGCTAGGGTGCCAAGAAATCCGGCAAGAACCGGACAGATCAGGATGATAACCGTCAGAGGTGGCGCAAAAAAGAAAAAAGAGCGCCAGCGCGAGGTCATTGGCCGTTTAGCTACCGTCGGCGTACCGGGCAACCCATTCGCTTTGCAACCGCTCTACCCAGGCTGGATGCGGCTCGGGCAACGGCGGGCCGATTTCGGTGGGCGAGAGGGTTGCGATACCCAATTCGAGATCATCAAAGCGCTTTTTGTCCTGCGGATCAAGACGCTCAACATCAAGAACCGTAAAGGCACCCCAGATCTTTGGGTCTTGCTTGTGCGCCTGAGCGTAAGGCGACATGAGAAAGTCGGCCACAACCATCGCACCAGCCGTGGCCGTGGCGTTGAATGGGATCGCGACGAAACTCGTATTGCCGATCGTCCCATCATCAAAGACAAAGGTTCGGACCGTATCGGGCAGGGTATAGTTGGCGATTGCAAGGCTAGCCTCTGCGGGGTTGAACGACAAGCCGATATCCACTTCGCCGTCCGCGACGCGCTGGCGCAAATCCGGTCCGTTCTGTGGATAAGTTCGCCCCTGCCTCCATAAATAGGGACGTGCCTCATCCAGCCAGTCCCATAGCGGGCCTGCGTAGCGCTCATAGAGCGCATCGTCGGGCGGGGCAAGCAGAGCAACAGGCTCGTCCGCAAAGGCATAAATCAACTGCTTGAGAAAGGTGATACCAAGGAAGTTACTTGGGTCGGGATAGGTAAAGCGCCCCGGGTGGGTCTTGATCCAGGCGAGAAGGCTGTCGGCATTGGTTGGGGGCGCTTTCAGGCGTGCCTCGTCGTAGTAGAAGACGACCTGCGCCATACCAAATGGCGCTTCGAAGCCCTCCGTTGGAACGGTAAAGTCGTTGCGTACCGTGGGCTTGCCCTCGACATCGACCCACTGCCAATTGGGAAGGTCTTCGGCAAAGGGACCGAAGAGAAGGTCATTTTCTTTCATGGCGGCGAAGTTTTCGCCATTGATCCAGATCAGATCAACCGCACCGCCTTCCGTGACCCCGGCCGCCTTCTCGGCCAATACGCGCGAGACCGCTTCGGCGGTATCGCTCAGCTTGACCTGTTCGACGCGCACGCCAAAGCGCTTTTCGACTTCGCTCCCAACCCAGGAGAAGTACGCATTGATTTGCGCATCGCCCCCCCAAGCATGCCAGTAGACCGTTTGCCCTTGGGCCTCTTCAAGAACGGATGGCCAATTCTTGGGGTCACTCTCTGCGCTCGCGTCGCTACTGAGCGCCAGTCCTAACAAGACTGCCATCGACTTACACACAGCCATCGGCCCCCTCGCCGCCAAACGCATCAACTTACCTTGACTCATCATCTTCTCTCCATTCCTGAGCTTATGCGCGTCAGCGCGCTGACATCAGAGGCGTTCGCGCCTTCTGTCGTCTCTAATCTGTTTGATCACGCCCGACAAGACTTCGTCGTGGAAGCGATCGCATCCGATGCAGAAATTCTGGTAGACCTTACCCTGAGGCGTAAGGGTTGTCGATTTCTCGATGAAGGTGGCGACGTCCCAGCCTTGGGCGATACCCATTCGCTCCGGATGTCCCATGGCGATGGCTTCAAAAGCGGGATGTCCGACATAGCTTTCGAGGATATCCTGAAGGGGTTCCTCTTTGAGGTTACCGAGCGCGGCGCGGGTTTTGAGACAACACGGAAAGACATCGCCGTTGGGGTCAATCGAGACCTCGCTTCCTTTGTATCCATAGTTCAGGAAGTGCAATCCGCCGGACCAGGCGTTACAGAAGTTGTCCCCGATACCGGCGCGGCTAAGCCCATTGGTCCAGGCGCGTCCGCGCGGCCAGATTTTTCCGATCCACTCGTCTTCGTTCGCGCCGAAGAAGCAATAGAGCGGCCCATCACCGACGCGCAAGGGGGGGAGTTTTTCTTCGCGCACCTCGTCTGCGTCTTTCATACCGGCTTGCGTAAACATCTTCACGAGCTTATCGACGAGTTGCACACGTTTTTCGCCTTGGATCCCGACGTGAAAGTCATCGATCCCGGCGACGGAAATCATGAAGGTGCCTCTGGCGAGCAGGTCCTCGACAATGGTATCGGTTACGAGGTCGCCGGTTGTCTGAATGATGACGCGAACGCCCTGCCCCTTCCATTTTTCTTGCAATGTTTCGAGGAGTGGATAGAGGACTTCGGTGCGCACGGGCTCGACAAGGACTTCTCCGCCAGCGATAACGATTTGCCCCGGAACGCGCTGGTAGGCGCGTTTTCCATTTATGATGTGAGATTTCTCTACATCAATGTAGGAGAAATCGTCGGGCAGGTTGGCGACGATTTTAGGAAAGGCGTCGCGCGCCTCGTCGACGACCGCGCGCAACTTCTCACGCACATAGGGACGAAACCGTTCTTCGTAGCAGTGTTTGCATTTTCGATGGCAGGCCCAACAAATGACATAATAGAGGCTTTCCATAGTTTGTCTCAATGCATGTCGATGAGCGCAGGTGAGGTCGCGGAGACCGCCAGCGCGAGCCTAGCGTCACCTTACGACACCCCCTCCCCTAGGTCAACAGATGGCCTGACAAGCGATGAGACTTATTGTCTTTTTTGGCTACGGGTGCCGTGACGGGGTTGGCACCGGACCGAAGCGCTACGAGGTCTTGTCGTCGGTCTTAGGGTTGACGTCCTGCAAAGGTTTGGCGCCGCGCCCCATGGCGACGAGTCCTGTCCGCACGACTTCTTCCAGTCCCAAGGGCAGCATGAGGGCGGTAAAGCTATCAATCTTTCCTGGTTTTCCGATCAGTTCGAGAATGAAGGACGTTGGGGTTGCGTCGATAACGCTGGCGCGAAAGGCATCGGCCAGTCGCAGGGCTTCCATACGTTTCTCGTCTTTGGAAACGACTTTGAAGAGCGCGAGTTCTCGTTGGACGACGGGGCCCGCCGCCGTGAGGTTGACAACCTTATTGACGGGTATAAGGCGCTGGATTTGGGCGATAATTTTGTCGATAACCTGATCGTCGCACAAGGTGACGACGGTGATTCGCGACAAGCTCCGATCGTGATCGGTTTCGGAGACGGTAAGGCTCTCGATATTATAGCCTCGGCCTGAGAACAAGCCGACAACGCGCCCCAGGACGCCCGCTTCGTTATCGACGAGGATGGCCAGAACATGTTTTTTATCTTGCGTCATCAAACGAGTAGCTTTCCTTCTTCTGTGACGCCTTGGGCATCAACTCCGGGGAGCGGGTCCGGCATCATCATTTTGTTATGGGCTTGCCCAGACGGTATCATGGGGTAGATATTGGCAACCTTGCTCACGCGACAGTCTACGACCACGGGTCCAGGATAGTCGATCATAGTTTGAATGGTTTCGTCAAGTTTCTTCGGTTCATCGACGCGCAGCCCGAGGCATCCGTAGGCCTCGGCGAGCTTCACGAAATCGGGAAGGGCCTCTGAGTAGGAATGCGATATTCGATTGCCATGCAATAGCTCCTGCCATTGGCGCACCATACCCATATACTCGTTGTTGAGAATGAAAATTTTGACAGGAAGCCTATACTGAACGGCGGTTCCAAGCTCCTGCAAGGTCATAAGAACACTGGCTTCACCAGCAATATCAATGACCAGAGCATCCGGATGCGCCAGTTGCATTCCGATTGAAGCTGGCACCCCGTAGCCCATGGTTCCGAGCCCTCCAGACGTGCTCCACTTTCGCGGATTTTCAAACGGAAAGAACTGCGCGGCCCACATCTGATGCTGTCCGACTTCGGTCGTGACATAAGTTTCCCGCTCCCGCGTCATGGCATAAAGCCGCTCGATGGCAAACTGGGGCATGATTACCTGATCGCTTTGCTCATATTGCAAACACTTTCGCGCTCGCCATTGGTCGATTTGCTGCCACCACGGCTTGAGTTTCTCGCGATCGAACGCATCACGTCTGCTGGCGAAAGCGCTAAGAAGCGCCTGCACACCCCAAGCGGCATCCCCGACGATGGGAATATCGACGTCGACGATTTTGTTGATCGAGGAGGGATCGATATCAATATGTACTTTCTTGGAGCGCGGAGAAAAGTCGCTGACTTTTCCTGTGATGCGATCGTCAAAGCGCGCACCGATGGCGATCATGAGGTCACAATCGTGCATGGCTAGGTTGGCTTCATAGGTTCCATGCATCCCCAACATGCCAAGCCACCCAGACTTCAAGCCGGAATAGGCGCCAAGCCCCATCAGAGTCGACGTAATTGGAAAGCCCGTCGCATCAACAAGTTCGGTCAACTTGCTCCAGGCGGCTTCGCCCGCGTTGACGATCCCACCCCCCGTGTAAAAAACCGGCCGTTTGGCCTTCATCATCAGGTCAACGGCCCTCTCGATTTGCCTCGCATCGCCTTCGACCGTCGGTCTGTAGGACTTGTGGGGCCGGTTGGGGCGTCCGTTATAGACCCCCTTTGCGAACTGCACATCCTTGGGAATATCGATCAAAACCGGGCCGGGTCTTCCGCTCGTTGCCAGATGGAAGGCCTCGTGCATGACTGTCGAAAGCGCGTTGATATCCTTGACCAGATAGTTGTGCTTGGTACATGCGCGCGTGATACCAACTGAATCGCACTCTTGAAAGGCATCGCTACCGATCAAATGGGTCGGCACCTGACCGGAGATCACGACCAGCGGATGAGAGTCCATAAGCGCATCGGTCAGCCCGGTGACGGCATTGGTCAGACCCGGCCCCGAGGTCACGAGACAGACCCCGCACCGCCCGCTTGTTCTGGCATATCCCTCGGCGGCATGGACCGCACCCTGTTCGTGGCGCACGAGCACATGAAGGATGTCTTCTTCTTCAAACAGAACGTCATAGATCGGAAGGACGGCGCCGCCGGGATAGCCAAAGATATGCTTGACCCCTTGCTCTTTGAGCGCGCGCATGACCATTTCAGCGCCGGAAATCAATTCGTCCATCGTTTACTCCTTTCGGTCATTGCCTAATCTCCCGCAGGTCGCTCGCGCAAAAAAAAAGGGGCTCTAAAGCCCCAAAGCACCACAACCCTCCTGACGTCAGTCAGGAAGACGATGGTGCGCCATGCCCACAAGAGAAAAAGCCATTAAAACCCTCCAAAGTTCGCGCTTCAAGACGAGCAGAAAAAGCACTCCCCCGAAGCGTGAATGGTGATGTTCCGAAAAATTAGCAAAGGGAAAAGAACAAGTCAAGGGTAAGGTTCGCCGCGATTAGACCCAAGGTCTTTCCTGCGCGACATGGGCCTCAAAGTCCGCGATGTCTTGTTGTTTTTGCAAGCTGAGTCCAATGGCATCCAAGCCGTTCAGCAACTGATGTGCTCGCGCGGGGTCGATATGAAAGTCGAAAGCAAGGTTCGGCGTCGTGATGGTCCGGGCCTGCAAGTCGACGCAAAAGGTCGGCGTGTTCTTTTGGTTTTCGGCCTCCTCCATAAGCGCCTGAACTTTGTCCTCGTCAAGAACGATGGGTAGCATGCCATTTTGGAAGCAGTTGTTGTAAAAAATATCTGCAAAGGACGGCGCAATGATGCACCGAAAGCCGAAATCCTTGAGCGCCCAAGGCGCGTGTTCGCGGCTCGAGCCGCACCCGAAGTTCCGCCCCGCAATCAAAATTCCTGCCTTGTCGAACGGCGCGCGGTTGAGAACAAATTTTGGATCGGGATTTCCATTGTCGTCGTAGCGTTTTTCAGAAAACAGCCCGATTCCAAGTCCCGTGCGTTTGATTGTTTTGAGAAACTGCTTGGGAATGATCAGATCGGTATCGACATTGATTATGGGCAGGGGCGCGGCAATGGCGGTGAGTTTGGTAAAGGGTTCCATGTAGAATTCCGCGACGGTCACGAAGAGAGGCGTTGGGCGATTGAGACCAGAAGGTATAGCACGAAAATGACGGCCAGCAAACGGCCGATCAGGCGCCCCCAAAAGAGCAATTTCGGGTCATCATCGCTTTCGTCGATAGCGCCGCGCCGCTCGCGTGTGAGAAAGTTCTGGGCGTCTTCGCGCACGCGGTTGAGGATGGACTTCGCTTCTTCGTCCGGGGATCTTTTGCGTTTGTTTTTTTCGTCGTTGTGCATGGGTCTTGTTTAGGTTCCTCGCACGGTCAGGAAGCTGACCTCATTTCCTGCGCATGGTTTTCTGGGCACCCACAGAGCGAGGACGAGGCTGACGAGCGCCATGGCTGCGCCTGAGATGAAGACGAGTCGATGGTCGATGATCCAGACGAGTCCGAAGGCAGCGGGAATGAAGACGGCTGCGATATGGTTGATCGTGAAGGCGACGCCGGCGCTGGAGGCGAGATCTTCTGGCGCGGCGATTTTCTGGAAGTAGGTTTTGAGCGCGATAACGATAGAAAAGAGCGCATGGTCAAGCAGGTAGAGTGCGATGGCGAACTGCGCGGAAGAGACGAGCGCATAGCCAAGGAAGACGACGATCAGCCCACCATATTCGATCAAAAGAGCGGTTCGCTCTCCGACGCGGGCGATAAAACGTCCGATAACGGGCATAAAGAAGAGGTTCACGATTCCGTTGATGAAGTAGAGCGCGGCGATGTCGTGTATGGCGAAGCCGAATTTTTCGACCATGAGGAAGCCAGCGAAGACGACAAAAATTTGCCTTCGGGCGCCACTCATGAAGGTCAGCGCGTAGTAGAGCCAGTATCGTTTACGCAGGATAAGTTTTTTTAGTTGTGGTGTCCGATTTTCGAATTTCGGAAAGAGAAGCCACAGTACGAAGACGATAGCGATGGCGCTAAGTCCTGCGGTGGCGAAGGCGGCGACGAAGGAGAGGTTGAGGGCTTTGGCGGCGAAAAAGACGAAAGCATAGGCGATGAGTTGGGCGGCGGCGGCGAAGGCGGCGATACGTCCGAGGAGTTGGGGGGCGCGTTTTTTGGGCAACCATTGCAAGGATAGGGACTGGTTGATCGTTTCAAAGTAGTGAAACCCCAGGGACATGACGAAGGTGGAGATGTAGAATCCGATGAAGGAGGTAAAGAGTCCGGTCATCGCGACGCCGACGGCGGTGAGCGCGAGGAAAACGAGGGCAAGCACCTGTTCGCGAAAAAGCAGTGTGATAAAGATCACGAGCAGGGCGAGAAAGCCAGGTATTTCTCGAATCGACTGCTGGATACCGATCTCACGCCCGCTGACACCGACCTCAGAGACGGCAAAATTGTTGAGCAGGGTCATCCAGGAGGCGAAGCAAAGCTGCATTGCGATCACCATGAAGGTGAGCAACCAGAATTTGGCTACGACGCCGCGACCGACGCGGGCAGAGAGGCTGGAGAACGGAGACAGGCGCATTGGACTTGCCCCAGCTTACCGAAAAGGCGCGCCAAGAAAAGCGAAAAACACACTGTATGATGCCGGGGTTTCGAGCGCTTCCCGGTGTGCCTCAAGCGCTGTTTTTACTGGGCTGACACGACGCCTTTGCTGCGCTTGATAAGTTTCTCAATGACTTGGCCCGTATTTTCGAGTCGAAAGCACTCACCATCGAGAAAGAGGCGGCGTTGATCGTTCAGGACGGCGCGAAAGACCCTTCTTAGCCCTGAGCAGGAGACAGGCAGGAGCAAGAAGGCTTGGACACCGCACAGGACGCCATGAGCCAATTGAAGCCAGGAGCACCTTTGGGTTACGGCGACGATGGGAACGGCGCAGGTATGGTCATGTCTCTGGTGTCGGATTTTTTCGATAAAGGCGCGTGTTTTTCCATCGAACCGCTTGCAGTTGATGAGCATGATGTCGGGCGGGTTTTGCGCCATCCCGTCGAGCGAGGCGTCGGATTGTCTGTAGTAGCGCGCGCGTCGCAGGAGGCTGGGATGGATGACCTGTTTGATGATCGCCTCAAGCGATTCGACGCTTTCCTGCATATGGACAACGGCGAGCGACACCTCGGACAGGGGCAATCCGAGGGAGGCATGATGGCGCAAGGTTTGCTGGCTTTGTGCGTTGGGTTCGCGAACCGATTCGCGCTTTGGCTCGGCCATTTTTCGGGCATCCACTGGTTTCTCTGTGCCAAGCGATAGCGCGAGAGATTTAACATAGTGCTTAAATTTCAAGAGGCTTGCTTCCATGCCAATCGCTTGCCTAAACCGCCAAGAGGCCAGCGCAAACAGAAGACCCGCAAAACGGTTTTTTCGGGGCCAGCGGGACGGTCCGTGATTCTGGTCGTTGCGCGTAACGCCGGCGACCTTTCCCGGTGTCCTGCGCCGATGCGAACGTTGCTGCGGTGGTTGGCATGGCGGCGCGCGTCGGCTAGGGTATTTTGGGTCTGATCAGGTTCAAGGTTGTGTCGACGTCGAAGCAAGAAAAAGCAACGCCCAGTCCGGTAATGGCGCAATACGATGAGATTCGCCGTGCCAATCCCAATTGTCTGATATTTTTTCGGATGGGCGATTTTTACGAGCTATTTTTTGAAGATGCGAAAGTGGCGTCCTCTGTATTGGGGATCACGCTGACGGCACGTGGTCGTCAAGGGACGTCTCCGATTCCGATGGCTGGCGTTCCGCTGCATGCGTCTAGCGATTACCTGAACCGACTGATTGACGCGGGTTACCGGGTTGCGATCTGCGAGCAGGTTGAAGACCCGAAGGAAGCGAAGAAGCGTGGATACAAGGCGATCGTTCGGCGTGAGGTGATTCGAATCGCGACGGCGGGTACGCTAACGGAAGACCAGCTTTTGGATTCGCGGGCGCATAACTTTCTTTTGTCCCTGGCGAGTTTTCACGCCTCTGACGGTCGGAGTTATGCGCTGGCCTGGACGGACATTTCGACCGGAGATTTGAGCCATACGACGTTAAGCGGCGATGATCTTTGCGCTTTGGTTGCGCAGCTTGATCCCAGAGAGATTTTGCTTTCGGACACGGAGTCGGACCCATTGGTTGAGACCGCTGTCAGTGTAACGCGTGCTGTCGTCACGCGCCGCGAGGAGAGTTTGTTTGACAGTACGAACACGCGCGATCGCCTTGATAGATATTTCACGCCTGAGGTGGTTCGAGGTCTTAGTTCGGTTGGCCGCAGTACGTTATCGGTGATGGGGGCGCTTTTGGAGTACATAGACTTCACGCAAGTTGGTGCTCGTCCTTCGCTTGGCGTTCCGAAGGCATTTACGAGCGGCACGCTCATGGCGATAGACGAGGCGACGCTTGCGAATTTGGAGATCCAGCGTTCTCGCAGTGGCGATCCCAAGGCGAGTCTTCTGTCGATTGTTGATCGTTGCATTACGGGTGCAGGCTCGCGGAAGATGGCGGAGAAGATACGCACGCCCCTTATTTGCAGCGCATCGATCAATGCGCGTTTAGACGCGACGGCCTTTTTTTACGAGCGCGATGAGTTACGCCGTTCGCTGCGAAGTCATCTTCGTCATTTCCCGGATCTATTGCGTTCGTTGAATCGCATCAAGCTAGGTCGCGCGGAGCCGCGGGATTTGGAGTCGGTCCGCAGGTGTTGTGAGACGGCGGGTAAGGTCCGGTCGCTTTTTGACACAGAAAGTTCCTTACCTGAGTTACTATCCCGTGCGATACGTTGTTTTCACAAGGACGTGGATCGCTTGAACAGACAGCTTTTGGAAGCGCTTTCGGACAAGCTACCCGCGACGCGACGCGATGGCGGCTTCATTCGCGCGGGATACCATGCCCGACTTGATGAGGTGCGCGTCCTGCGTGACAAAAGCCGCGAATTGATCTCAGGGCTGCGCGCCCGATACGAGAGCGCAACGCAGATCAAGTCGTTGAAAATCAAGCACAACAACCTTCTGGGGTATTTTATCGAAGTCCCGGCTCAGGCGGGCGAGCGTCTTTTGGCGCAAGCGCGCGACGGATCATCACAGTTCATTCATCGCCAGTCGATGGCAGGTGCTCATCGCTTTGTCACCCGAGAGCTTACCGATCTTGAGGTTCGTATTCTGCAGGCTTCCGATCAGGCGCAAACGATTGAAAACGAGCTGTTTGATGCCTTGGGCGAGGGCATCGTTGCCAAGGTTGATCTGTTGCGTCTTCTCACCGATGCGCTCGCCGAACTCGATGGCTTCAGCGCGCTCGCAGAGTTGGCCGTACAAGAAACCTGGTTGCGTCCGAAAATCGACGATAGTCTCACGTTTCAGATCACCAAGGGACGCCACCCCTTTGTCGAAGCGTCGATGCGCAACCACAACGAGCGCTTCGTGGCCAACGATTGTGATTTATCACCGACCCAACGCGAAGCGTGCGGGCAGATCGTCTTGCTCACGGGCCCGAACATGGCAGGCAAATCGACCTATCTGCGACAAAATGCCCTGATCGTCCTTCTGGGTCAGATTGGCTCATTTGTTCCGGCGCAATCGGCGCATTTTGGCGTCGTGGACCGTCTTTACTGCCGGGCGGGCGCGGGCGATGATCTTGCGCGCGGGCGCTCGACTTTTA
>JAAUXV010198949.1_pt1 | contig 11377 bp, 16 predicted proteins | sample 7278181 | NCBI WGS metagenome assembly JAAUXV01 (sample SAMN14350114, study PRJNA611818) | marine sediment metagenome | isolation source: surface marine sediment (2.1m) | place: French Polynesia: Moorea | collected 2018-08
AAGCAGTTTGCTTAAGAAAATGTGCACAAATGATAAAAGCGTTGGGTGGTCCTCCTTTTTTTCGCAATATTTTGGGAAAGGGGCGCGGTGGCGCCTTATTCGCCCAAAAAAATGTTGGGAGTGGCAGCGACAAGAAAATTCCCAAGGACTTCCAAATTAGCATTCTTTCCCTTCCCTCTCGTCCTTTTCCCGGAAAAAAATTTCCGTGAATGAAGACGCAAAATAAAACCCGAGAGGCTTCTTAATTTTTGGTTGCCTCTGTCTGTCTTGCTGTTGATGAGACATGCATGGTTTTCGAACATTATATGCGAAGAGAGGAAGAAGATACATGGACGGTATGGGATTCAACCAATTTTTTAGTTTTTCTGTGCAAACACTGTAACACACAGTCTCTACAATGTATCCAAGGATGCTCAAACAAGAGAAATAATTGTAGACACAGTTGGTGATTTCTTCTTCTGTGTCTCTTCCCCTCCCTCCTGGGTGGCGGGTATGACCTTTTAGCATTATTTTCCCATTCCTGGGTTTTATTCGTGGAAATTACACGGAAGTGGCACTACTACGGTACGACGCCCAAAAAAAGCCTCACCCCCCACCCAACAATTCAATTAAATGCTCGTTTCAAGGAGGAGCTCCATTTCCCACTCTCAGGGTGAATTACAGACTTAAAAGAAAACTTTTTTTCAGAAAGTCATGTTGCAGTGCAGTTTGAAAGCGCTTTTGGCCTGTAAAATAGATTAAAAACGAAAAAACTTTCGTATTTTTTTACTTTTAGTGGTTTTTATATACCTGGACGAATTTCACGACAGTCTGGTCAGTGTAGTAGGCCCACTACAGAAAATATTCTTTTTTTTTAAATGGCCAAATTTCCCGTTTTTCTTTTTTTCTTTTACTTGGTAGTCCTCTGGGCATCCGATCCCGTACGGCCCAAACTTGATGTTTCCGATGGAGGTGCCGGGACTGTGGTGCGGGCCGGACCACATTATCCTTAAATAAATATTAGCAGCAGCAGTTTTTCCCATAACTAACTTCCAGAGAAAAAACTGAGCGTCAAAACCTAAATCTCGAGACATACTTAATTGCGATAAGAAAACTGAATATGAATTAATATTTATATTTTTTTAATCTTTTGCGTTCCTATGCGGGAAATTTTTTAACAATTTTAAAAGGCTAGAAAATATCAGTCGCACAAATTACCATGGCGCCTTGTAATCTATCTCCTTTGCACTGGCCAAGAATTGGTGGGGCCCGGCATCCGGCTTGAAGTAGACCGGTCGACGCTTCTTGGCCCCGCTGTGGGGGTTCGTCACCTAAATGAGTTTCCCAAAAAAAAGAAGAAAACATACGTAATACAATTCAAAGGAAAGAGAACCACTGTTTCTAACGGTATGCTCATAGCCTACCTACCCTCATTGAAAAGTTATAATATAGGCGAAACAATTTCGAACGAAATGTTTTCTTTTCCAAAAAAAACCATTTTAATTTTTCTTGTTTTTATGTGTAATACCTCAATGTCGTATTCTTTCGGCATCCTCTCCCAAACGCCGACGAAGGCGGAGAAGAAAGGGTGGAAGTTGGAGGAGGAGGAGGCGGAAAGGGTGAGAGCGGGGCAGCAAGCTAAAGGGGTTAAAGGGGAGAAAATAGTCTGAAACTAAACTTTCGCAGAAAAAAAACATTGACGTCTGAAAATCTGAGCACATTAAATATTGCTCCAAAGTTTCAACAAATCTTTTCCGGTTCCCCCCTCCCCCCCAAAGAAGCAATCTTTATGAAAACTGAAAGTAGATTTTTTTTTCTGCAAAACCATAGTAAAAGTTAAGATGTACATGGATGTAGGATGAAAGTATGCGAGGTTATAAAAGTGCAGTCATTCATCATCTCACGCCTGTTTTTCTCCTCCTCCTCCTCCTCCGCCCTCATGCACTCCTGGTCCCTCAACACAAGCCACTCACCATTGGGGCGACACCTGGCCGGGGATGTATCATTGACAAGATACTAAAATGTACAATTTCTCGCAAAATGACAAAAAAACCTACTCTGCAAATTTCTTCCCTCCTCCCTCGCAATTCTGGGGGGGGGGGGGGAAAGAAAGAGAAATGTTACCATTTACCAACAGCACTTTTCCCTCCTCGCGTTAGAATGGAAAAAGTGACATTGGCATATCCTCACTTGCATGACGTCGAACCCCTGCACCTTGGGCTCGTCCACGGTGCCGAAGGGGGCGGGGGGGTCGCAAACTGAGAGAAAAAGGGAGGAGAAAGCCAGAATCAAGCATATACAGTTTGAACCAACTAATTTTAGGAGCCTTTCAAAAAAATTGTGAAAAGTCTACCCGAAAGGCACTCGACCTCTGTGTCGTCAGGCCGCTCCAACTCTACATAGTCCGGCCCGGAGGAGTAGCGGATGCGGGGGACCTGTAGAAAAGTCATTTTTTAATTGTTTGGTTGTTTTTCTTCAAAAGTTGTGTTGATTCCTTTGTTTCTTGCCTTGTACCTAGGCGGAGGGGGCTTCCCGTAGGCGGCGCCGGGACAGCCGAAGTGACTACAGTATATGAAAACATCAACTTGCTTTTTTCACTATATTTGGTGGGAAATGGAAGGACTTGTTGGCGAAATGAAAGCCCCTCATATAAAGATGACCAGAACCTGAAACCCAAATAGACGTCTGCGTCCTCCTCGCCAGGCCCGCCAGAGGAGCCTTCCTCACCCAGGGTCCAAGGGTGGGTGTAACTGCATCGAATAATATAAGTTATTTTTTTATTGATTTTTTATGGGAAACCCCACAGGGTGGGTCCGGAAATGTGGGCAAGGTATTTCTTGGGGTCGCCATCCTTCCTGAACACGGGGAACAGATCTGGAGAAATAAAGAACAAATAAATTTAGAACTTTTTTTAAAAAAAGAAAAGAAGAACCTCCGTAGGAGTATTTTCCGTCGGCCGTGTAGTTTCCCGAATATTTCTCGTCGTATTCCGCCAGGAACCCTATTTTAACTTTGAGCTCGTTGCAGCAAGGCGCTGGAGGTGTTTTTTCAAAATACATCGACTGAATAAATTATTGAGCTCTTTTTGTCTGGGAACTCACCGTGTTTTCCCTTGAGCATCTGGTCCCACTTGGTCATTTGTTGTTGGCTGCTGAGGGAAAGAGAAAGGTGTTTGAAACCTGTTGCAGGAACAAATAGAGATCCCAACCTACGTAGAAGGAGGCAGTAAGGACATTGTTGTTGCCAGAAGCAGGAGCTTAATTGGCAGAATCCGCCTAAACATTTCCCCGAATGACTATTTTGCTGTTATTCAACAAAGCAAACAAGGGTGTACATGGTCTCAAGAAAAAGATTTTCAACACACACAAAACAATTTCCTGTCAATCACTATTTTTCTGTTCCTTTTTTTTTTCCAGGAGAGTCTTTGCCGGATATTACGGCGGCAGCGGCGTCGGCGGCGTCGTCGGCGGCGGCAGACATGGATAAACATCCCCTCGACTCCAAACACTTCGCAGTTGCTCCTGTTGCTGTTTCTTACCTACCTCCAGGGGGCGGTGGCGCCAGTGAGTCACAAAAAGTCTGTCTCACCAAGAGGTTTTTTAAACGTAGCGTAACAACAGTTAAAATCGCACACTTTGCCCTCGTTGCCAGCAGCAAATGATCATAAAAGCACTTGTTTTTTCCAGGTCCCCCGCTGCTCCCCCCTGATCATAATCAACAAGATCGCGGAGTCGAACAACTTCTGGTCGGACGCGAACCCGTACTTCCCCGTACCCCCATGTGAGTACTAATTCGTTTCATTGAAGGGGAAAAAAATCACCAATTCGAAAGGAAGCAGGAATGTACAGTACCAAAAAAATGTGAAGCAAAACCACTGAAAAATTGTCCTGTTTCAATCAACAAAAAGAGTAAAATTATAAATATTGCTTAGTAAGTTATCTTTTATAATTCAGTCTAGGGCCACTTCTTGCATCAAAATTAAACACAAAAAAGTTGTTTTTTTTTAAAAAAATATTTTCTTATTTTTCTCTCTCAGGCGAGTACGGGGGTTGGCAGGAGGCGTTGGACGCTGGTGACCCCGAGGCGGTCTGGGTGACGGCGCAACCGCTCAAGATCCCCATGCACAACTTCTACGAGTTCATCTGGTTCCTGAAGACGGGGGGGCCGAGGCTGGTGAGAGTTGAAGTCACACTATACGGCTTTCCCGAATTAGATTTATTTTATATGGTCTCCAATACGAAAGTCTTTCAATGTTGTTTTATCCGGGGAGAAAACGAATGTTTAATTGGGAGGAGGCAAGACAGACGAAAATAATTAGGCTGACTTTTTTTGTTTTTTTGGGGGAAATCAAATTAAATTTTGTATTTTTTTTCTGCAGTGGCGAATGATCACTGGGAAGGAGCAGTACAAGGTCGACAGGAAGATCCTGGGCGAGGGATACCAGCACCACACGCCGTGAGACATAAAATGAAATAAAATAAAAATAATAAATTTAATTATTATCGTGTGTTAAATGCAGTTACGTGAGGAAGAAGCAGTTCGGCCACAAGACGGTTCGGAACCCAGCCATCATTGACAACAAGAAGCTGTACAGAAAGGTGAGAAAACGGTTTTCAAAAAACAATTTTGTTGATTCTGATTCTGATACTTTTTTTGTCAGATCGTTGGTCGCAACATCAAGAACCTGATCACCAAGGGCAAGGACAGGAGGATCAACAACAACTTCACCTTCCAGGTGAGAAAACATGGATTTCCCAAAAGAAATAAATCGTAACTCTACAATTTCTTTTTAAAAAATCAGGGTAATTTGAGAGGCAGAGGACATGGACATGGCGGAGGCCATGGAGGTGGTCACGGGGGTGGTCACGGACATGGAGGTGGTCACGGAGGTGGTCACAGTCACAGTGGAGGCCACGGCCACGGAGACCAAAGATTCATCCGCCAGAGTCCTCCGTTCAAGCAGCAACAGCAGCAGCAGCAGCAACAGCAGCAGCACCAAGAGGAGCATCCAATCACCAGCTACATATTCCAGGTACCTCAAAGACAAACATTACACTTTTGTTGGGCAAAATCTCAATTTTTTTTACATTCCAGATCCAGAACCGCCTCCCCGGTATACTGACCCCCCAAACCAACAACTACGGTGACCTTACGCAATACGGGACAAACTTTGACGCCCCGCCAGATCCCAGATACCAAACTAGGTTTAATTCGTTTTCTTGTGAAATTAAATTTCGAAAAGGTTTTCTAAATGGTTTTTTTTATTTCAGCTTCACCAGCGAAGGCGGCAACTCAGGCTTCAGCCACAGCGGGCTGGTGACCAACGCCGTAGACAACACTGGATTCACCAGTCCTGGTAGTAGCGGATTCACCAGCTCAGGATTTACCACTTCCTCCGACGGCGGATCCTTTACCAGCCAGGGCGGCGGTTTCACCAGCTCGGGATTCACCAATCCTAATGGTGGATTCACCAGCTCGGGATTCACCGATCCTAACGGTGGATTCACCAGCTCGGGATTCACCAATCCTAACGGTGGATTCACCAGCTCGGGATTCACGAATCCTAACGGTGGATTCACCAGCCCAGGATTCACCAGTCCTGGTGGCGCGTCCAGCGGGGAATTCACCAACTTTGGAGACGCCAGCAGCCCAGGCGACCCTCGCTACCAGACAAACTTTGGAAGCGGCGTCGTCGGCACTGGAGTCGGCGGAAGCGGCATCGTCCAAAGCAACTCTTTGGAAGCTGGAGGCGACGACGGCAGCGGGGGAAACATCCTTGACACTAGATACCAGGTCAGAGTCCCAAAACCTTAGAAAAAATATACAAAAATTCACACAATTTCCCTTGTTTTTTATACCATGCAGACCCCGTTCGGAGGCGGTGTCCTCCTGGACCCTCGATACCACACTCCCTTCGAAGAGAGTCCAGACACAAGGTACTACCACAACGACATACCAGAAAGGTAATTGGCATTCTCCACTTCCTGCACATTTTCCAAGAAATGCTAATTTTTATTTTTATTTTTAATTAGAAGCCCGTCTTCTGTCGGAGGCGGCTTCGGCACCAACCACCACCACCAGCACCAACTGGCCAGCCAGGGGATAGACAGCGGATCAGGAGGGGGGGAGGTGGCCACGGGATACGGGACGGAGGAGCAGCAGAGGCAGGCGCTGCTGCTGCAGCAGCAGCAGCAACAGCAGCAGCAGCAGCTACTGTTGCAACAGCAACAGCAGTACCGGCAGCAGCTGTTGCAGCAGCAGCTTCTCTTGGAGCAACAACATCAGCAGCAACTGCTGCTCCAGCACCAGCAACTGCAAGGGCAACAGCAGCAGCAGCAGCAGCAGCAGCAGCAATCCTCCCTGTCCCCCGCCTCCTTCACCCGCGCCGCCGACATGGGCAAGAGCTCAGTCACATCAGCCGCCGATGCAAGCCAAGCAAACGGGGGAGGAAACGAATAGTGAGTTCTGTTCCATAAAACCAATGCGCAAAAAAGCAGCTATTTTGATGCAGTTGTGAAAACGTGTCTTCTCTTGGTTGGTTTAAGGCGGGTTCATGTAAATCAACATGTTAAAAAATAAAAATGCACATGTAACTACATCATACCATTCTTATGACTTGGGCTCAACTTCGTTAAGCACCTGTAGTTGGAAGATGAGAGTGTCCATCCAAATACTGCCTTTTTGACCTTGATGCTGTTCCTGAAGTCTTCTCTTCTCCAGAGATCATGGGGCAAATAATTTGGTTATGGATTCCACCATTCGGTTAATTTTCAGAAACATCCCCTTTCGTTCACTTTCATTTCCCAACTTCCGCGTACAGGTATTAATTTGTTTTCCGCCATATTTCCAGCCCTAGCACGGGCGCCTCCCTCCCCGCCTTCGCCGGCCTGAGCAGACTCCCAATCTCGGCGCTGGCGGCTTCAATAGTGACAGCAGACCCGCCGCCGCCGCCCACAGAACAACAACAACAACAGCAGCAGCAGCAGCAGCAGCAGCCACAGCCTCATGGACAGACTCGGCTTGCGAACCCGTTCCTGAGAGACAAGAGGAAGACGATCTCAAACCAGGTCCCCAAGCTGAACCTGGTCCAGGACGAGTACTTCGTCCCCCTCAACCCAAACCTTGGCTCATTGCGACCCTCGGCCACGCAAGTGGGAATTACCAGGTGGGGAAAAAACAAAAAGTACATTGGCCCCTTAACTGAACTTTCAGAGTCGTGTGTGTCACTTTTTTTCCCTCGTTTTGTTTGCTTGGCTTTCTTGGTTTTGTCAGCATGAAACTTCAATTTTTCTACGAATTTAACTTTTTCGTTGCATGTAATTCCCTAAATATTCACCCTTTTTTTAAAAAAACTTTCCCCTTATTGCCAGAGAGGACCGCCCGCCGCCGCACCGCCGCCGCGACGACGAGACCGGCCTCGACTTTGCCACCTACGACGGAGCCCTGAACTACCTCGAAAACGGGCTGGAGGACGGGGCCGCCACGCCGGTCAGGAGGAGGGAGTTCAGCCCGAGCGAGCAGGTAGTTCAGGTTCTTTCCTTTTTTAATTTTTTGAAAGAAAAGCAAACAGTTTATTTCCTATATTTTTATTTTTTCTTTAGCTGTTCCTTATCCTGAACGACCGCGGCATGATCCGTGAGGACGAACTCGCTCTGGCAAGGAGGAGGGGGAACGAGGAGGAGGAGGAGGAGGAAACGGAGGAGGAGGAACAGAGAAATCACAGTCAAAAGGTAATTGTTGTCACTCATTTCCGTACATTTGGACAGCTTTTCTGTCAACTCACTCTGCGAATATTGGGCTTCCTAGACACTTACTAGGTTCGATTTTTTTCCTTACCTACGTATTTAAGATCGCCATTAAAAACCCAATAGATTAGGATTTTTCCTTCTTTTCCTAATTTAAGCAATGCCTTGATTACAAATATGCTTTTTCAGTTCCACCCTGCCAAATCGGATCCCGGCCACCACCTCCAGGACCTGGATCAGCAGTCTTCTTCTTCCAGTCACAGACAGGGCAGGAAGTTGGGGGAAGTCAGGGTCCCTGAGAAGTCGGATCCTGACCCTGCTCCTGGGCCTGAGAGTGGCTTCGTCAGGGCCACCGTGAGGGAGATCAGGCCCTGGGACTACCTGGAGGCGCCGGCCGGGCATCCAAACCAGGAGACCATCCTGACACCCGCCAAGTCTGAGCGGTATAAGTCAATCTGAGAAACAGCTTCAAAAAATAAATTTTGCTGACGTTCTTATAGAGGGTGTTTCACCTTTTGTTGGGTACAAGTCGAAAGTGAGACAGCTCCATGGAAACATTCTGACTTTTTGTAACATCCATAAAATTTCTTTTTTTTTTTTAAAGTTTACCTGAACGAATTACTTACATATATGTTGTCGATATTTTTTTTGCTGTCGTCCAATCTCCTGCTTATGCCAAAGATTTACCTCATAATCATTTCAGGGAACCTAGGCTGGTGCCAGACTCAACCAACAGTCGTCGGAAACACAGGAAGAAGAGGAGGAAGAAGAAGAAGAAGAAGAACAAGGGAGGACTGCTCAAGAACGTGGTGAAACTACTCAAGAAAAAGTGGGGAGGGAGGAGGAAGCAGTGAGATCGAGAAAGAACTCCAAACGGAAAAAGCAAGTTTGCCATATATTGAAAAGTGTGTCTCCACATTCCTCCCTTGGTACAGACTGAAAGAGTGCATAACTACACCACCTGTAAGTCAAATACGCTAGTGTTTCTACAACTACAGTCAAAAAATATCTTAGAAGCCGTCTTTAGCGAGATATGGTAGAAAGATGTCAGTGAGTCCAACACACGGCGGGAGTCCGAATAATTAAAAAAATAAATCGTAGAAACGACACGTGTTTTCCTTCTTTTTCTTACTGAACATTTTTTTATTCGCATCCTTTAATAATGCTTGGGTATTCACTGATAGCGAGGGAGGAGGAGAATGGGAGGGGGGGGAGAAGAAAAAAATTTCTAAATTGCTTTTTTTCTCCAACCACAAAAGTGGACAGCGAGCGCGCGATACTGTGTTCTTTTTTTCTGGGGAAAACTGCTGCAGTAAAATTACAGTATTCTGTATGGTTGATAAGGGGAAGCTAGGAGATCTTTGCTTTTGAGTGTTTTTCTTTCCTTTTTTTCACGACGACGCCATGGTGCTTGCGGTATATTTTGTGTGTTGCTGGTTTTGGCATACTTTTTTCTCTCTCTTAGAAGAACCCCCAACCAGACAATTTTTGGTTACCTGGAGGGGGGGCGCTTCGCCGAGACGTTTTGGTAATACTATTTTTGCGGTTGGGTATATAGTAACGGTGGTGGTTGGTGGTTTTTTTGGAAGGCCTCTTTAATTTTTTTGAATATTCTTCAGTGGTCACTTTCATCTCGAAAAAACTATTTTCTTCTTCTTTCATGTCATTAAAAATATAACGCTAGCTAGATGCTTTAGTTGCAGGAGGAGGATTGGTAATTATGAAGAGCTGCCTTTTTTGCCACCCCCGATAAAGCGAACCACCGCGCGAAAAAAAGCAGTCTCAATTCATTTTGCCGCAAAAATGTTTCGGTGTTAAACCGCAGGAAAAAACATGCAGTCAAAAAGTTTCAGTACCTGAAAAAAATGCCTGGTATAGTTGATTTTTTTAAATCAGTGGTTCCGGTGTTCGTCATACTTGTATTTTTTTTCTCTTTTGGAAGCAAACTTTTTTTACCTCTTTGTCTTTCTCTTGCATGCAACAAATCCTGCCAGTATATGTACTTTGGGATTTCCCGCAATAATCGAAGGAAAAAAGAAAAATCATGCCACTCTCAGTCTTCGGTGTTTTTTTCCTTAAACGGTTTTTTTTCCACTTTCAGCATTGCTTTTGAAGCCAGAAAATGTATTTGGTGGGGGGATAGGGGAAAGAGGGGGAGGGGAGACTAAAATGACTATGAGTTTATTCACTTGCTAGCGGATATGGGCACTGGAAATCCCCCCTTAATTCCACACTTCGAAATCCCAATTTCAAATAGGGATATTTTGGGGAACGGGAGCGAGTGTAAAGAAGAAGTCTTTGGTCATTTTTCTCGCGTTAAATGTTTAAAAAATGGAAGATTAGGGGGATCGAGGAGAGGGGCTGTGAGGCTGCATTTGAACTAAAGACATGCTATGTCCCTCTGTCCCTCCTTTCTTTCTCTTTGTACAGGTTTCAATGTTAGTAATGTTTGACAAAAAAAGGGCTCAATGATTAAGGGAGGAAGGAGGGTGGGTGGGGTTTTCGTGTTTTTCTTCTTCTTCAACAAGAATTCAACAGAGTTTCGAGGAACACAAAGTACTTTCCGCAATGATTTAACGGAAATGGTAAGATGGCCACACGGGTTTTTTTTCTTCAATAGAGATCGTGTATAGTGGCGGGTAGCAATAATAATAGCGACAATATAAACTATCTCACCTACAAAAAAATTTGGGATGTTGGGGGTGGGGAGGGGTTTTTAAAGTCTAGAAAACTTGAGAATTTTTCCTTTTCATCGCCGTCACTGAACTTTCACAATTAAATTTCATATTTGTTTTTTTCCTTTTCTTCACCGCACGAGACTAAAAAGTGATTATTGTTTGATGATGATAATGTCTTATCAATTATGTTCAATTATTCCCTCTTCTTTGCATCTAAGAATTTGCTTTCTTGTTGTCCTCAGCAGCTTTCCTTCTTCAAGTATTTACATTCACATGCAAGTAGCCTTCTTCATCCTCAACTTCCTTTTTCGGCTCTTCTCAACTTTTGAAAATTGCACTCTGAGATCATCACCAAAAAAAGAACCGTTTTTTACCACTTTGCGCCACGAAATTCTCATGTTTTTTTTGGTAGTAGTAGTAGTTTGTGTATAACTTGAATCAAGCACTCTTAGCACCACCGGGGTTGAGTTTTGGAATATTTTTGTTTGCTTCTCTTTGGGACACTTTTGGACTTTTTTGCGACTTGAAAGTCTGGAATGCTTCAGTCTCCTACTTTTTTAAAGGAAACAAAAACATTGCAAACTTTTTCGGCACAAAAAATCCTGATTTTTGCCCTCAGAAAAGCCACTACAGATATTGGTTGTAGAACGCTGCCGCCGGGTGGGGAGGAGGCGGGTACATCTGGGAGTGGTGGAACTGCTGCTGTTGCTGCTGCTGCTGTTGCTGCTGCTGCTGCTGGTAGAACTGGTGCTGCTGCTGCTGGAACTGCTGCATGGGGTTTGGCGGAGGCGGGTAGAAGCCCGAGGCTGCCAGCTGCTGCAGGTGCTGCTGCTGCTGCTGTTGCTGCTGCTGTTGCAGCTGCAGCATCTGCTTGTGCTGCTTCTGCTGCTGCTCCGTCCTCTCCTTGCGGTGGATGTCGGCCTCCTTCTGCCGTATGAACGCAGCCGCGCGACCGAGATTCAAGTTCTAAAAAAG
>JAAUXV010025976.1_pt1 | contig 11373 bp, 14 predicted proteins | sample 7278181 | NCBI WGS metagenome assembly JAAUXV01 (sample SAMN14350114, study PRJNA611818) | marine sediment metagenome | isolation source: surface marine sediment (2.1m) | place: French Polynesia: Moorea | collected 2018-08
CAAACAAACAAACAAACAGACAGACACCTCTCTTTTATATATATAGATGGAGAAGCAACTCTGCGTACCCAACTTCCTGTTCTTGCAGAAACTCCTGGTTGTTCCCCTCTCCTATGCACCTCTTGTAGCACCCGTCGCATCCGCAGCACCTGCAGAAGCAGCAGCAGAAGAGCATGGTCCTCTTCCAGCATGGCGACGCCGGCGATCTTGAGGAGGGGGACGCCGCGCCGCAGCAGAACTCTTCCATGCACACCTCGCAGTCAGACTTGCCGAGGCGCCGCTGCAGCTGCTCCTGCATCTGCCGCTGACGCTTGAAGTCCAGCCGCTTCCGGGAGTCCTCGAACTCGGCCTCGAGGTAGCGGTTGGTCCTGGACATGTTAATGTTGCTTCTGGCACCGAAGGGGTGGTGGCTCCACTGAATCTTCCGATGAGACTGACTTTGAACTCGGTATCCTCCGCCTTCTCACGCGAGTCACACTTGAGGTGCATTGGGTATTCGCATCCACGTACGGATGGGAGAAAGGGAGGGATCAAGGAAAGGTGGAATGTTGACGCTTTTGACGTGGTGTCACTAATAGATTTTTTTTCTCCCACGCACGGAACTCAATCGAGGACGAACGGTGGTGACAACGCCCTCCTCTTCTTCGCCTCTTCCAACGCCATCAAAGCCGATGATGCAGACAAGCATGGGAAGGAAAGTCTCTTCTTTCTTGTCCTTTCCACTTTCCTCCTTCGGGCGGCCGCCGAACACACCTTGGGAAGGGAGAAAGAGGGGGAGGGGAGGACAGGAAGAACAGGGGGAAATTTTTCCTCTCCTCTTCCCCCCACCCCACCCGTTCTCTTGCACCCAGCCCCATCTTCGTCGCCGCCTTCTTCTCGCGCCTCGCTTGAACTGAGATCCATGGTGTCTCGGGCTTGAGGCCTCGGCTGGACCGACGCCGATGCCTCGGTCCGTCCCTCAGGCAGACCGACCGACCGACCCTTCAAGTCCGCTGAAAAAACATACTGGGAGTCTGTCCGTCGTCGCCTCGCCCCGCTCAGGACGACGAGGATACGCGCGGGCGGTATAGAAGGTAAGAGGAGGAGGGTTTTTTTCTTGGGCAATTGCTTTCCCTCAAGTGGTGTTTTCGTTTTCTCTTTCTCCTCCTTTTTCGTCTTGCCAAGAAATGCTGCTACTCCGTCTTCCTCTTCTCCAAAGACGTCTTTGCTCTTCTCCTTCCCCACTAAGAGCTGGGTAGCGTGAATTTCTTTTAGAAAGCACACACGAAACTGCCGCCGTACATAGGAGAGGAGGAGGTGAGTGTTCGACGGAAGGTGGGACATCACGAAGACATCACACATTGGGGTTCCGGGAAAAGGAGGGAGAAGGGAGGGAAGAAGACACTCTTGAGCAGTCGTCAATCACCCGATCTCTCTTTCTCGTCCAGCCTGTTGCAACGGCCCGCGATAGTAGAACTCTCGTCGGCCGGTGGAAGGGGAGGGAAATAATGATCCCTTTTTTCGCGGGGCATCAATTTTCGGCCCCCTTTTCGTCGCATCTTCAATTTCCGTCCTTGCCCTGGGAGGGAGGGAAGAAGTCGTCGGCGGAGAATGTCTTGACAGGAGGCTTTCCGGGCGGGGAAGAGGGCCCGCCGTCGGCGCCAGAGGAGGCGCGGGAGCCCTGCAGAAAGATAAAAAGAGGCAATTGAAAGTCCACCTTGGTGTTGTTTTTGCATGTAGGATGTTTTTTTCACTCTAGGAGGGGGAGGAAAGCAGACAGAAGAGAACATATGTAGATTGCAGTGCTAGAGCCAACAAGTGGCAGTGATTGGTAACAAAACGAAAAATTAGGAAAAATGCATTTTGCATTTGGATGCTATTTGCAGGACTTAGCAGAACTTTTTCTACATCATGAATACTGTCCCTTACGAATAGCAGGGGTTTGACGAACGACCGCAGGGAGCTTGCTCCCTCTCCTGCTGCGGAGAGGATAGCTGCGGAGGCGGATCCGGAGGAGGTGGATGGCGACAGTGTGGCCTCCGCCTCCGACAGGCGGCGCTCCATATCGTCCATGTCTGCCTTGGCCTTCGCTGCCATTAACTCGATCCTGAAAAAAATCGGAAAAAATAACTATAGATTTTCTGGTAAAAATGCAAATTTATGGTAAGAAGAAAGCCATTCTTTTTCAAACATCCTAACTAACCCTAAAAATGTCTTGGCCGTAAGATCAGTTCTGGAAACACTATTGACTGGTGCTCAAAAGCCTATAGCCTGGAGGACAAGATTGATGTTTTTTTTCTCATGGATTTCGAGAGTCCTACCAACGTCGGAAGGCCATGCCATGCCTCTGGCGTTTTTTTTTCAAATGGCAATCGGCAACTTTTTCAAATAACCATGGTTTGATCCCTCACCTGTCGACGGCGGCGAAGACCTCTTCCATCTTCTTATACCTTTCTGCCATCTCGGGCATCCTCCCGAAGAGGCAGGAGGAGGAGTCCCTCCCGCTCAGCTCGGACAGGTGCTCAAGCTCCTCCAGGCGGAGGTGAAGGTCGTCCAGGAGGTCGTCCAAAACAGGGAACTAGCATGGAGAAAAGGAGTCTCTGAAAAAGGCGTTCCTCGCGATATAAATTGTGCTTCTCCTCACGTGTTTTCCTCCGTCCATGTCGACCATGTCCGCCATGCGGCTGCTCCAATCCACGAAGGCGGACTCGGCGCAGGAGGACTTGGACACGGAGGCGGCCTTGGCGGCCTCCAAGTTGGCCGGGGCTGGCTTGGGCGAAGAAGAGGAAGACATGGTGGGGGATAGACAATTATTGTAGAACAGAGGAGAAACTAAGAGGGCCGAGACACTCCCAGTTGGAGGATGGAGGCCCACCAGGCCCAGGACTATAGGAAAACGAGGGAGATCAGGATGGAGAGACACTTGTCGAATTTTTTTCCTGGCACTTCGCCTTTTTGGCTTTTTCCTTTGATTGGATGCTGTTGTCAGTCCTGGTTGTGGGCGTTGTGGGCGCCGGCGGCAGTTGTCTGCTTTCCAGCAAAAGCCATTCGCTCAACCTCCTTTTGGAGTCCCCCACGAAAGATTGTCAGATCTCTTTATTCTCTCTGCATTCCTTGTGCGAAATCAAAGTGTGCGTGTTTCAAACTGAGGGGTCGGGGCCCCTGGCCCACGCATGAGCAAGAGGGACAGGGTGACCCGGGACGGGGGTCCACTGGAAGAGCCGAGCGGGGACGGGAGATGGTTTAGAAGTCGAAGTATATCATATGGTACCTTATGTGTACGTATGTCACGGTATGTGGTACTCTTCTGTGTAGTACGGTACATATGGATAGATAGATGGAGGAGGGTATTTGACGCAGATCCTGGGATGGGAGATTGAGAAGTTGGGGGCAAGATGGGCAGCTTCGGTTTCGCTTCGGTCGAATACGAGGAGGGAGGAGGGGGGGGGGACAAACTGGAAGAAGTCTAGTTTTGCCCTGGACGAGTTTTCCGGCAATTTGATATGTCTCTCCTTGTCTTGCGCGTGCTGCGAAAGTTCTTTCCATCCTGCTGCCATCAGATCTTACGCAAATGGAGGCCACTTTTAACTCCTCTCGATCATCGCGTCTCTAGCCTGTCCGACGCCGATCCACCGAACTGGAAATGAAGAATAGAAGATGTGAGGCATTTTTAGATATTGTTTTCTTCTCGCCTCCTGATATGTCTCGTATTCTACAGACGAAAGAGTGATTTTACTCTTACTCCCTAATTTAAATTGGACGCAAATGGAACAGGGCAAGAGAAGTTCGATCTATTAACTCCCACTGTAATTGTACACTAAATTCATCGAGATTGTAGATAAACTCCTGAGCCCGGGGGAAAGTACCGTCACTTTCCTAAATATTCCCCCCCTTGCTCTCACCTCTAATTCCCAGCAGCTCCTCAATCTTGAGCACGTACGCCCTAGCGTTCTCCGGCAGCTCCTGGAAGGACCTGCACCCGGCGATGCTCGTCTTCCAGCCCGGCATGATCACGTACTCTACCTCCACCCCGGAGAAGTCCTGCTCCGAGCTGGGGAAGTGTCGCATGGCCTCCCCGTCCTTGCGGTACTCAACTCCGATCTTGATCTCATCCAGGTCGTCCAGAATGTCAAGCTTGGTCAGCGCTACAGAGGTGTATCCATTCACAGTGGAAGTGAACCTTAGCATTGGAATGTCGAGCCACCCGCACCTCCTTGGCCTGCCGGTGGTCACACCGAACTCGTGACCAACTCGCTGCAGGTAAGCACCAAGTTCCTGAAAAGACCTCTGAGTAAGTTGCATTGTCTTCCTTCTGTAAGTCCAGACGTACATTTTCGAGCTCAGTGGGGAACGGCCCTACGCCGACCCTGGTGGTGTAAGCCTTGACGACTCCGTGGATGTCCCCAACGAACCTGGGCGGGATGCCCAGACCGGTGCACACGCCGCCGATGCTGCAGTTGCTCGAGGTCACGTACGGGTAAGTCCCTATTAGGAAAGGAGGAAAATTGAGGCATCCCTTCGAGGAAAAAAATAAGAAGACTGGTCGCTTACCAAAGTCGATGTCGAGCATGGCTGCGTTCGCCCCTTCCACCAGGACGTTCTTCCCCTGGCCGATTTGGTCGTGGAGGAAGGAAACGCTCTCCACCACTAGCGGACGGATCTGATGAAAAATGTCCATCTTCAGAATGAATTGAAGCTCCTAAAAATATAATTTCTTTTACCGTTTCGGCGAGCTGCTGGTACCTCTTGAGCTCGGACTCCTTGTCGATGGAGAGGGACTTGTAGCGCGCCAGGAAGCAATCCGCAAGCTCGCAAAACCTGAGGTTCAAAAAAATGACGGTCACAAAAACTACAGTTGCAAAATAGTGGTGCCTTACTTCTTGCTGAACATGTCATAGTCTCCGATGAGATCTGAAACCCTGAGCCCGTTCCTGTTGGCCTTGGAGGAGTAAGCCGGCCCGATGCCCTTCTTGGTGGTGCCGAGCTTTACGTTGGCCTGCTGCCTCTCCGTCTCCTGCAGCCCGTCCGCAGACTGGTGGAAGTCGAAGACCAGGTGGGCGCGGTCGGAGATCTTGAGGCGCTCCTTCCATTCGACCAGACCCTTGGCCTCGTTCTTGGCCAGCTCCTCCAGCAGGTTGGGCACGTGGATGACCACGCCGTTCCCTATGAGGGAGATGCTGTCTGGCCAGATGATTCCGGAGGGGAGAAGGTGGAAGTCGTACTCCTTGTCGCCAACCACCACCGTGTGTCCCGCGTTGTTTCCGCCCTAAGGAAGTATAAAAAATGTATAAAAAACATTTCCCCCACAATCGTAATCGAAATAGATACGGTGTTTTTGTTGCGTCATAAAGAAAGAACACGCAGCCGGAAATTCATTCAAACCTGAATCGATTGACCCTAAACTGGTCAGCTTTTTGTATTTCTCCTTTTCTTAAGGCAATAAGGCATAACGAAGATTTTTTGCAGAACACATTTCATGCCTGACAAACTGGCCTACGTATTCCAGGCAAGTGCTAATCTGGGTCGACCACAAGTGTCAACGTCGTGACCTCGCGAAATAGGAGGGGTGCACACGTACTACGTCCCAAGTGCCAACCCAACACCTGCGCCTCCACAAGGACACCTGACACCTCCAAGAAAGACTCGATATTAGCACGACAGAAGGGGGGGCATAAAATAAATGCATTTTGAATTTTGAGAGAAGCAGTAAAACCCCCTCGTCCTGCTGCAGTGGTCCCGCCCGTCCTCACCTGGCACCTGGCGACGAGGTCCGCCCTCTCCGCCAGCAGGTCTACCAGCTTGCCCTTGCCCTCGTCTCCCCACTGCGCGCCCAGCACCACCGACACGCGGCCGCGGACACACGGGTCGCCGCCGCCGCCGCCGCCGTTGGATCCGCCGTTGACGCTCATGACTTGGACGTGGATGGCGAACGAGTGGACGTGGGGATGGCCCGAGTGGGAGTGGGAGTGGGAGGGCTGACCAAGCGTGCTGCGTCTGGGACGACGGGAGCACCCAAAGTTAACGAAGGCGAAGCGAGGAAAGAAGAAGGCGGAGGAGGAGAGGAGACAAGTGGCGAGAGGCGATCCCAAGAGACACACACACATACAGAGAGAGAGAGAGAGAGCAGGAGGGAGTAGGGAGGCCAAAAAAGATGGAGAAGCCCGAGTGGAAGACAAGGCTAGACACACCGAATGCCACTCCTTTCAAACATGGTAAAAAACAGTGCAAAGAAAAGCAAAACTCTGAAATTTGGAACATCCCGTACTTTTGGACATTTCGCTTTGATATATGAATTTTATCCTCTTGGTCTCGCCTTGAGATTTATTTTCTGCGCCTGTGCCCACGCCTAGTTTTGCATGCGGCCTTTTCAAGGGAACAGCTGAAAAGTGTTCTCTCTCCTCCTCTCCTTGCTCTCCTCTCCTCTCCTCTCCTCTCCGCTCCTCCTGAGCAAAAAAGAAAAAAAGGCAAAAAAGGAAGCACAATTACCAGATGGACGGACATAAAAACTGGAGATTGTACTGTATCCTGGTAACAAAACCTGGGATTATATAAATCCTAAGATTGTATTTTTTTTATTCCAGTTTGGAAGCAAATAGTGCTTCTCATTGATGGTATTTTTGATTTTTGAGCTGTATGTAACAGGATATAAAGTGTAACAACAAAACAACTTGTAAACTTTACAGAGTCGAAAATTCTTAAAATTAATTTTTTGAGGCTCTATAGGTACAAAATAGTCACAAACGCCACAAAGTCGCTGATGTCTGTAACGAACACAGTTTTTTAGGTACCCGCGACGAGAAAACTTCAGCTAAAAAGTAAAAACTTTATATTTTGTTCCATCCTGGCAACTCTGCCTCTTTGGCCAGTGAATTTTTTTGTGTCGTTCAAGACTAGGTGTCGTTCGTTCGGTTCGTTCGGGAGTTCGGGGCGGATTCGCCGAAAGAGTTCCCCATCCAGTTGTAGGGCCTGAGAAGCACAGAGCAGGTGCGGCCAACAGGACCAAGAGGCCGTCCCGCACCTGTCGCCATGTCTTCTCGCTCTGCCGCCGCCAGTCGGAGGCTGCAGCGGGAGGCGCGGGCAGAGCTGCGCGACGCCCGAAGACAGCTGGAGAGGAACCTGGCCTCGTCCGAGTGGCGCCGCAACGTGTCCCTCATCTGCGCCGTGGTGTGCGCCTACTTCACGGCCTCCGTCGGACTCACCTTCTTCCAGAAGAGCCTCATCTCGGTGAGCTGACTTAGAAGTAGCCCACGTACAGGTTCCCCTGCTCCTTCATCTGGTCCCTCCTGACCTCGGCCAGGTCCACCGTGATCTTCTTGATCTTTTTCTCGGCCATCCTGAGCTTCTTCATGACGTGCCTCTTGCGTTTCTCCCTGACCGAGGACCTGTGGAAGGCCACGGCGATGGCGTACACGAAGGTGCCGAAGATGGCGCCCACGTAGGGCAGCAGCATGGGGATCCAGAAGAAGTACCTGTAGCCCCCGTCGTCCATCTCCTCCTGCCCCTCCTCCTTGGGTAGCCTCCACACGTCGTCGCCGAAGATGAAGTAGGAGATGAATCTGGGCGGCAGGTCTCTGGCCGGGTTGATGTTGGCGGCGGCAACCACGCCGTTTGTCAGCAGCACCAGCGTGATGCCCAGGCCGCTAAAAATGGGAGAGAAGCTGGGAGCGAACTTTGAGTTTAGGAAGCCGTCTGGGTCGGGGTCGTGGCATACTAGGTAGACCATGATGATGATGGCCGTGGAGAAGACCTGGTCCCAGCACAACACTATTGTGGGGGTGTCGCGGTTGGGCGGCATCGGGTAGGATCCGAACAGCCTCCTTGACTCTCCATTGTCCCTTGGGTCTTGCATCACGTCGCGGAGCGGAACCAAGTAGATGGAGTAGAGGAGCGCGCCGGCTAGGAGTCCGCCCAGGCACTGCCCGGCGAAAAAGACGGGCATTTGGGACCAGGTGAAGGTGTCCTTCAAGTCTGACATTACCGCGGCCACTGTGATGGCAGGGTTGAGGTGGGCGTCCTTCACCGATGACACCGAGGCCGTCGCCACTGCGTAGCCGATCCCCGTGCCGATGGCGTAGTTCAGCCAGGTTCCGTAGGAGACAGGGATTGATAGTAGAGACTGCGCGCTTTTGTTCTGCTTCAGTCCGATGCCCAAGTCCAGTGCGTTTCCGAAGTAGATTTGTGCGAAGCAGGCAAGGGATAGGAAGACGGCTATCATTGTGCTCACGGACTCGCCCAAGAAGAGCCTGAGGTTCTTGTTTTTGCTCAACTTCTTCACAAGCTTTCGCAATCTGTTTGAATGGCGCCGAGAGTTGAAAAATCCCATTGCGAGGAGTTTACAAGTCAAGCCGTTCTTTTTTCCCAGCACTTTGTGTACAATGTGTAGACTGTTGTTTTCGCACAAAAGTTCAGCAAGTTATTTCCATTTTTATTTGAATACGGTTTTTTAGTCGTCGTACCCATAACTTTCAGTTTGTTTTCCTTTCGCAGCATCTACGATACCCCATCACCATTGTGACCTGCCACCTAGCTCTCAAGTTCGTCTTCGCAGGCCTCTGTAGACAGGTGCTGACTTCATGTACTGGCAAAGAGAGGGTACGTGTCCATCTGTAGTCAAAAACTCGAGCTACTTTAGAATTTCTTTAATTTATTTCAGGTTGTCTTGGGATGGTCCGACTACCTCTCTCGGGTGGCCGCGGTGGCCGTATTCTCGGCACTGGACATTGGGCTTTCACAGTGGAGCTTCGAGTTCATCACAGTAGCGCTCTACACCATGACCAAGACCACGTCCGTCCTTTTCATCTTGTTCTTCGCCCTTCTCTTCGGGCTTGAACGAAAGGTACAAACGATCAACCTCAGCTCAGCTTCGTTACTTTCATAACTTTCCCTCTCTTCTACTAGCACTGGTCCCTGATCGGCATCGTGGCCATGATCTCTGGCGGGCTCTTCCTCTTCGTCTTCCGCTCCACCCAGTTCAGCCTGGTTGGCTTCGGCATGGCCCTAACGGCGTCCTTCCTGAGCGGGGCGCGGTGGACGCTCGCCCAGGTCATAATGCAGAGGGGGCGACTGGGATTGGAGAACCCGGTGGACTTTATCTACCACCTCCAGCCCCTAATGGTCCTCACGGTCCTCCCCTTCGCGGCCGCTTTTGAAGGCCTATCCTTCGCCTCCTCCGAGCAGGCCTTCCGCTTCAGCGACTACGGACTCCTTCTGCACACGGCCGGCATGATCCTGTTTGGCGGATGCCTGGCTTTCGTCATGGAGGTCTTCGAATTCTTCATCATCACGCGCGCCTCCTCCCTCACCCTCTCCATTGTGGGGATCACCAAGGAGATCGTCACCGTGTTCATCGACGTGCTGTGGAACGGCACCGACCTCTCACCCGTCAACGTGGCGGGCGCGGCAGTCTGCCTCACCGGAATCGTCGGGCACCTCTATAGGAAGGCTACGGAGACTACTCCCGCCGGAGGAGGACGGGGGGCGTCGGGCCCAGAAAGAAGGTGAGGAGAGGGGAATTCGAAATTTCCATTTAACTGTTACTATTTTCCTCCCGTCTTTTCCCTTTCAGAAACCGGCGCGAAGCCAACTCAGAGTTCAGCCTTCCTCTCCTGAGCGATGACTCGGACGACTCTACCGACGAGGACGAGCTCTTCCACCCGGGCGGGCGCCCCAGGTTGCCGAGATCAGCCTCAGCCCCCGGACGCAGGGGCGGCTTCAAGGACTTTGACGACGAGTTCTACCTGAGGGACCAGCGCGAGTGGACGAGCGTCAGGGACTCGCAACTCAGGTCCAGGACGGACCTGGCAGACTTGCCGCCAGCGGAGCTACAGCAGCGGAGGCAGCAACAGCAGCAGGAGGAGGAAGAAGTTCCCAGCGTCCTCCGTGACTCGAGGAATCAGCAGCAGCCGAAGAGGCCGGAGCAGCCTCTGGCAGACGTCGATCTTCTTTCGGACTAAAAAAGTTATTCAAGCGCGTTACGCTACTGATCCAACGAAAAGAAGCATTTCTCTAGTCACTCCTCCATGTTTCGCACATGTATGCATCTTTCTTATTCCCGGAAAAACTTATTCTTGACTCGATATTGAGGAATTGGTGAAACTTGTCGCCAGGGTGATAAAACCACGCAGCATCATTTGTTGTACTTTTTATATATCGTTCATATCAAAAGAGAGACGGAGCTAGATTTCTGGTAATCACATTCCGTAGTAGACACACACTTTGCAAGTGCAGAAGGCCAAAACGGGGTTGTGACAATGTGATTTATTTTCCTTGCTGGCTACGCCACGAATGCGAATTTTTATTGCATTGGGACCGGTGCTGAATAATAGCCTCACAATCTCTTTTATGATCTTTTTTTTGGCGTGAATAAACGTGGACATTGGGTATACTAAATTTATAGTACTGTTCAGTTTTAAAATTTGCTCAGGTGTACAGTTCGGTTTAAGTACTCGTAGTAGCTATGTCTTCCTCCTCCTGCGTCTGATACTCTCCGCTTCCACCCTGTACTTGTCCGCCTCCGCCGCGAGCGTCTCCATCTCGGCCTCGTGCTCCTCCTCGCCCGCCTCGAAGCGCAGGTCCTCCAGCCGACCCCGCAGATAGTCCCGCTCGCGCAGGCGACCGGTCAGCCGGTCATGGACGTTTAGCACGTTCACCGGAAACCTTATAGTAATAGTTCGTTATTATTCAAGCGAAAAAACACACTTCTTTAAATACCTGTAAGTAGCGAAGGCGAGCACCTGCCTGAGGCACTGGAGTCCACTACAGTCCGCGATGGAGAACCCGCCGCCCGAGTTCTCCTTGCCGTAGGAGGCTCCTTCAAGTAACAGGAGGAGGAACAGTAGAGGGATCTTGGTCATGTTTGGCTGATGACTCCCTGTGAAGCCGGAATCTTTGTGTTTCAAAGATGTGACGTTTGCCTTTCCCACTAGCAGAGTGGATCAAAAGGATCGTGGCGAGTTTTCAAAGGAAAAGATGTTCGTGCATTCACAACTACGAACGAGCAAATGATGGAAAAACATTTCTTGCCATTCTTGGTGCTTCTTCTCTTCCCATCACCTGCACCAATCCGTGCTCAACGTGAGAATAAAGTTTTGGCTTTTGAAAGCCACCTCACTGTGTACTGACGCTTTTCCAGAATGGGTTCAAAGTCCTCTTTCGTCCAAGGAATACCTGGTTGGATTGACCGCTGGCAGTTCCAACTGGCCAGCAGCCCATCGGTTTCGCAATAGAATAACGATGAAAATTCCGAAATTATTTCGTGCCAAATCAGAAATCTGTATCGAGCAGATACTGCCAGCAACGTGGAGGATACCTGGCAGAACCAAAGACAAAACAGGAGCAGGCTTTCTTACGCACGTTGGTCGGTTCGGTAGCTGAAATCATTACATTTGGTAGCAG
>JAAUXV010042569.1_pt1 | contig 11373 bp, 14 predicted proteins | sample 7278181 | NCBI WGS metagenome assembly JAAUXV01 (sample SAMN14350114, study PRJNA611818) | marine sediment metagenome | isolation source: surface marine sediment (2.1m) | place: French Polynesia: Moorea | collected 2018-08
CCAATTTCTCTCGGTCGGAAGTCGCGACGAAGGTGGTCGGAAGCGAAAGCTGAAAAAATATATCGAGACAAAAAATATTTTGGGGAATGTGTTCCACGATTCACGATTTAGCGACCGCCGCCTCTTTCTCTGTTTAATTCCGTACTAGTACCGTACTGCAGGATTGTAATTTTCATGCCTCCGAATTTACGTACTCGACACTGCTGACTTCGTCGATCCACGGCACACAAAGCTCGAAATGGGATTTTTCTCTCTCTTCACCGCCCTGGAGGAGGGTGGGGGGTGAATTGGCTTTCTACCATCCGACTGGGATCTCCTCCTCCCCGACCTTCCTCTCCAGCCACTCTTGGAGAGGCCTGGAAAAGAGATTATTCTCCTTTTCAACGTCTCTTTTCACATGCATTTCTGTCCCCCTCACCTGTAGTACTCCAAGAGCGGCTCGGCCGACATCCCCTCCCCCTCCTTTCCCGTTAGTGCCGCCAGCGCCTCCGGCCAGGGGCGGCTCTGGCCAAGGGACAGCATTTCCCTAATTACCACAGCAGGAGAAAGACAGAGATCGCTTTCATGTCCCTCTCGTCAACGTTTGACCAGCAATACGGAGAGAGACGAAGGAGCGAAAAGGTTTTCTTTCTCTCGGCTGATTTCCTTTGGGAATAGCGCCTTTTTTCTAATTGAAGGGGAAAATACTGGCTCTGTTTTCTTGCCTGAATTTTTCTCCGGCCCTTTTTGCCCCGTAGAGGTCGCATCGATGCAAGTCGACCCCCTCCCCGAACTCGATGCGACACAGGGACTCGAACAGCTGGAGCTGGAGGAAGCTGCTGAAGAAGTACCTGCATTTCGTGCAGAACAAAAAAAAAGCAAAAGTGGTTGTTGCAGGAAACATTTCTCCTCTTTCTCACGGCATGTAGGGCGTGTTGTCCGGGATGTGGAACTTGGCCATCGCGTCGAACCTGCCCCTCCTGTTCTGCCTTGGCGCCCTCACCCCCTGCACCCCTTCCCTCAGCGCCCACCAGGCTTCGTTGAACTCTGTCGGCCGCGTGCGCCCCTGGAAGACGGACCAGCGCCACCGGTCCACCACCAGGCTCCAGGCGATCAGGGGGATCTTGTACAGGGCCTGCCGCAGCAGTCTGGACACGAGCGCTGAAACAGCAGCAAAAAAAGGGGAGGAAATTAGAGGCTTGTTTTTGTTGGAAAATGTGTGGCCGTACGCTCCGAGTCTGCCGACCGCAGACCTAGCCTGGCCAGGTGTGCCGGGGTCTGCACGGCGTAGATGGAGGTGTCCCCGACCGCCTCGTGGAAGGCGGGGCTGGCACCGTCGCGGAAGAGCGGGTCTCGATCTGCGTAGTTCATGTAGTACTGGATGTGGCCCATCTCGTGGTGAAGGGTGATGAAGGTGTCCTCGCTCTGGTCCCCGCACAGTTCCATTCTATTTTTATTTTTAGAATGCCAATTTTTCCTCTTTCTTTTTAAAGATTTTTTTCTTATGTTATTGCCTGAAATCGCCTCCGTTGCTCATGTCCAAAGAACTTGGGTGGCAAGACGTCGATTCGCTCTTCTGCAGTGGGGGCTTCACGAACTGGGAGTTCCTCCAGAACTCTGCCGTCATCGGGTCGAAGCCCATCGATACGTAGAAATCTTCAGCTCTAGGAATAGAAAAAAAAGTCAACATCCGCCAAGCTTTTTCCCTTGAAAAAAAGTAACAGCACCTTTCGACCATATCGAGGACCGTCATGTTTCCGAAAAGCTCCCTCCTCCCGGGCATTTGCGAGGGTTTCCTGAATTCCTCCGGCCTCACAATGTCCCAGACGCTGGACCAAGTCTGCGCCCACATGTTTCCTGCGGAAACAAACGCCCGTATCACAAACAGAAAATTTCCCCGATGGTACACTTAAATTGTCGTATCGGATCCCACCCGCTCCCGTGCATTCAAGCGGATATATTGGATACCACTGTTAACATTGCTCCGCCGCTCGTTTTCACCCATCGATTGCGATAAAGAGTTGGACGGTATTCTCGCATGCCTACCTAGCAGGTGTGCAGGTATGTGCCCCTGAGGCCTGATGTTCCTCTGCCCGTAGTGCATCCTGAGCCTGTGCCTGACGTAGGCGTGCAGGAGCCTGTAGAGCGGGAGCACCTGGCGGTACAAAGACTGCGCTTCGGCCTCGGCTCCGCCGACGACGGAGGAGAAGTCCAAAGACTCCTTCCACGGCTCGGAGGCGTCAGTGTAGCCTGAGAAAAAAGAATAGGGAAGAAAAAAGTTTCGTCCATTGTTGTTATAACGAAAAAAAGCGGGGAAGTATTGATGGGAGAGGGAGGAAGAAAAGAAGAAAGGAGCCTTGGCCTAATTGAAATTCTCTTTGAGTCCGCCTTCTCGCCTTTCCTTCATGGCATCTACCGACACTGTTCAGTACAACACTGAGTCTTCTTTCTATTCCACTTCGTATATCTAGGCCGACTTTGGAAGGAAAGTAAAGTAAGGCAAGCAGAATGGAGAGTGGATGCAGCGGGTTCAAAAATGAAGGGTGGCATAAAAAATATGCATCGCTCTCTCACCGTTGTTCCTTGCCGCTTCGTTCATGATTCGGACCATCCTGGCGTAGAGCGACCTGGCCCGTGGGGTGCCAACGGCGTCGTGCCAGGCCTCCCAGGTGCGCCTCAGCCTCTCCGGGTCCCGCTCCCGCTCCATCCTTCGGGCCAGGTCGGGCTCGCCGTGCTCGCAGGCGTCGCCGTCGTCGTTCAGGCCGCAAACCTCAGTGGCGTGGTAGAGGCGGTACAGCTCCTGTTGCACTTCCTCAAACGAGCTGGACAAAAAAAATAATTGAATTCGAATTTTGAACGTATTTTTTTCGTGAATTAAAAAACCTTTTAAAAGGAAAGTTAGTGTGGCAAGATTTTGAACAAATCAACTGAGTGTTGTGAAGAGTGCAGGCGGCAAGTTATATGTTTTCAGGGATGACGGACGTCAAATCTCCCTCTGCAAGAGGTAATTCCCCGCTGGAAAGTATTGCGTCCAAGGGGGAGAAACTGCCAGAGGCTACAAAATTGTCCAATGCTATTGGAGAACCTCCTCCCTCCAAAGACGGTTCTCCTTCGAAAACGAAAGCTTCTCCGCCTGCGACGGGAGCTTCCGGAAAAAGCGCGGACGACAAACGGACGGCCGCAAGGAATGAAGGCAAGTCTCCCCCTCCGCCCCCGACTGTCTGCTCAACCTGCACCCCGGAGGAGGAAGATGTCACCGAGGTAAAGCCGGATTACTTCGGTGCGGGGGCGGCGGAGGGAACTGGAGTGGAGGCGGGCGGATTCGACGCAAATGAAAACGCATGGTTCCAGCTATTCGTCTCCAAGCCGTGGGTCCAGTTCGCCCTTCTTTCCGTGGTGGTGGCCGTCCACTTTGCCCCGTTGTGGCCCCGACTCTCAGCCTTCATTCAGGGCTGCCTCGTTGCCGTCTTCGTCATCCTCATCGTTGTCATGTTCAAGCTGTCCTCGCTACTAAAGCCCAAAAAGGTGGTCGAGGCCGACGTCGAGGAGACAAAGAAATCGAGCGACCACGGCAGCAAACAAGCGAAGAAGAAGGGTTTGGTGGATGAAAATGTAAGTCAAATGAGTGTAGTGCTGAATGGATTTGAGAAAGAGGAAGATTTTCTCCCCCCCTTTTTAGACTTTCATGAACATTCTTCTGTACGAAGAGGGACCATACAGTCTCGACAATTTTGATATGTCAAAGACAAGAACGGTGTATGTGCATTTGAAAGGGACGAGAGTTGAGCTACACTTTCCCAAGGAATGCCTTCCCTACCGAAAGTATCACGAAGAGAAAACTATCGACAAAAATGACTTGGAATATTTCCCTCAGCCCTTGGTATATGAACTTGACCATGCCTCCATTCAGATGCTTCCAATGGATTTGCCTCGAACAAAGTAGGTGGTATAGTAAGGCACTTTCTCATTTCAGAATTCCCCGTTAATTGTTGCGCTCTGTCACAGGCGGGTAAGCAAAAGTTTCCCCATCGCTATGAGGTTCGAGGCCACAAGTCCAGAGGGAAAAGCCCGCACCATTTACTTATTCCCCAGAACCAGCCGCGAAAAGGAATACTGGTTCAAGAAAATTTACGAAATGATTCACTACGCCCGCGGAAATACGCAGACTTTCACCACTACTGCAGGGCGTTACCAGGCCTACACAAGCAGAATATATTTGGTGAGAAAAGTTTGAGATTGACCGTACCTCTGTTCTCTGGTGTTAATGTAGTGCTTTTTCTCTCATTCAGGAGAGGATGCAGTGCACTCATTTGACAGATAGGATGGCATATTTCATGAACACAGTAATGGCGCGAGTGTGGTACAACTTGAGGGAGTCGAAAAGTTTCGAGGAATATTGCATTGGCAAACTAACCCACAACCTTCGGCGGACGAAGGTAAGTAGAGCAACGTAATTTCGAATTTCAAGCCGCTATATCCGTTGCTTCATTTCCCTGCTTGCAGATTGCCAAACTTTTCCGCCATGTAGGCATCACGGAGCTGAAAGTGGGACAATATCTTCCTACGGTGACCCAAACCTATATTCCCTTCGAGGACAGTCAAGGGATGTGGTTTGACTTTGATATTTATTATGATGCCGACTTTGAAGTCATGATAAAGGCACAAGGAATCAAGTATCCCAGCAAAAAGCTGAGCCGCATGAGCACGAAAAAGTCGTCAAAAGCAGAAAGGCAGGATTACGATGAATTTACTTTGAAACGCAGTGGTCGCTAATAATCGCTTTTTACCCCAGGTCCGAATGGTTAGATGACGGAAGGCGGTCCGTGCTAAAAACTTCGAAATTGGCCCAGTCGTCTCTGTGGCAAAACATATTTAGCAACTGGTGGACGGAAAAAAGTCCGTCAAAACCCATTCTCGTCAAGATACAAGTGAAGAAGGTTAAAGGGCAAGTTACCTTCAATATGCCCACTCCTCCTGCCGATAGAATATGGTGAATGATTTGCCGAGGGAAATCGTGATCATCCACTTATAGTTTCTTTTTTCTGGTTTCAGGTACGGATTTCGAAAACCCCCGCTAATTGACATGGTTGTTTTGCCCAGCTATGGAAATGTTGCCCTGTCTTATGGCTCCACAGATGAAGAAAAGCCTTCCCCTTTAGAAATAGGTATTGTGTACCCTCTAGTGTCTTTTGTCGAAAACATTATTAAGGAGCAAGTTATGAAAACGGCCGTACTTCCCAACCTGAGAGATCAGATTTTACCGTTGTTTCATTCCCCGGATTGGGCGAGGAAAAAGCGCTGGTTTACGTAAAATATACAATACGCATGACTGACGACGTACGAGAGATATGGAGGCAGCTATACTTACAAAGGGTATCTATCCGTCTGTCCTGATTGTTTACTATTCACTGCGCTGTTTAGTACCCTAACCTGCGGTTGCCCCTCAGACGATAATTGTTTTATGACATCTGTACCTGGAAAGCTCGGAAGAGTATCTGGGTCCACGGCACATGAACCATAACTGTCGCCTCTCCGCGTAGTCCAAGGGGATCGAGTCGTTGAGCGGAGCTTCGTCGCACCATGCGTCTTTCCAAACTTCCCTGTTCAAATGAATATTCGAGTCATTTTCACATACGTACTGCATGAAGAGTACTCTCAATTTTACTCACTTGTAGTGCTGAATATCTTTAAGTCTATCCTGATTTTCTGAGGTGATCTTTACACTGGCGTCCCAGGCAGCCTCAGCTTCTTCGTGCTTGATCGCCAGGTACTCTTTGTTGAATTCTCCCAACCAACTTTGAAATTTCCACCTCCGTGCAAAAGGCTCTAAAATAGCCAAATTGCAAGTGTTTAAGTAGCAAGCTAGCGCCATAATTTCGAAGACAGTGTGATATCCTGCAAAGTTACACAGTAATTTTTCACCTTCGTTTGGAGACCACATGTTTGGTTGAGGCGACGTAGCCTCGACAGGTCGTGTGAAGCAAGCCGTGGTTGCGATTAAAACCACCGCCACGAAGCCGCCCACCGTTTTTGGCGGCCATGGCGACTCGGATGCGGGCGCCACCGCCGCCGCTCGACACCCCCTCATCGGAGCGACTACCCGCCTGGAAAAGGGGAATCCGCGAAACTCGTCCTCTCTTCGTCCTCTCATTCACCCCTCCTCCGCTCTGCAGGCCTTTCTCATGGGAGAGGTGCTTTGGCGTCGGCGTCGGCAGGGAGACGAGAGGACAGAGAGAAAATAGCGAATTAGGCGGGGAAAGTAGCACCCTCGAGATCCCCCCCCATACACACAGAGAGCATTTCCTCATCTTTCGTCCAGTAAATCCAAATTACGAAGCATTCCCTGCGGCCCTCACGTACGTACGTGTTGAACAGTATTGTCTCTTTCAATTCGTTCTAAAACAAAAGTTAGGGGCCTAACTCCGAATTGGCAAGAGAAACAGAAGTATCGCTGTACGAACGTAGATAAGGTGAATTCATGGCACCAGCTTTTATAGACGAGTACTATTTATTTGTACGTATACTTGAGAACGAATACCTCGAAATAATGTAGAGACGGGAAGTTAATCGGATAATGAGATATGTCGCAAATGCCAGGTGCAGAGAAACAGGAAAGTTTTTGTGAGAACGGTTTCTTTCGCCGTTGAAGGAATTAAAACGCTTCATAACTTCTTGGCCACGAGTTGGACCTTCTCGTGCGGCCCGTACTTGGGGAAGACGACCCTGCCTGTGGCTGGGTCGCGGTAGTCCTCGAACTTGGACTCGCCCAAGAGCTGTTGGGGTTAAAATGGGAAAACACTTTAGTTTCCTTTACGGCTATGTGGAATACGAGAGAGGAAATATACTGTACCTCGAATCCCAACCTGAGAAAAATCTTTTGGGTGTAGTAGCTTGTGGCCTCGGTGACGACCAGCCTGAAGCCCCACTCTCTCTTTGCCCTGCGAAAAAAAAACTATTTGACGATCGCATTCCCGTCCCAACTGAAAAAAATCGACGCTCAATGGGAAAACCCCAAATTGATGGATTTGCCTATCTAGGGCTTCCTCCGCCAGGACCGTGCCAAGTCCTCGATACTTTCTGCTACTGTGGGAGCATAGGATGAAGAGCTCAAGATATTCCTGGAATAGGAAAAAGTAAGTTGTCAATTTTGTAAAAATCCATAGCATCCATAACCTAATACATTAACTTGCCTCGACGCAGAATCTTTTGTAGATGTTTTCAGCTGAGTCTACGATAGAATTCAGGAACTTCAGGATGTGGTCAAACTTTTTCGGGCAGACTGCCCAACGTCCTGCAGCATCCTTTTCCTTCCTTTTGGCGCCAGACCCTGACGAAAAAAATGTGTTCAAAGTTTTGCAGAAGGCTTGTACACGTGCTTACTAGAGCATTTCGTGAAAATCGCCAACCCGGCGATCTCTCCGCTTCTCTCATCCTTTGCGATTAAAGAAAAGCCCTCTGAGATGAAGGATCCCACAAGATTGTCGAACCAAGCCATTCTAAATGGGATTTGAAGGAAATCGTGAGGGTTTGAGTTTGTTAAACCGTGGAATTTTACGACACGATCATCACCTGTAGCCAGGCTCACAAAGATTCACAGCGCAGTTTAGAGGCTCGTGGGGAACGAAGTGCTCGTTGACGAAGTCGAGCATATCTGTCTTGTCCTTAACCCCCGAGGGCTTTTGGAATTTTATGTAGTCTTTCCAGTCGTCCGCCATCCTTGACTCTGGAAAACGGAAAATGTGTTAATTTCATCATCTTTATGACGTACGGCAGCAACTAACTGAACTAAGGCTGGACGCAAGAAGTCTATTTTTTGTGGACAAAGAAACTGGAGCAAAAATTTGGGGATTCACGTACTCCAAGACTCCAAGTATAGCATTTGTAGGTAAACGAGAAGGGAAATAGCTGTCTGCCTTGTCAATTTTCAAATTTGAATTATACTTTTTTTGGTCATCCCTGGTGCTCGGCTTTTGCGTACACCATTCCTTTCAGCGACCCTTGACGCATCTTTGCGACCTGGAGGCGGGGTATGGGGGTGTTTGGGCTCCAAAATTGGTGGGGCGGCGCCGGGATTTGAACCCTGGACCTCCTGCTTGATAGTCAGGAGTGTAACCATTACCCTACGAGGGTATTGTTTCTCCATGCAGCAGTAACTAGAAATGTCTAATTGCAGCAGTAAGTTGAGGAGCTAAAAGGAAAAAAGGACACTTAGTCTCTCCCCACAGCAGCATAAATTCTGGAAATTTTGAGTTACTGCTGCAGGGAACAACAATACTACGGGGGCCGCCCCATTTGAATTAATTTAGCTGATTTTTCCACGTTGTAAATGTGGAAATTTATTAGTTGTGTAATGAAAAAGTTTTGAGTGGAGCGTACGAAAATGGATTCCGTCCCTGACCCGTGCAAAGAATTCTTGAAAGATGGCTCGAACGAAATCCAGCACGCCAAGGAGCTTCTCATCATGGAGGAGGAGGCCAGGATCCGTCGGAGGAACCTCAGCAAGCGGATCAACTACGAGCACTGCATCCAGCAGAAGGAGCGGTACGACCTCATCAAGAAGATCGAACACGAGACCAGCGAGACCGAGCGGAAGCAGACGCACGAGATCCACAAGGAGGAGCTGGTGATCAGCGGGATCCAGGCGCGCACCGAGGTCCTCCAAGAGTGCCTGGCTAATAGGAAAAAGGACCTTACCCGATGCCACGACAAGGAGGTGGAGCGCCTCAACGAGTACATGGGCCGGCTGACGGAAAAACTGGAAGAGATAAAGGCTCTGGAGCCGGAGACAATCAAGGAGCTGGAGGACCTGCGGAACCCGCAGGAGACGGAGAGCTCAAAGGTCGTCAAAGAACTGGAAGAGCAACTGAGGGCAGTCAGAAGCAATTCCAGGGATCTCTGCCGCCAGATGAAGGACGAGAAGCAGGAGATGCAGAAGGAGCAAGAGAATTTGCTCAAAGACGAAGACATCATCCAGCTGGAGGACGAACTCAAAGACGCCGAGCAGGAGGCGAAGAGAGTCCGAGAGCAGCAAGAGGACGATATCGACGACGTCGAGTACGAGATCGACCAGCTCGAGAAGGAGGCTGACCGCCTGGGGGAGAAGTCCGTGGAGGAAGTGGAAGACCGGCTACACGGAGACATCACGGCTCTGGAGGAGGAACTCGAGGAGGAGCAAAACACGTACGATGGTCTCGACAACGAAGGAGCTGAGTTGGAGGACCACTTCGTAAGAAAGTTTGAGAGTAAACTACGGCTCCAAGAAAGGAAAATAGAAGAAGATCGCGCGGAACTCGGGAATAAAAATGAGCAGGTCGAAAAGCGCATGCAAGAGCTTGAGGAAATGAAAAATGAATTGCCTGGTGAGTACGACAACAAAGGTCGACTTAAGAGAGAACAGCTTCAAGGAAAGTTCAACCAACTCAAGGAAATACAAAATGACACCAAAGAAAGATTTGCAAATGAAATGAAAAAGCTCCAATCAGAGCAAAGCGAGCAGCTTGACAGATTGCAGGACAAGCTAGCACAGTTAGAGGAAAAGAAGTCTCAAGTGAAAGAAACTTTCGATGCCTCGAAAGCTCAAATGGAAAAACAAATCCAGGAGCTAACGAAGGAAATTCCTCGATTGTCTGATGAAATAGACAAGACAGACAAAAATTTTGTGGACTCTATCTCGGACAAGCAAGGGGATCTAGGCAAGACAGACATAATAAACCAGATGTTAAAGCAGACAAATGACAATGCCTTGAACCACTTCAATACCGAGATAGAAAATCTGGACGCTCTAATTGAAAATACAAAAGCGGAAAATGAAGCTGAGATAGCTCGAAAGGAAGAAGAGCTTCAGGAAGTCCTAAATAGGCACAGAAAAGTGGGCACTGACTTGGAATTTATTGATAAAAGGGTGCGTGCCGCAACTAGAGAACTCAAAGGAGAAACTGATCACCTGAAGTACAAGATCCAATGTCTCAGTGCGATTATACGGGATCTCAACAAAACGCTGGCGAATCTCGACGGAAGCGCAGCAGAGACAGAACACGAACTTCAGGAAATAATGAAAAGAGCGGGAAGATCTCATGAAGAAGAGAAAGAGCGTTTGGAAAAGCTGATTGAAGGAGAGGAAAAAGATCAGGACTTTGCATGTGATCAGCTTCGAGACGCAATAAATAGAGCCACTGAACGACACGAGGAAATGCTGACTAACCACAAAGAACAGAGAAACCTACTTATCGATAAGCTTGTTGAAAAGAAAAAACTCCTGGATACCAAATACAATCTTGACAAGGAAGTTGATGACTTGGGCACGAAAATACAGGATATAGACAACAAATTGGAAAATGCAATTGCTCGACACGACGTAAATGTGAAACAAGCGGAAAATCAGCATGCAAACCAAATGAAAAGTCTTAACAGAAAGAAGGCTGCTCAGCTCTTTAGGATAGACCAACAAGAGAAGCTGGATGGAAAAGTGAGCGAAATGCAAAAAATGCTAGATTCTGTAAACCATGGCCTGGAAGCTATCAATGAAGAAACCATTGCTGCTGAAAAAGAAGAGGAGGAGGAATTGCAGTCAGAACTTGGCGACATTAAAAAGCAGAACGACAAGATATCGAAAAAGATTCAGAGTGTAGAAGGTAAAAAGGAGGATCTTTCAACTCCAATCCAAAATTTTAAGCGCGATGTAGGTGACAAAGGTGTCCTGGACAAAGAAGAAGGCAAGCCCTCTATAAGCCAACCGATTGGCCGTGGCAGGAGATTGTCCAATTCTAGCTATTCTAAAGAAATTCGCAAACTTCAGAAATTGCACGAGAACCTTCAAAATGAGCTGGGTCCTTTGCGTCAAAAGCTTAAAAAATTGAAGGAACGGAAAGAGAAGGCACAGGCAAAAATTCAAAGGATAAGTGATGACCTTATTTCATTGGAAGGAGGAGAAGACATTCCCAAGAAAAAAGGCTCACCAAGTTTGAAATTGTATAATAACCAACCTCAAGCCATGTCGTCCCTAGGTCGATTGACGGAAAAGATCAATTCAAAGGAACATAATGAAAGAGGAGGCGGTGGCTGTTCCAAAACATGCCCAAAGAATTGCACTTGCGAGAAGGCAAAAAAGGAGGCAAAAGAAATATGCCAAAAACAGCACAAACAATGACGGCGTGACATGGTTGTCAATAAACCTGATAGCTTTTAGATGAGACGTTTTGTACTCGCTAGTGTCGTGTGGGATGTTCTTCGCCCAAAAGAGGATGCTGAGAAACTGGGTAAAATCAGAAGAACAGCCCGCCTCTCTCTCCCGCTTATGCAGTAGACGGGCGGAGGGATCTTGGGAGAATACGACTCTCTCTCTCTCTCTCTCTCTCTCTCTCTCTCTCTCTCTCTCTCTCTCTCTCTCTCTCTCAC
>JAAUXV010149934.1_pt1 | contig 11368 bp, 13 predicted proteins | sample 7278181 | NCBI WGS metagenome assembly JAAUXV01 (sample SAMN14350114, study PRJNA611818) | marine sediment metagenome | isolation source: surface marine sediment (2.1m) | place: French Polynesia: Moorea | collected 2018-08
GGCCCGTTACCATATTTGGGCATCACCAAAAAGTTCATTAGTTAACATCTGGTCAAAAGAAATGAAAAGCGATTTCAAACTTTGTATTCGTCCTTCTTCAGTTTTCTTGATCAGAAAATCACTGTTGAGTTTTACACCGTCACTAGCAGGTAACACAGGTCACACTTTATGTACTGCATGGAATAAACTCCCGTTGAATGTTTCTCCTTTTACCCTTATCACTTGAATGCGTTCGTACACACATCCGAAAGAGAAAAGGAAACCCGCGCTACGGTTATTTTTTTCGCCTTAGTACTACGTGTGTACGAACGCATTCAAGTGATAAGGGTAAAAGGAGAAACATTCAACGGAAGTTTTGTTCATTCAGTACCGTAAAGTGTAAATGACCTTCTAGTGACAGTGAAAAACTCAACAGTGATTTTCCGATCAAGAAAACTGAAGAAGGACGAATACAAAGTTTGGAATCGCTTTTCATGTCTTTTGACCAGATATGTAAATTAATGAACTTTTTTGTGATGCCCAAATATGCTAACGGTAACGGGCCTCAAAATAAACAATCCTCGTCTGACCAATAGGGCCTTTAGAGTGGAAAATGGCGGGGCCTTCTCCTTCTCCATAACTCAAAACCCTTTTAAAGCGGAAGAGACCATTCTTCTCCTTTCCCATAAGAGCACAGCAAATTTTCTCCCCTTCTCCATCCCGTTACAAGAGCCACACTCAAACAGGTTATAAATTCAACAGAACTTGCAGCGTTCGAAAAAGTAAGTTTTAAAGCTGTAATGTGTACGTGTGCAATATCTTCTGTGTTCGGGTAGCCAACAATATAAGGATATTTTTTTCGGCTGAAAATTTCAACAAAACTATTGAAGCTGTGAAAGAGCATGCCGGTATTTATTGCATTTTTGTGTCTAAGTATAGTGACAGCTAAAGGCGTATTTGTTGTTATAAATATTTCTCCAGCTGTCAAATCCCTCCTCGGAAGAACAGCTATGTACGAAAGCCATCCTTGGGCCCTTCCTCCTCCTCTTCCTCCTCCTTTTTCCCCGAACTGCCCAATCCAACCAACCAACGGGGCATGTAGCGAGCGGTGGGCCAAAATGGAAGGAGGGAAGGAGAAGGGGGACTTCATTCAACCTTGAAAAGAATGGGGAAGGGGGGGAGGAAGGGGAGACGCCGATGGTTTAGGACTAACGTGGCCAAAAAAAGCAAGAACACACCAACCGATTTCACACATGGGCAGAGAAAATAGAATTTTCTCTTAAAAATAGTTTTTAAAGGCTGCCAAAACATTTTTGAGGGAAACTCTATATGAGTGTCCTGTGCAAAAAAAGAATTATTTCTCCAAATGCCATCCCATGAGGGCAAGAATGTTTTCTTACTCCATTCGCCTCCGAGGAGGAAGAGGAAAATCTGACCACCCGCTTGCCACAGTAGGCCATATTTCAGCGCTCAGCGGCGGCGGCGGCGGCGGCGGCGGCGGCGGCGAGGTCAAAAAAGTTATTTTTTGCTATCTTGGGCAGGTGTACAGCAAGAAGAAGAGAAAAAACCCTTTTTTCATTTTCTTGGTCAAGTAAGAAAGGCGGCATTTAAAGCCCACGCTCGTCTCCCCTGATGTACATGCCAAGTGCCTGCAAAAAAGTGTCTCGAATTCCCGTAAATTCTTTTTCTTTTTTGGCAGGGCCGATACATATTTTTTTCTTTTCTCTCATTTTATGGGGGCGAATTCGGCCTTGGGCAAGGTGACAAGAGAAGAGAAAAGGAGGGGAGACGGGTAATAAGCAACCTCCCTACTCCCTACCCCCCTATTCTTCCTTGAGAATGCTCGAAATCCCACTTCTGTATGGGAAAAGTGGGGTGGGGGGAAAATAGGCGGCGGAGGGGTCCTCTTCTCATATTCCTCTTCTGGAGCCACTGCATGCATAATAAACGGGTAAAAAATACGACCAAAAATGCTATTGGTTTTTTTGCCGAAATGTATTGGTTTTCCTCCTTGTTATTTGTTTGTGCGACAAGCAAAAATTGATGGTTGAGACATGTTGTTATGTATGCCTTTTTAAATATTTAGCAAATTAGCACAAGCATTGGTGGACATGTTCAAGACGAAAGATCCTCAGCATCATATACTTTATTTGAAGCTGGGTGCGAATAAATTTCGGTCGATTTTTTAAAGAAAATATCAAAAGCCATTTAGCATTGTTTGGGACAAAGGGAAAAACTCCATTGAATATTCTTGAGTCCCGCCGTATTCTGCTGCTATTGACGGAACTTGCTCAGATGTGGATGCAGCTTTATGCCGGCCGGAAATTAAATCTCCTCCGTTTTGCCAAATAGCCGTGAAACTAAAATAGTAAAAGGGAAAAAATGGCCCAGATGCCCTTTCAAAAAGCAAGGCAAGAGTTTTTCATTTCAGGTTTTTTCGAAAGGAAGAAAATGTGGGAAATGCCAGTATTCCGTGACTCCCTCACCAGAAGTTTGAGTGAAAGTTGCGCGGGAGAAATTAAATTCCAAGTTCAAACATTTTTCGGCGGTATTTGTTTTAAATTTGGTGAAAGTACTTCTCTTCTGTGAAACCTTGGCCAAAAGGAGTGTGAATTAAATACCACTTCGGAGACAAAAAACAGTTGTCCCGATTCTATTTTCCCACAAAAGGAAAAAAAAGTATCGAGTGTGAAATTTTTCGAATCTCTGCCAAAAGGTTCTTGTCTTGCTCGCCTCCGTGACCAATAAGGCGTGGAAGGAAAAATCAAGCCTTTTTTCATGCTTTGGCCAAGCAAAAAACAAACCCCCCCCCTATTGATTTCTGGCTGCATGATAATTGAAATAGGGGAAAAGCCTTTTTTGGATAGTCTGGATTTCCCAATGGTGGTATTTATCTCTAACGGACGAAAGATACACAAGTATACACAAGAGTGGTTTTCTGCTCCATAACTTTAGAGTTATGTTTTTGTTTGTTGCCAAAATTTAACGACGTTTTCCGCTCAAAATCATTTTTGCTATTTTCTTATTCTTAAAAAGATTTTTAATGTTTTTAAAGCGACGTCCCTGTGAAAAACAATGTTTTTCCTAACATGGGTTGTCACGACTACACTGTTCTTTTTACAAGCATCCTTGTCTACTGCCATCTCGATACAGCAGGAGCATCCAGTTTGAATAATACCTGCTCTCCCTTTCCCTCTCCTACGCACATGCCCAAAAAAAGAAGAGGGAAGAAATCTGACCCAATTTCCACGGTGGAGACTTTCCCGTTCGAAAAGAGGGGAATGCCATCAATTTTTAGAAACAACAGTTGTCAAATAGATACCAATAATAGTGGTAGAGCTAGCTATACATTATACTACGGTAGACTGTCGAAATGTCGTCTGTGTAGGCATGATTTTCTTGATTTTACTCCTATGGGAAACCAAGGGTTTGCAGCATCAATTCCAAACAATACCTGGATTTCCCTTTTATCTTCTTTTTGGGGCACCTCAATGGAGACAGATCTCGGCAGCGGAAAGAAAAGCATTCTAGTGAAATTTCGCTCTCACTTGACGCACTTATGGGAAAGCGAAAATATCTGGATGACTTCGAATCCGAATCGAGGATTGTGCAAGATCTGGGCCTTATTTGAAAAAGCCGGAGGAGGAGGAGTGCCAATGTCAATTTTGGCATTGCTCAAGGCGAAAAAAGGAAAAGGGAAAAGGATTGCGACTAGGACGGACGGAGTGGATTTTGAACTTCTATATCCATGCAGATTTATTTAACGGTTTGCATATTCGAAGAAATCTCCTTTGATTTTTTTTTCTACCGGATTTCATGACTTTCGTTCACTTTTCAGGTATGAGACTCTGGCAACGACAGTGAGGATGGCCAAAAAACGTGAAGCCGGAGGAAACTAATAAAAAATCCGCCCAGAACTCTTCGGGAAAGTGCAATCAGTGGTTACAAAATGCGGGAAATCAGTGCACTCCTATTGGCTTCGGCCTCTCTCCTCGCCGTCGCCCTCCTCCCCCTGACGGCGGAGGGACACGTGTCGCTGGTGAGGGTGAAAACGAGCTCGGAACGGCTTATTAAAAAATAATAACTGTTAAAGCGAGGGAAGAAAATGACGGCAGTTTGCAAACTACAGACTCAGTATAAGCAAATTCAAAAGTCAACTTCCTTTGAGTTTTCTACCGACCAGGAGCTTCGATATGCATCGACACGTTCTTTATCCGACTGGAAACTCCGTTGAAATTAGCGACTTATTTCTCTTCCCCTTCTCCACTCCTGCAGGTGTTTCCCCCCGCCCGGAAGTACGACCTGGACTTTCTTGACAACGTTCGGACGAAGCCGCCCTGCGGGATGCCAAAAGGTAAGAAGAAAAGGCAACTTGTAACTAGAAGAATATTTCGAAATTTCTTTATTAGTAGTACTGTAGATTCCGCGTTCTGCCCTAGAATTGTCCTTTTCAATACTATATTTTGGTGTTGATAGAAACACATTGTAAGCAAACAGAATACTTTCAAAAGAAGTTTTAGGGCTCTCTTGAACAAGTATGAGAACTTTCGCTAGTTAGTCCAGAATGTCCTGGAAAGTCGGATAGGATATGCATTGGTTTAGTTTAAATCTATTTTTCAAAGGAGTTTTTTAAAACTTCTGCCACCAGAGCAAAAATAAAACAAACGTACAGTATACCAGGTACTTACTAGGCTTTTTTGAAAAGATCTGATGTTAAGTTTGGGAAATAGATTCAACTTTGCTGCAATTTGGGGACGTTTCGTCGTCGTTTCCACCTCCTCCGATCGATGCCTGAGGAGCCACCGACAAAGGAATTAAAGACCCTGCCTGAAGTTCTCTTCTTGGGAACGAAAATTCGTTCCACATGCTTGATCACCAGACACATCACACATCTCTCGAAAGAAGAACTATATCATCATTATAGATGAGGGGGGAAGACTTCTCGCAAGAGTGATCTCATCCTCCCACTCGCCCTGTTTTGACGAAAAAATTTCGGCAAATTCTGCGCGTTTAAATGGATCGGAATTAGACGCGAGTTCAACTTTCAAAAGCGTTTTCAAGGTCCTTGCGTCCTAAAAAAAAGGAGGAGTGAAAATAATATGCCCTCTTTTTTGGAGTAAATGATGTAAAAAAAGGTTTTTTTTTGGCCTATTGGGGCATGGAGTTGCATTTTAGGGCAAATACGGTACGAGTTGAGTTTAGAGTATGGGAAAAGGAGGTGCATTTTGAAATTTCGAAACCTCTTTTTTTTTTCATCGTCGTCCCCTTTCCCGTCAAATGAAGACATGTCAAATGCATGCGAAGCCTGTCACAATATTTGGGATAATTTCCCCACCCTCCTCTTTCTGTCATGAATGAACGGTCAACCAAGGACTGTTTTTGAAAATTCGAAGCTCGCGACAAAAAACAACAAAGTTTTTGTACGTGGAAAACATTGTACCGTAGTGTGCAAAAAAGTTAATGGCCAACAAGCAATTAAGTTGAAAAGGAAAAAATATTTAGTGGGAAAATGAGGTCATCATGCATGATGGCAAAATTTCCCGACTTAAATTTCTCCGCCAAAAAAACCTCTGTAAAAAGCGGGAAAGTTTTGAAATCCGTCGTCACGAAATAGCCGTAAAAAACTTGCGCTATAGAGCGATCAGAAAAAAGCGAAATTCCGTGACTTCAGCCAACGATACATCACATTTCCCTCCGCGTTTAAAAAAAACAAAAAGTCTATAAATGCGTGCACAATATGCGCAATTCTTTTTGTACGGGCGCACGTGCGTCTCCCTCGGCGGAAAGGGTAATAAAAAGTAACTGGAAACAATTTGGGAATTTTCCATTTTCGACCTTGGCTTGCGGGAAATGGACTTTTTTCACTCTCGAATAACAACAGGAAGAATTCAATAAATAGAGGGGGGAAAAGGTAAGTGGATGAGGATTTCCAAACAGAGCTCCGTTTGTCTGTTTGTGCAACTTAACCGTCGCCGCCGCTTCCTCAATATCCCTCCGCACCTTTCAATCTTGGCTGCGTGGGACGATGCACGTTTCCAGTCAGGGTTGCCAGCTGCTTTGATTGAAAAAAACGCAAATGATTATCTCAGAAATAGCATATCGCTACATGAACGGTAAAAATAGGACTCTTGTTTTTCTTATTTAGAGTTCAAAAAATCGTAAGAACATGTAAAAATTCGCCAAATTTGCCAAATATAGCAGTTTTTGGCAACACTTATTCCACTATTTGATCATCTCTGTGTGTGATCCCACTCTCTCATGGACTTGTTGCAACTTCCTTGTACGCTGTTGTATCCTCCCCCTCCGGCCGGGGTTGACACTGACATTTTCTTAAGGCTAAAAGGGAATTCGAAGGAAGTTGCTGCCGAGGAGTGGTCAAGAGAGAAAAATGCCGAAAGCTCCCACATAAAAAAAGACGGAAAACGTAAAAAAGAGGGCGGAAAATCACTGGTTTTGTTTCCCACGGATGTTGCGGAAAAAGGAAAAAGTGGGAAATTGTAGTGCGCGAGAATTCCTTTTATTTTTTGCGGAAGGGGATCGAGGTGCTCCCACACTCACACCCTCGAGCTGCAAAAAATATTTCTTTCTCCTCGGGAGAATTGGTCTCTTTTTCGGCGTCGCTGTGAGAAAATGGTCAAAAAGAGACAATTCCACTTCCCTGCCAAAAAAGTAAAAAAAAAATGACAAAATCGAGAGAGAAGAGATAGGGCTCAGATCGAAAATGTCACCGTGCTAATTTGGCTTCGTCCGTCCGTCCGATTTTCCCTCTTTTAGACTCAGTCGTGACTCTTTCGTCACAGCTTCACTGTTGAGCTGCGATGGAGATTTAATTGTATTTCGAGAGTCTGAGGGACTGAGAAGCAATTAGCGGAGGGGGGTTGGGCTTTTAGTTGAAACCTTGAGAGATGCTTAGTTCTCTCGGTGGAAAAAAACATTATCAAAAGAACTAGCTGGAGCCTGAAGACAGGAGCATAAAAACCGTACAAGCTTGGTCAGTATCTTTAGAGGTGCAGAGTTATTTCCTTTGACTTTTATTTGCAATGTAAAAGTATTAATTTAGAGTATAGAAAATCTCCGTTGAACGCTTGTCCTCATCTCTGCTGCCTCGCCTCAAGGTGGACCTTGAAGGGCAGCGGGGACCTGTAAGCGAAACTTCCATTAACTTATTTTAAAGAAAAGCTTTATATGTATATAAATCCTGCCTGGTGAACCCTGAAACGTCTTCTTCGGGGCTGGGCGCCGGCGAGGAGAGCGGGAGGCTGATCTTCAAACGCTGAAAACCGAAAGAAATTGAACGGAAATCGAGCGGGAGTAATATCCTTGATTTTCTCAACTCCAAATTAAATATGAAGCGCCTATAAAAATCAACGTAAGTTTAGCTTTCCTTTGTTGTTAAATCAGGAAGTCTTTTGTTCCTGTTTATTGCTGTTCTTAATCATTGACAATGTTTTTAAAAACGGCCATTTTGTGCTCAAATTCCCTAAATTGAATTCTGACCTGCATGATGATAACGGCGAAGACCAACAGCTCGTCCTTTGCCATCGACTCCCCCATGCAGACGCGCCTCCCCATGCCGAAAGGAACGAAGCGCTCTGATTTGGTTTAAAAAATATGACTTTCAAAAAAAATAATATTTTAGTCAAAACAGATATACCCGGCCTGTGTATCTTTAGGGAACCGTCGTCGGTCTCTTTCAAGAATCGAGAGGGCCTGAATGCTTTCTGAAAAGTGGGAAAATTTTTGTCTTTTCCACATAATTTTAATTTTTTTTTAAAAAAAAATAAGATTTTACCGGGTCTCCCCAGTACTCGGGATCTGTGTGGAAGCCGTGGATGTTGTAGTGGACATTTGTCTCTGGAAATCCCAAAAAAAGAAGCTCAATAATAGTTTATTGGATTTATGGGAAACCTAAACCTTTCAAAAAGAAAACTATCATTTCCCGCCATTTTTTTGGAAAATCGGAGCAGTTGCTGTTGCTGTGTCATTGTTAAAAATAAAATCATTCAAATTTTCGGGGAAATCGGAGCACTCTCTCACGTGGCGGTATCTTGTATCCTGCAATGTCCATCTGCCTCAAGGTGAAGTTTCCAATCCCTCCCGGGGCGACGCAGGAGAGCCGCTGAGTCTCCATTATGGTCGCCTCAGTGTAGGGAAGGAGGCGACGCTTGGCCAAAGTGGGCACGGAGGAGCCAAGGACGCCCACGATCTCCTGAAAAAACATGCACAAATATGGGGTGTTTTCCCAATAGGATGAAAGTAACAGAGTTTTTTAGCTCAATATTTCGAGGATGAACTAATAAAACCCGCTACCAGTGCATTTAAAGATTTTAAAACTCTGTCGAAATTTTCCGACGAAAGAAACATCAATTGACGTGTCCGAAAGAGGGGGGAAAAGCAAATATTTAATCGCAGAATGGCAACAGCCGAAAAGTATCAATGTTAACATTAACAATAATGATGGAAACAGTGGTGCAAACTCTGTTGAATTTTCCCGCTCAAGAATATCTTGCAATAAAAGTTCGACAAGTGGTGTGTCCTCAGCATGAACGCCCTCGGTATCGCATAAAATATCACACTCTCTATTTGACTAAAAAATCAAGAGTCTTGTTACTGTCTAACTATCAAGACTATTGGTATTGTCTAATGAACACAGTCTCTCTATTGTCTAAATTCAGAGACTATTGTTATTGTATAATTTGTGGCACTATTGCTTGAGTCTAAAAGAGAAAGAGTCTTGGTTTTGTCTAATCTATCTGGTATACAAAAGTATAAAAGAGAGGTGTCTGTTTGTCTGTCTGTTTGTTAGCCCAAACTACTGGATGGAACTCTACAAAATTTAGCATGGGCATCCCCCGGGTCCCTGAAAAAATTGTCTAATCTATCTGGTATGCAAAAGTATAAAAACCGTGAACATTTGTTTTTGCTCCATTTTTAAAGTGTTGGATCTTTGAATCTAGGGGAAGGCATACGTGGGCATAGGGGGAGAGGGGGGGAATGACCCTCCCTGAAGGTCCAAAAACCACTCCCCCCTTGGTTGGTCTCCTTATGTAGTACTGTTCCACCCCTGGCCGCCAAAAGCAGACAAAAAGTTAATAATTACCTGCAAAACTCAAAATATTTGATGTTTTCTGAAATTTGTGGATATTTTTTTCTTTCTTCCGCTGAAGAAATTTTTTGGTCCCTTCCTTGCCGGTTGCTGAGAGCTGCTGTTCCCCCCATGTATGGGGGAAGGGATATGTTTTTGGACACTAGGGAGGGGGCATCCCCCCCTGTTCCCTTTCCCCAGCCCTTTGTGTGACAACAGGAAAGAGTGAAAAAAAGTCTCTAGGTTTTTAGGCACAATGTATACTGGTAGAAATTAGACACTACCAAGAGTGAGCCTCTTTTATACTCTACAAAGAGTCCAAGTAATTAGGCACTAGAGAGAGTGACACCTTTTAGACAATACCAAGAGTGGCAAAAAATTATCTCCAGAAAAATATTAGACAGAACCGAGACTCCCGATTTTTATACAATACCGAGCCCGCCCCTCAGCATAAGAGGAACAAAACAAGAAAAATACTTTTGCGTGGAAACTCAAACAAGATCACAGACCAAGATATTGACGTATCGTCGTTTAAAGCCAATATTTATGAAATCTATCTATGAAAACAACGTTGATTTTTCCCTATTCCCACCTGGTGGCACTTTTCCTGCTCCTGAGGGTGGAGCGCGAGGTACATCAATAGCCAGGCCAATGTCGACCCCACGGTCTCCCCGCCCGCTTCGAAAAAGTCCATGCATAGCCCGATCAGGTCGTAGCGGTTGAAAGTCCTGGAATGATTTGTAGGTTGTTGTTGTTGACTTTGTTGAGAGGGTTTAATTTCTTACTTGTCGTCCTTGTTCTTGCTCATTTCCAGGAGGTAGGCGTCGATCTTTAAAAACATATTTTGCCAATTTTTTGTGGGAATTGTGTACTACGAAATTTTCAAATTTTTGACCAGGTGCCTCGGCCTCTCGTCAGGGTCGAAATCTTGTATGATCTCGTCCACGACCTCTTCGAACATGGCCTTCATGGCGGCGGTATGCTTGCGTTTCTCAGGGGCCTAAAAACAGTCTCCCATATAAATCTATATTGTTTTTTTGAAAAATTTAATTACCTTGACCAGTGCGGGAAATAGATAGCTAATGATGGGGAAGGGCATCTCCTTGAATGCGTGCTTGAATGCCTCTGCCAGGAGCCGCTGCAGGTCCAGGATGTGAGGGTCGCGGTGCTGTTGTTATTTAATTTAAACCGTTTTTGTTAATCAAATCTGTTTTTGCCAAAAAATAATATATTCCCGTTTCTGACCGAAGACTATTTTGCTTAGAAAACTTGAACCATGCTTTCTAACGTTGGATGTGCTAGACAATTTAGTTGAAAAAAATTCCCGTGTTACTTACGGGAAGGCGAAGTTTGGTTTTTTTTGTAATTTAGTTTGTTGCTACATGTTTAATGCAATTTTTATGGACACTTGCCTGCGCAATTGGGAATTGCTTGTTCTTGGGCAGGGTTTAAATACCAAATTTCCTCGGTTGGTTGTTTGTTAAAAAATACGTTTCGTCTAAAACTCTCCAGCAGCAATTTCCGTTGACTTCTCACCTCATATCTCCTCCCTGCCACGATCCTCCATAAGATGTTGAACACCGGAATGTTGAAGGTCTGGTCGACCTCAAAGTCCTGGCCGTCCAAATCAACAAGGCTGGGGAAAATGCAAAAACCTCAAATGAATTTGTTGCAACAAAAGGTTCAAGTTTTTCAGACCGATCCACCGCCTCGCTGGCCTCCTCCGCAATCACGTCCTCCAGGGCGGCTTTGCCGAAACTGAAATTTCCCAAATAATCACAAAACCAAAACGCGACTGTTTTTTTAAAAATATATATATATTTAACTCAAAGACTCTATTTTACCCGAATTCTTTGAGCGTTGAGAGTGCGAACCTTCTGTGGCTCCTCCAGGTCTCACCTTCGGTCATGGCAAGGCCTACCCGGCGCCCCTCGTAGCCCCTTTTTTTATTTTTGCAACTTTATGGGAATTTGCGGAATAAATATTATTTTTTTACCTGAAATCCCTCAGGTATGGAATGTCCAGCCTTGAGTTAAAGGCGTCGTCGAAAGCGACTTTCTTTGCCAGGTCAAAGTCCTGAAAATTCGAAAATGTTAGGTAGAATTTTTCTGTTGAATTATGTGCAAAATCACCTGAATGAACACAAACTTGACCCTCCCCACTGAATAGCCTATGAGGCCATTTGCTCCGTATCCCTTGTTCCGGTACAAGTCGGTAGAGGCTATTATCAGTCTGCTTCCAAAGTTGCCGCCCTAGAAAGTGTGTTAAGTATTTTTGCGGGAATATTTTAACTGTAAAATTATA
>JAAUXV010264660.1_pt1 | contig 11364 bp, 19 predicted proteins | sample 7278181 | NCBI WGS metagenome assembly JAAUXV01 (sample SAMN14350114, study PRJNA611818) | marine sediment metagenome | isolation source: surface marine sediment (2.1m) | place: French Polynesia: Moorea | collected 2018-08
GAAGGAGGGAAATGTAAGAGGGGAAGCCGGGGGTGAGAGAAGAAGAAGAGAAGAAGTCTCCCTCCGCCCTTCCCTGCCCAACCAACTCTGGTGGTTCTTCCTCGCACCTACTACTCCGCCACCACCTCCGCAGCCCAACGAGAGAACGAACGCCCTAAGAGAGAGGGGGGAATGAGTTCCCTTCTTCTTCGCCTTGCTCTGGAGGGAGTAATCAAAAGTTTCTTTCGGTCCCTCCCTGCCTCCCTCCTCATTCTCTTCTCTTCTTTTTTTACTCCTTCTTCTCCCTCGTTGCAGGTTCTTGCTCTTGCAGATCCCGAGATTCGGTCCTTTCTATTTTTTCCTATATGGATGATTTTTCTCCGTTGTAAAAGCAGTGTTTTTTTCGGGTCGCATTCAACCACATTCAGTCCCAGCTGTTTGAGTGCACGAAGTCAAGGTCACTCCTCCTCCGTGACAAAGTTTTCAGGCTCCTTTCCTCCTCACTTTGTCCAGTTTTGGGGAGGAGCTGCCCGTCCGAGTTTGAGAATGTACTTAGCGAGTGCGGCCGCGACAAAGGGGAGGGGACGAGGAGGAGGAGGAGGAGGTCTCTTTGTGAAGCTTAATACCCAACGTCGGCGGCGGCATGTGCCCAGGGAGAAAGAAGAAAAATAGAGGAGGAATAGAGGGGGGACCTTCTTTATGAGGCGGCAAACTTTCCTTTCCCTCTTTTCCTCTTCCAAGGAAGATTTATCAGCAGGATCAAAATTTCGACAAAAAAAACCTCGCGGATTTTCCCGTCCATTTTGGAACGACGCCGTCATGGTCCTAATTCGAATGCATGCTCAAGGCATATTTTCTCCTCTTTCACTGACATTTTCAGCATAGAAATTGTCGAAAGTGGCCATCTCAAGGCGCCTCCTCCCATTTTATTCCCCCTCCCATTTTATTCCCCCATTGTCCCCGCGCACTCTCATACAGTACAACAACACCGCCATTGCCTGTGCTGCTTGCTGCATTGTCGGCAAGGAGCCATGTTTTGCATCCATTCGGGTGGCTCCGCGATTGCTGAGGCCGGGGTATCATCATCACTCATCCCGTAAAAAGTTATTGCCAGAAACATTATGAAAGTCTAAATAAGGAGGAGAGGAACCTACTTCCCTCCCTCCCTCCCCCGCAATCTCCATAAATGCATTTTTTTTGGTGGCGTCGCAGTCTAGACTTGCTTTGTCATCGCCTTCCTTGTCAGTGATCGGTGCAGCAAAAACAGGCACTTTTTGCACAGATAGGCTCATTAAAAGTCGACCGAGATGTTCACTGGGGGAAAAAAGTTTCTGAGCCTGCAGCGGCGACCAATCTCGAGAGGGGGACAAAATGGGGCAATTAGTCGCCTCATTATTGGTCGATTGTTCACAACTATTCTTTTTTGCGTATAGTGCCCTGAGACAGGCAGTTTTTTTGTTTGCTACATCTATCGCCAACCTGGAGAAGGCTTTTCTGCTTTCGAAAATTTTACTAGAGGGCTTTTTTGCTCAAGAGAGTACGTACAGTACATTTCAAAAATCCGTTCCAAATGTTTTACTTAGAAAAGCCAAGTACAGTAAACGTCTATTCAAAGTAGACCGACCGAGGCATCGTTGAAGAGTTGCTGCCTTAAAAGTGCGAAGGGGGCCATCCCCTCCCACTTCCATCCCGTATACTGTCCTTTCTTGCCCGCCCGCGCGACGTACGTACGGCCTCTGCCGCCGCCGCGACTGCTGGCTTGGAGACCACTGCTCCCCCCTCCCCTCTCCCTTTCCCTCTCGTAATTTTTGCCAAGCTGCCTTCCCTCTCCTCCTCCAGGTCCGTTGGGCAAAGGCTGTGTCTCCTCCCCTCTGCCAGCTCCCCCTGCCATGGTGGTCCTGGGCCGAAAGCTGGTTTTATTACCGGAGGGAGGAAAGGAGAGGGGAGGTCGGGGAAGAAAGGCGGACGCAAAGGAATTTTTGCTTCAACGGCTCCTCCTCACTCTGTCCTTTTATTTCCAAAAGCTGTGAGCGTGAGGTTGTATATAGTATTGACTCAGCATCCAAAATATTCTCAGGGGGCCGACGAGGAAGTACTATAAAACCTGCCTCAATATCTTCCGCCCTACACATTTTCTCCGGTTGCGGTGTCTTTTTTTACTTTGAGCGTTGCGTGAGTGCGTTGCATTGGGCCTTGGCCTTGGCTGAATGCTTCCCTCCACACACCCACTGCAGTTTTTGGCGCAATGAGAAGGGAACAGAAAAGGAAAGGGGAGGGACAAAAAAGTTAGCCTCCCTCCCCCTTAACATTGGTACGTATAGCAGCGGTGGCTTTGGTGGCGTGGGCGGGCGTAGAAGTACGGCGGCGGCGGCCCTACCAAGCTCCTTCTTCTTCTAGTTCGTCCCTAGAAGCTGTAACGCAGTTTGGCGGACCGGAAAAAAGTTATGATAGGAGAGGGAGGGCGGAAGAAAGCAGGGAAGAGGGAGGGAGGAGAAATGACTCTGTAGAAGCCGCGTGGAACGGTTTTTTCGCCGAACGGAGGGGGAAAAGCCTTTCTCTGTCACCGCACTCGAACGGCGAAAATGTCGCCTAGTCACCAATTTCTCTTGTGAACGAGAGGACTTCTTTCTGCCGTGTTCAGAGAATGAAAATCGAGGTCCGAAGCGCGTATATACGTAGAGCGTGCGTGATTCAGCGATACCTTGGTTTGGAAATCAAGCGAAAGTTCAAATACACTTTGTGTAGTGTACAGCAAAAAAGATTTTTTTTATTTACCCGGTTCCAGAGAATCGCAGTCGTGTATCATTCGTTTTGGCCTTTTGAGATCGGGGGGGGGGGGGAGGATCGATGAGATCACGAAACGAGAAGACGACTTTTCAGGAAGAGAGTCAACTTTTTTCTTTCGAACGTCGAAGACGATTGATGGCATCACCCGCTCCTTCCGCCCGCCCAAAAGGGGTCGAAAGTTACTTGTTCTCTCTCTCTCTCTCTCGCTCTGAGCCAGTAGTTCAGACCAAGAAACAGTAGCCGGTGGATCCTCTCGAGAATTAAATTCGGAAGGAGAGGGAGGGAGAAAAGTAGAAGGTAAATATTTGACGTCTTTCTCCTTTTTTCTAGTTTTCTTTCTATCCTGATTGGATCTTCCAATCCTTTCCCCCTTTCTATCCTACTTCTTCTTACTTGTCTTCCCCCCTGTCTTTCAGTGATTTTCTAGCCTAGTCCTCTGATCTGACGGACAGTTTGGAGCCTCAAATCGCCAACAAACGATGCGGCTACGGCTGTTATACCTGCAAACAGTCTGTGAAGGAACTTTATAAACGAAAAGATGTAAGAGTAGGTTTCTCATTGAAGGTCCTGTCATCCTTTCTCTTATTTTTGAACAAATCTTCTCACTTAGTCCCGCTACGAATTTCGGTCCCAATACAAACTCGATCATGGTCGGAGCTAGTGCTACAAAAGGAACTAATAGCTACACATCTGGCTGGCTGGCTCCCCAAACAGTCTCCCTTTAAATGAAGGCGGGCCTTACAAGCCTGCGCAGGCATGCCCATTGCCTATCTTCCCTTTGCTTTTGCCAAGTCATTGGAACTGGGAATGTATAAGTAGAGGCGGGGCGAGGGGCGACGGGGCTGTCATCGTTAAGACCATTGGGGCGGGAGACGCATTAATGAGTCCTCCTCCTTCGCCCTCCGCAGCAGATGATGATGCCCCGCTGCGATGGAGACGCTATCGCCAACTTTTGTCTTATTCGATCAACGCGAATGGCATGAGGAGTATATATACTCTATAGAGTCGGCGAATGCCGCCTTCCCTACTTTCCCCTACTCCATTAAGAGCAACTTTCGCACGCTGTCGGAGAACTACGGTATATAGCAGGATGGAGAGAGAGAGAGAAATGTGTAAGTGGGAGAGACTTCCTCATCCTCTTTCGAGGAAAACTTTGCGAATTAATTCAGTTTTGTTTACTTGCGCGTCCGCCCTTTGGAGGGCGACGGCGAGTTGGGAGGCAAGGGGACGGAATGAAAGTTCGTTCGACGGGTGGGATCGAAGCCGTAGTCGGTTGGGGGATGTGCAAAGTCGCCCTCCACCACTCGCGCTTCCCCACTATTCATCTCCAGAGTCACTCTGCCAAGGGCGAAAGCAGGAATCGAGTTAAGCTATCGGGAGGCGTTGAAGACGCAGAAATATAGGTTCGAAATTAAGCTGTCCTTTTGAAATAGCCTCTGTGGACGTATATTGCTTTGTTTTATGACAAATAGTTATGGCACAAAGCAATTTTGTTGCGTTGTGAGAATGTAGAATCAACTCGAGACCTTATTTTGAAAGCACTTAACTTTTAGCCTTGATGGCACTAAGAAGGCTCCAGAATCTAAAATATCGTACTGTAGCGTTAAGCTCGTAAGCGTAGTAGATAAACGAAAGCAGCTAGAGTTCAAGATCAACCTACTACCATGCCCAAAATGCCTCATTCGATGCAACAAACAACTCTACCGAAAAGGAAGGCCAAGGTCAGCGCTTGAGGCTCTGCAATCCTACAGCAGAGATTGTTCCTCCGGTCAGTCGTCTCTGAACATTCGTCTCCTATTGCAAAACCACCGAAAAGAACGTTTTGATAGTCCTGTGAAAGCAATTTGGGTTATATTGTAGTGTTTTAGAGGCAAAACAGAGCTCAAAGATTGAAGGAATCGTCGGTGAATCCCGACTTTCGGACCGATGACGTCCCCCATTGTTCGTTCTCCTCCATTTCGCGCTGCTGGGTAAGTGCATCACAATCGTCCCTGTGCAAAAGAGAAGGCGGATCAGTCGGGGTTTTGTGCAGCGTCGAAAAAGGAAGATAGGGGAAATAGCAAATGAAGGATGCTTTGTTATTACTGTTTTGGGAGAACCTTTGCGATTAAGAAAACACGGCGGGAGACTCTGTACCTGGAGAGATAGGTTGTTTAATTCTCTTCCGCGTTGTGGTACGCTTCGGTAGCAACGATTCCGCAGCCGTTATTTCTGGCCGTCAAAAGAATATCTGAGAGAGAAAGATGGGGAGGGAGGGACCCTGGGGGAAAGATATCCTGGAGGAGGGGAGAGGGAGGACAGACGACGACGACGACGATCATAATGGAGAAAAAGATATCCCCGGATAGAGATCCATCTATATGCATTTCCCTCCCTCCCACGGCCGCGGTCGGCCCGAGTTCCACCACACGTCTCGCGGGAGACTCTGTCGGCGGGGACAGTTGCCGATTGTTTTCGGCGAATTCCTCTCCTTTCCGCCCCAGGGGAAATCACCGCTTGAGTGGTGCAGATTCGCCCTCCTCCCTTTTCCTGAAATTTTCTCTACTTTCTCTTTCCGCCCCCTCTTTGTTTCCATATTCCGTATAAAAAATTTCGAGCTGTATCCGTCCTCCCGCACCCAGAGGTGTGCGTCAGATATAACTTTCTTTTTCCGTCGCCCAGCTCTGCTGGTTTTCCAACATCCAAAAAGGGGATGGTGGGTGTTTTGTCTAAATGATGACGGATCTTCCACGAACTATCTCTCCCAAACACAACTCTTTAAAAGATACCAAGAAAGCTCCAAGCTGAAGTACAGCTTCATGCTGTCCGTTCCCATACTATACGTAATAAAGTGAAATGCCTCCTCTGCTTTCATTCCTCTGCGCCCACCGCCCTTACATGCACTGCACTGTCGCCGCCTCTCCCTTTTGTGCATCGAGAGGAGGAGGAATGGCAACGGCAGGAGGAAGAGGAGAGAAGGAAGGAGATGCATCTTGGGTTGGGCGACGGTAATACATGATGAAGGGAGGTGGAAGAGAAGGGAATGGTGCAACATCCAAACTACCCACAGCACACGCGCTACTAGCTCGCACGGAGGGACTGCAATACAAAAGATAGCAGAGAAAGGAAGGAGGTGGCGAAACCCTATCAAAATGAGACACAAACTCTAAATGCAGAGCGTCCCTCTTCCACCTCACTGACACCAATATTGGGGCGGCCCCCGGAATTCACTGTGTGGCTCTACTCTACTACACTATGCACTATACTCCATTATAGCTCTCTTGTGAACTACTCAGTACTGTCGTACTCACACACACACACACAGCCGGGTTCTGAGGAGGAGTCATAGTCGTAGGTGCATCTCTTTTCCTTTCTCTCCCGTCGGTCGGTCGGTCGGTCGGTCGGTCGGTGACTGCGTCGTGGCATCGGAGAAATTCGCCAAATAATTATCACAGTTATGGTAAGGCAGTTTGTACCATGGTTTTTCCTTGTCGCATCAGTTTGTGAGGTGGACTTAAATAATTCCGGGCGGGTTTTCGGCGCACCTCAAAGGCGGCATGAGATCAAGCGAGTCGGCGACCGCCGCCGCCGCCGCCGCCGCGGAGCGACCGGCGTCCGCCGCGGCCTTACTGCTTCTCTGACGACGGCGGAGGGATACACGCTTGGCCGGCTGAGCAGAACTGATAAGACTGAAGGCTGAGGGGGAAGGCCTCCGGGAGGTGGTGAAGCTTGGGTGGGTTGCTCAGGCTGCAAGGGAATATGTGGTACGGACAAAAACGGACTTGCATTGCTTGCAAGGAAGAAGAAATAAAATTGTCTTACTTTTCCCGCCACTTTTTTGTTGGGTCCTTCTTTTTGTAGCTTTTTTGTGGCCGTTTGCCGGTCAACATGGACAAATGGGAAATCTTTTAGATTCTCATCGGTTGGTCGTCTCTTTCTCGACTGTGCCCTTTTCTTTCTTCGCCAGACATCTGGATATAGAGGTTTCAGACCGAAAGTACTAACATTTCCCACATTATATACAGTACTAGCTTGCCCCACTTACCTTAAAGGCTAGAAAGTCCCGAAAAAAACAAACCAAACTTGTTGGGGGACTGCTGCTTTGCAGGTAAGTGTATAAGCAAGGAACAAGAATGAGACCACAATGGTATAAAAAAGAGTAAAACTAAAAATACACAGCACTGTCTCCTTCGTAGATAGCTAGATCTCCCCATCGTTGCCGCAGAGAAAGAAGCGAAGGAAAGGAAAAGAAATCGTCTTTTCTCCCTTTTTCTTTTCTTCTCTTTCTCCTGATTTATGAATCTTGTCTCTTCCCCCGGAAACTACTTCGCTCATCTCTCTCTCTCCCGTCCCCCTTTTTCTACTTTTTCCCCTCCCCATTTTTTGAGCGCAAGCAGAGTTGTCTGTGCGCGATAGACCAAGTTGTTACTTTTGATGCGGTGGATATCCCTAAACTGCAGGTAACTTTACACGCTTTCTGTTACAAAGAAAAGCGTTTTGTAATAAAGATATTGAATCATATGGGTAGGTAGAGAAGAGCCAAGGGCAACTTGTCATTGCCCTTTGGTTTTTTATCTGTATCCTTCGGGGCACGCCCCCACCCAGAATTGCGGTTCTTTTTTGTTTATCTGCTCCGCGGCGTGCACATTCTGTATCTTCCAGGTCTTACCCTAACGTACCAGAATGGGGGAAAGCTTTAAAAAGTCCTGATTGGCTGGCTCCAGGCATCCCTAAAAATGGATGGAGCCTGAGTGGGGAGAAGAGGAGCTCAGTCATAATCAGCATCGAAATAATCCCACCCTCCCTTCTCCTCTGTTGCAGCCTCCCTCCTCCTCTCTTTTCTATTTTGGGAAACCTGTGGCGTGAAGGTTGGAGTTGATGGGAGGAGGATCAAAAGGGGAAAATCGCCAACAGAATGTATATGTGAGAAAACCACGCACAATGACTAGTGATCGATAGTGCCAAAGCATACCCAAATTGTAAACAAAGGGTCGTCTAAATTCGTCAAGCTAAGCGGTGATTCCCGTCCCTCTTTTTCGCCTCTTTCCTCTTCCTCCAATCGCTCAAAGCGAGTGGTTGGTGGAGAGGGATGGCAGAAGAGAGGGACGAACGACGGAGGAGAACCCATCTCTTTCTCCCCCCCCCCTTTTTCCTCCCCCGTCCGCCCCCCCCGGGCTGCAAAATTGAGTTCCCTTGTTCGTTCGTTCTTCCCTCTCCTCCCTCTCCCATTCTCCTCGGCGGAAAGAGGAGAGGGAGAGAGCAGGAGACGGAAGCGGAAAATGAGAGAGGGGGGAGGGGAGAAAGAAAGAGAGCTGGATTTACCGACCTTGAAGCTCATCTAACAGGTACGTTAAATATTGTGCGAGGGGTATCTGCTCACTCTCCCCTTCTTCTTCAATTACTTAAAAAAAGAATTCCAGTTTCCGATCGAGAGACCTCCGCCGTTGCTGGGCGTGGCACTGAGAAAGGAGATTTTTTGTCACCAATGCCGCCGCTGCCGGAGAAGGAGAAGAAGACTGTGGGCCCGCGGTGCACCCGCATGAAAATGAAGAAGAGGAGAGCGGCCGGAGGAGGAGACCCATTTCCCGCAATCCATCTTTCTTCTTTTCCCCTCCCCTTCTAGACTGACGAAAATCGCGAAATGAAAAAGGGGCCTTCCCTGTTGCACTTCCTGCCTCGATCCCCCTCTTAGACCCATCTCCACTGTAACTCTCTCTCCATGTTACTTTTTCAGGAAAGAGAGAGAGATCGATCTTATAGGCGAAGGAGAGGCCACCGCGGAGGGACGGAAGGAGGGGATCAGGATCGAGGTAGGTGCCGACGTCGTTCCTTCCCTCAAGACGCTAGAGAGGCCGCCGCCGCTATCACGTAGCGTCCCCACCCCTTTGCTGATGATCCCTCCTTATGCCCAGATGGAGAAAAAGGAGGGGGCGGCTCCTCCCACTCCATTCCAACGTCCTCCTCCTCCTCAATCCAAAAGGAGGAGGATACGTCCATTTAAAATGCACATCGTCCGTTCCCCTGTCTGACGTCACTTGATCCCTCCTCGTCTTTCTCCTCCTCAAAAGTCCCACCACCTCTACCTCCACCTCCAGCGGGCAAGGAGGAGGAGGAGGGAGACGAAGAGAGGCGCCGCCACCTGAATATGAAATCGGGCGCGACTAAGACCATCTCGTCCTTCTTTCCCTCCTTCGAAGAGGACCGCGACTTTGTGTATAAGGGGAGGAAGATGGTTGTCGTACGCCGGAGAATGTTCATCTTTCATGTCATATGCGTGCGTACGGTACACGTACAGGCGTACACAATATAACTGGGTGATGGGCATAGGTGGGCGTGGGGTCGGCCATCTGGGGCCCCCGAAAAAGCATTATTTCGGAACTATCAATTCTGAGGTTTCTCTTTTCATTCTCCCCCCAATATTACCCGCCGCGCCTAATTGCGCCACCCCCTCCATTCTCTTCTCCTTCTCCCTTTTCTCAGTAAAAGTGCTCACTACTCTCTTCTTTCCCACAAAGACACGCAACCAACAAAAACCCTTTTCTCTTTCTTCCTTCATTTTCTCGCTGTACAGAATCTCCTCCTCCTTTCCTCCTCGTAGCTACATTGTAGCAGTTCCCCTTCCCCCTTCTCTTGGCGGTCGGCCGGTGGTCTGTCCGCAGTGTCCGTCCTCGGGCCTCGGCCGCCGCCGCCGCCGCCGTTCACCGCAGGTCGGTCCCCTACGGTCATGGCTTTGGCGGCTGCGGTACGTTTTGCCAATAGTGAAGGGCACGAGGCCTTTGGTTTCATGTTGGCATATCTGAGTTGGCGAATCCTCTGCCCCTGTGGAGGGTTGCCCTTCGATCCCCGCCGGACCTTGGCGGCGGCGGTGTGTCGGCCGTCGCGGCCGCAGCGGCGAAGGAGGGGACGGGCCAAAAAAGTTTTTGACGAAAATATCCTGGGCCACCAAGAGGGAAGTAAAGTTTTTTACTCCTCCCTGACTCTCCCTTCTTCACAGAAGAAGGCTCCTTTCCCGGGCTCCGAAGACACAGCCAAAGCCGCAAACCAGAGCAGGGCGAGTTTCATAGGGCTCTCATTCGATCTCATATGTTGATGCAATGCCACGTAGGAAAAGGACACTCTGGTAGCAAAAGGCCTATAATATGCTCTGTTTCATGGTCAACACAAGATTATAGCAACTCTCCCCTTTTGCCGACCTGTGCATTGGAGGGCACCCTTTCCTAAGGGTCTTTTCTCTTTTGCTCTTGAACTTCTGTTCTGTTCTTGCGCGGTCGGGTCCTCGTCCGCCCCTCGTTTTACTTTGGCCATATATGGAAAGTTGGGACATAAAAAAGGAGAGCGTCGGCGCGCGCGGCATCCGAGGCTGGTCTCTCGAGGAGGACGAGTAATTGAACAATCAATGGGAGTGGGCCTAAATACCGTATGTCTCCTCTTTTTTCTCGTTGGGGGAAAGTCGTCTCTATTCTGAATTAGCAAACAAGTACCGCGCAATATTTGTTTGATAAAAGGGGAAAGACAAAGGCAGGCCTTCGCTCTTTCTCTTTCTTTTTGCAGCAAAAGTCTTTCCCCTCCTGCTCCTTCTTCTTCCCTTGTTTCCCCACCTCTTCGTTTAAAGGCAGGAAGAGGAGGGGGGAAGGAGGTGCTGACGTCACTCTGACGGGAAAAGGTGTGAAGGAACAAGAGAGAGAGAGAGAGAGAGAGAGAGAGAGAGAGAGAGAGAGAGAGAGGAGGAATGGAGAAGATAATGTGGCCCCCATCTTTTTTACGGAGACTCCGCGAGCGGAATTTTGAAACTTCCTGTAGTGTAACGCGCTGGGAAACCTTTTTTACGTTTATGAAACAAGAGCTCGTGGGGACACTCTTTAGGGGCCTGTCAGAGACGGTTCTATGAATAGAGTGAAGTGAAGGCGGTGGCCCCGCCTTGTCCCCCCCTCACCCTCTCCTTTCCAAAACTCCCTAATTGGGCGTCCGCAGCCTCCATCTTCACGGAGGAGAGAGGGATGAGATTCGCCAACAAGTTTGAGGCATCCTGTGAAGCGTTATCCCACGAATATGCATTCCTGTCAGGGAAGAGTTTCAGCAAGTAGCAATTTTTTTTGTTGAATCTGACATTTGATGCATGGTGGTGGGAAGCTGGCATGCGGGCGGGCGGGTGAGCCTGCCTGGCGCTCTAACGTCTCCATACAAGCGGACGGATGAGGAATAGACGAGAAAAGAGGGAAGGAGGGATGTGGATGGCTGCTGGCCTTCCTCCCCCCTAATATATTCAAGTTTCTCCTCATGCTTGAGAATGCCTGAAAAGATATCAGGCCTCTCCATCTCTTCTCCTCCCTTTCTGTACTCGAGCAGGCTCCGCCGACACCACCGCCGCCAGAGGGAGAGCGGTTGGTTGGAGGGAAGAGAAAACTTTGAATATTTCATCAGGGTCAGGGAAGCAGTGTGGCTCTCTCCTCTCTTCTTCCGCTCCTCCAGGAAAGGCAAGCGATGATGATGACGGGATCGAGTTGCTAGTTGTCCACTCACACACACTATGTCGGTTGTGACTTCATTCAGGCAGCAGGAAAACTTGTTATCCCATGTTCTTTTCCTACACGAATGAATGCCAGGTTTGTGGGTATCTAC
>JAAUXV010088291.1_pt1 | contig 11352 bp, 14 predicted proteins | sample 7278181 | NCBI WGS metagenome assembly JAAUXV01 (sample SAMN14350114, study PRJNA611818) | marine sediment metagenome | isolation source: surface marine sediment (2.1m) | place: French Polynesia: Moorea | collected 2018-08
ACAGGGTCGGCCGTGTCTCCTGCGAATCCTACAGAGAGATGTGAGTTTCAATCGGTGTTGTTGATCGGTGGATGGATGGTGATGCACTCAGCTCAACTCCGAAGAGGGCGCGGGGGTGGATCTAAAAACCCTTGTTCGATGTTTTCCACCCCGCCGGCACCTGGGGATTGATTAATAGTTACGTACTGCGTAAAAAAGGGGGAATCACTTATGGAGGCACAATATCACACGCATACTTTTAAAAAGGTAGAATCGGTCTGCTGAACAAGGCAAAAAGTCACGCTTTAAACCGTGGAATGAATGTAAAGAATTCAATAGAGCACCCATGGACACCGAGCGCACTTATGTATGTTTCAGACACCTGAGGAGAAACGGCATTGTTTTCAATAGATTGAGATCGAAGGTACATATAAATAAAGGGTTTATAAAGGGACATCAAATGACGGGCCGATAAAAAACACAGAAAGGCGATCACAGTCGCCCTGTTTCCTAAAATTTGAAGCTACTCAAGATTAATGCACAGAAAACTCAGCTAATGTCTTCCAATTTTCCTCCTTCCCTCTTTATTCCCAAACACTTTTTCAAATTCGACAATTCGAAAAAAAAACCAGGCCAGCTTTAGTCTGCCCGGTTCCCCCTTCTACGCCTCGGCCGCCGCGCAGCACCAGACGCCCAGCAACAACTGCCAGCAGCAGCAACAGCAGCAGCACCCTGAACCTCCTCCGTCCTCGTCCGCGGCGGCCACCCCTAACGCGGTCGTCCGCCGCCAGCATTCCACCCGCTCCTCCCGCACCTCCCTCTCCACCTGGCGATCCTCCTGCGGCCCAGGGGCGAGGAAGCCGCCGCCGCTCTCAGACCACGTCCTATCCTCCTACTTCGAGATCTTTAGCCTGCCCTACGCGGACGACTCGGACGCAGTCACCGACTCCGAGTGCGACACCGCCAGCCTCGGCGGCGGATGCGGCGGCGGCAGCGGCGGAGGGCGGTGCAGGAGATGCCGCTGCTCGTGGGCGGGCGGGCCGCCGCCTCTCCCGCCGCCGCACCACAACCTCCACCTGCAGCAGGACCAAGACAATCACAGTCTGGCCTCGGAGGCCTCCACCTCCGGGAGCTGCGGTCACCTGCACCAGCAGCAGCACCAGCACCGCTGCCCGTGCCGGCACCGGCACCACCAGGGCAGCAACCACCACCACCACAATCGGCAACGGAGCCACTTCCGCTCACTGAGCCGGAAGAACTCCTACTGCTCCCACGCCTCCCGCTGGTCCTACTCCTCCCACGTGGGAGCGCCGGCGTCGCCGCTGCAGTGCTCGGCGCAGGATCACGTCAACAGGCAGCGGCAGCAGCAGCCACAGCGGCAATATCCTCAGCAGCCGATGGGTCTCCCGCACCTCTACCGCTCCGCTTCCCGGTCAGGATCTCTGGCGGAGGAAGGCTACGCCACCGGAGGACCAGCTTCAAGAGGAACAGGAGGAGGAGGAGGAGTCTCCTTCTACGCTCCCGCCGTCGCCGCCTCCGACGACCACCTCAACGCCTCATTCCCTCCGGACTACTTCGTGAGTTTATCCCCGCCCACCTTCTCTCTCCTCTCCAATGTTCCCAAACGTCACCGCACGAACATTGACCGGCCTGCTGTGGGTGGAGAGCAGAAACTTCGTCCCCTCGCCATGGACCTGCAGCAGACCCTTGTCATGTGCTTTTCGCTCGATCCTGTTGTGATTTAGTTCGGATAAACTACATCTAATGTACACGTAGACTCAATGAGCAGTACGTAGAAAGTACTGTACCGTGCCGAAAAGTGATGCCTGGTACTCCATAAATTTACAATCTAACTAGTCGTATCCTCATTCTAAAAGTAGTGTCCAGTCATTTTCGGATGCTTTCGTCTGACAGCGCATCTCTGGAGAGCAGCCGCTTAGTTCTCCCTCCTCCCCTTTCCCCTTGAACTACACTGACTACTAAATCACCTACCAAATTTGTGGTCCAAAAGGGCGGAGGAGGGAGGGCAACGAGCCCCCGCTCGGTGGCCCACATTTACCTAGGAGAGGAGGTGCACCGTCGTCGTGCGGACAAACTTTTGTTCAAACAGACACGCTCCGTGCAAACAAGGAGGGATGGTACGCCTCCCTCCCTCTTCTGCGGTGGAGGATGGTTGGGCAGCCCAGCCCCACTCGAACCTCCTTCCCCCTATTGCCTTTCGTACCTTGTTGACTCACCCCTCTTTCCCTTTCATCCACCCTCTTTTGCACATGTAATTACTGGCTTATTTGCTGTGCTGTAAAGAACTGTCATACCGACTTTTTCTTTTTTTTGGTTGTACGTACCGTTGATGCTAAGGTAAGTCTTTTTGTTTTCATACATCTCACTACCGACAAGCATGTGTGTATGTTGGTTTTGCATGTTTAATTGTCGTCGCTTTTCATACTTTTCTTATGCCCTTTTACAACAATTATTGTTTAAATACATTTTTTTGTAGCAACGAAACTTTTAAATCCAGTGTTTTCGCTATCTTGACCCCAATAAATTCCCCCCTTACCTCACCGGGAGGCGCCTTCAAGGCCGCGCCGCCATTGTACTCAAAAGGCAAATGCGAAAACTTAATTAAGACTTGTCCGTGGCATCTCTCTTTGCCCGTCCCTCCCTTTGGCACTGTTTGTGGGTGGGCCTCCCTTTGAAGGGATTGTGTTACGCCCGAACAAAAGGGGGGAAAGAGAAAGAGCAAAGTGAATCAGTATGAAAACGCTAATGCAGCCATTCTCTCTCTCTCCCCTTTCCGCGCAGGAGGTCGGCCGGCCCTCCTCCATGTCCCCGCCTCCGCCCCCGCAGGTCGGGAGGACGGTGGGCGACGTGGGAGGGGGAGGAGGGGGGAGGGGCCAGGACGAGCTCACCCTGACGCCGCCCTCGGCCGCCTCCTCATCGTCCAGGAACGGAAACAATGTGATAATATCGTCTCAGCCCACGGCGGCGTCGGAGGCGGAGCGGCAGCAGGACATGATGCAGCTGCAGCGGCCGAGGGGCAGCTACGCCGGCAGCGACCGGAGTCGGTCAGGGTCCTTCTTCAGCGGAGCTCGGGGAATGGGGGAAGGGCCGGACGAGGTGGACTACCATGACGAGGAGGACGAGGAGAGGAACTCCGCCATGGACATGAAAGGTGATTTTGCTGTCTTTGTCAATACCTGTACATGACTGGAAAGTACAACATTTTCGTTGTATTTAAACTATCTGAAGGGAGAATGAAGGGGAAGGGACTCTGGGAATAGGGGTTCTCGTTAAAAAGGCCACCCACCATTCCACCACCGCGGAGCTAATCCCTGGCAATGTTCTCGTTCCCCTCATTCATTCAAATCTTGTTTTGTACCTTTGCCTTCAATTCTCATGGCAGGAGGACCCCCTTTGGCCTTCTTCCTTTTGTTTTGAGCCCTCAGGCCATGTTCCAGGGCCAGAGTTTGAAGTTCTTCGCATGAGAACAACATGAACGCTCCCTTCCACCGCTTCCCACCATGCCATCAAATTAATTACTTTTCACCCCACGTTGTGCTTTCCAAGATTCCTTCTTTTTTGTTTCGAAGATAACTAACTGCTTTTGTATGCCAATTTCAGATGTGATGGTGCTAAACGACATCATAAACCAGGCTGCTGCGCGCGGCTCCGAGAGCCACGCGTCGCGGCGGGAATCCAGGAAGATAAGCCTGTTCCTTTCGAGCGGCGACGATGACGAGGAGGGGCCGCGGCTCAAGGAGCGGCTGGCCGCCGGGTGCTTCCAGCTCATTGACATATTCTGCGTGTGGGACTGCTGCGGGGCCTATGTCAAGCTGGCAGAGGTAGGTGTTTAAGTGCTTATCCATCTTTGCTTTGTCAGCAACGTACAGTACTCCTGTTCCAGTTCCTGTCGTTCATCATCTTCGACCCCTTCATCGACCTGTTCATCACCCTGTGCATCGTGGTCAACACTCTCTTCATGGCGCTCGACCGACACAACATGGACCAGACCACGCACGACACGCTCAAGCTTGGCAACTACTTCTTCACCGCCACCTTCTGCATCGAGGCCGTCATCAAGCTCATGGCCATGAGCCCAAAGTACTACTTCCAGGAGGGCTGGAACATATTCGACTTCATCATCGTCGTCCTCTCCCTCATCGAGATACCGCTGGAGAACGTCTCCGGACTCTCGGTGCTAAGGTCTTTCAGGCTGGTGAGTCAAGATTTTTTATTATTATTTGCCGACGACTTTTATTTACCAGGCCGTACCATAGTGGCCGAGGGGAGAGGGATGATAGAAGTGGCTCTTTAAATTTCTTCCCCTTCTTCTTGGTTGCAGGCGGCCGCCGAGCCGCGATAAGCCTAAGGAGGGGGGGATTGGTTGGGCCCCCTTTCAGTCTTATACAGTATAGTACCTGCTGAGAGGGAGAGGGAAGGCGGGCGGGATAGCCGAGGGATTATGCTGATAGCGCCAAAGAAGAGCTATCCTCTCCACTAATGCTTCTAGTCGGCCGGCCGACGCGAGAACGGCCTTGACTCCGGCCACAAAAGCCATTCCAAAAATTGTCGGTTTCGGATAATATTTTTGTGTGAATTTGACTAATGGCCGTTTCGCTATTCTTTCAGCTCCGTGTCTTCAAATTGGCCAAATCCTGGCCTACGCTCAACCTGCTGATATCTATCATGGGGAAGACGGTGGGCGCTCTCGGCAACCTCACCTTCGTCCTCTGTATCATCATCTTCATCTTCGCTGTGATGGGAATGCAGCTCTTCGGCAAGAGCTACGTCGGTGAGTCTCGCATCTAGCTCATTCTCAGCCCTTTTCTCTACATTTTTGCCAATATAGCGTTCTTCCCTTTCTTTCCTCCCCTCAAGAATTTTCCTTTTCGGTGCTGAAAACAGAAAGCAACCACATAGCCCCAATACGCAAAAGGAAGCAACTTCGAAAGTGGAGGGGGGGGAGCATGAATTGGCAAACTTTGCGGTCAATAAATTAATACCCAACACTTTGCTGGGACATTTTCGGAGAGAGAGAGACAGGGACTTTCACGCTTTAGCACTTTCCCTGGGAGACAACCGTAGCTATTCGGCATAGCGGTTGTAGAGGCGCCGCGGGAAGAACTAGTGAAGCATGGGCTCCAAACTTTTCGGATGTAGCCTCAGTTTGGAAAGCGAGTTTCCTTTCCCTTCGAATTCGGCAGACAGCTAACAAGAAGCGGTGGAGGAGGACCATGTTGATCGAAACTTTCCGCCCCTTGCTTTTGTGCACAGAGATAGAGAGATGGAGATTAGAGAGCGTTTCCATCGCAGCAAAAAATGTGTCTCTTTAAATTCTTCCCAATGCAAAAAAATGGAAATACATTTTCTGTTCCTTCTAGACAACGTGGACCGCCTGCCCATGAAGGAGATGCCCCGTTGGAACTTTGTGGACTTCATGCACAGCTTCATGATCGTTTTCCGAGTGCTGTGCGGGGAGTGGATCGAGTCCATGTGGGTGTGCATGTGGGTGGCATCAAAGGTGTGCGTGCCGTTCTTTCTGGCCACTGTCGTCATCGGGAATCTCGTGGTGAGATTACAAGACATTGGCATAATTAAATATATACCGTATGTATCATCCTAAAGCTACAATACAGTTGTCTTTTAGAACTGGTTTGTGTACCATTCGTTTTCATAGCCATCCAAGCTGTTTCCCAAGCTGCTTTTCCGTGTTAAGAATGCTCGAATTTAAACATTTTTGCATCGTTCCTCCCACCTCAACTGCAGGTCCTGAACCTGTTCCTGGCCCTGCTCCTGAGCAGCTTCGGCGCGTCCAACCTGTCTGCGGCGGGCGGCGCCGACGACGATACCAACAAGCTGGGCGAGGCCTTCAGCCGCATCGGCCGCTTCAGACGGTGGGTGCTGGGATCCATCGCCAGGGGCGTCGCCTTCGTCTTCAGGAAGTTGGTCGCCTGCTGCAGGCACCAAATAGCCACCAGGAGGGGTAAGGCGGAGAGAAATGTTCGCCTCTGTTTATTAGAAAGAAAGTAGGTAGTAGATGTAGGGCAAATAACCGTGCATACCTAAACGACTGTAGTAGGCATGACGCATAAATCCTTTTTTGCCTCCAGCTTGCAGCTTTGACCCATTCAGACCCTTCCTACCCTAACAGTTTTTTGCCTTTTCATGTTTTCCCCTTCTTGATTGTTTCTATAACAATGTATCCGTTGTTCTTTTTTTCTTTACCTTCTTCGCTAAATCGGTAGAAAAAAAGGTCATCTAGCGTAGGACGATCTATTTGATTGAGGCCATCCTAAATTGCTAGATCAAAAAGTTCCTACCGACAGGAAAAACAATCTAAACTCCCTTTTTTCGTTCGTCAATGCAGTGAGCTTCTTTCGATTCCTTTTCCCGAGTTTTGCTGGGAAAATTCCCTTTCCCGCATCAGTTTTCGTTTTCTGATTTTTTGTGCCGATTTTTGTAGCCTCCTCGTCCTCGCCAGCCGCTTCAGTTCTGCATGACGAACAAGGCGGCGGCGGCGGCGATCAAGGCCCATCTGCGGCCGCCGCGGCCGACGACCAGCCGCCGCCGCTTCCCCCCTCCATACTCCACACCGCGCGGCCCCTTCCAGACTCCGCCGCAGAAGCCGCCGACGTCGCCGCCGCGAATGACACGGAAGATGCCGAACAAGACGGTATTCCGCCTTTCTGCTTTGTAACCGTCAACCCCTTATTCTATTTTCCCATAGATTCTTTGGCAAATTGGAAGCTTTTTCTATCACTAATGTCTCCCCTTTAATCTCCCCCTTTCAGAGGCCCTGATGAAGCAGCAGGCCGCGGCCGCCTTCACCGCCGCCGCCACCCACGTCGTCGACGCAAAGATCGGGGACGGGATGGACATCGCCATCCACGGAGAGAACGGTGAGACCAGGGTTGGTTGTGATCACTTCGTTGGGGTCCCTTGGGTGGATCTCCCCCTCTCCCCCTTTCTCCTCTTTTCCTCCTCGTTTGCTCTTCCTTCCTTCCTCTTTCTCCTGTGTGGATTGGGGTCATTGATATGCATGGCTGACGGAAAACGGGGGGAGGGAGGAGGGGGAGAAGGGGGAGAAGAAGGTTGCTTGGCTGGGCGGAAGGAAGGAAGGAAGGAAGGAAGGAAGGAATGAGTGCATAGATTACTTCCGGGAAGATCAGAAGAAAATGATCCGTTCAAAAACTAATTTGTTCACTGCAAAAAAGTGGTTTGTTTTTCCTTTTACAGCTCTTCGCAAAAATACAATTTTACGGAGTAATTTCTATGGTTTGTGAGGAAGCAATCTTGCCTGCGGGCTGCTCGGTGTGGGCGGGGGAGCGGGCGGTGCGGTGATGGTTCGCTGGGTTTTCGTCCTGTGGGGCGGAAGGAATGAAGGAGGGCATCCGTTCTAACCGTTCGTACCGTACGAAAGCGGTTTGTCCCGGTCAATAAGGAGGGAGATCTCCTCCCAGCCCCCGCCCCCGCAGATGGGGGAAGGTCGAGAAAGAGCCTCCCTTGCTCCATGACTAATTTTTACAGCTTTGGAGTTGTATTCCAGGGAAAATTCCTGGAAATTCGGGTGCACGAGGTGGGGGAATCCTTTATCCCGGTTTAGCGATCATGCCTTTGTCCTTCGCCGAAGTCCATGCCACTTGCCCACTGCAAGCCTCTCCTTCTACACTTTTTTTGCGTCCTTGGTGGGGAAACTCATGATTGACCTCTTCCCGGTGGAGGATGAGGGAAAGAGGGAAGCTGAGCAAAGGAATGGAAGTACAGTACAAGGAGAAGTGGAACAAGAACAAACACATGATTTGTACTATGGGATGCAGCATTTCCTTTTGTATTTAAAACTAAAAATACGCAGGAGAAAGGAGGAGAAAACCTGGCTGAGATTTCATTTATGCGAGAGTCGATATGTAATTTCGCTCTTTCCAAGCAACTTTTCTCGAGCGGAAGAGAAGGCCCTTTAGGAAGAGCAAAAAACCGTGAGAGGAGAAAAGGACTTTTCCTAGAAAGTGTGGGAAAGAGAATGGGAGGAAATGGGCAAGGAGCCAATTGTGGTTTCTGGGAAAACCGAGAAAGCCCTTGAAAACTTGGGCAATTTAGGCAAATGCTTTCACAGACGTCCAGCCGAGATTTTTCGTTACACTCTTTTATTTCCCTTTATCCCATCCAATTTCTAATACCCAACGTTAAATTCTAGGCGACGTTGGGAACGAGCAGTGGCGCTCCTCCCTCAACTCCAGGAACCCGCTGCAGCCCCTGGTGGGGAACGGGAACGGGGGCATCGCCGGAAGACACAGGGCGGACCTGGTATGGTTCACAAAGACTAATTCTGTTAAAATTGTGTCCAAGCCAAGTGCAATGTCGTGTTTCAGGAGATGATGCACTACGACAACCTGAGCGTGTCCTCCTACGGAAGCCACAAGAACAGGAACTTCAACGTAGGGAGCCACAAGGGGAGCCTAAGGTGAGGAATGATAATTACGGTTTTTTGCGACTTTTTACGAGAAAGCTGCACATCCATCTCTCTTATTTCGAAGGTCTTTGCCCAGGGGCAACTATGACGACGCTGACCTGGGAGGGGGTGGAGAGAAGGCGGAGGAGGCCGCGGCGGGCGGAGGAGGCGTCCTTAGGCCTGCGCTGAACGGGAACGGGCACCACGCTCAGCCCAAGCAGGTGAGGACGGTGGTGATCGACGACAACCACATCGACACCAGGAGCATCAGCGAGGAGGACAGCGAGGCCGCGCAGGCAAGGCTAGAGGCAGAGATACTCGAGGCCACCACGCAGGAGCTAATGATGCAGGTGAGTGCGTGGAAACGAATACTTATTGCATTGGTTTTCTAAATGGTAAACGGCGCCTTTTCGTCTCTCAGGAGTATCCTTCCGACTGCTGCCCCGACCGCTGCTACGAGCGTTTCCCCTGCCTGGCTGGCGACCACGACTCCCCCTTCTGGCAGGGCTGGGGGGCGCTACGCATCAAGACCTTCCGACTCATCGAGAACAAGTACTTCGAGACGGCAGTCATTGCCATGATCCTCATCAGCAGCCTCGCCCTCGCCCTTGAGGACGTGCACCTAAAGAACAACCCGGTGAGAAACAAAAGTTTCCCTTAAAAATCCAGAAAATAATTCAAGTTTATTCCTTCTTTTTTAAAGGTCCTGCAAGATATCCTGTACTACATGGACCGCATCTTCACGGTGATCTTCTTCCTTGAGATGTGCGTCAAGTGGCTGGCCCTGGGGTTCGTCAAGTACTTCACCAACGCCTGGTGCTGGCTGGACTTTGTTATCGTCATGGTGAGGAAAAATAGAAAGATTGCTTTTGGGGAAAAACAATAGTGGGACCTCCCGCGGTCAGCAATAATTGCTTCTGCACTCTGGAAGTGTATCGAGACCAAGTCGTACATCAAGTTTCTTCCCCTTTTCTCCCTCACAACAACGAAAATAATATCAGTTCTCGCTGATGAACCTGGGAGCGGGGTATCTGGGCTACGGCGACATGCCTGCGTTCAGGGTCCTGAGGACGCTCAGGGGCCTCAGGCCCCTAAGGGCAATGTCCAGGATGCAGGGGCTCAAAGTGAGTAGGGCGGGGGCGACGGGCTTTTCCAGAGGTGACGGCGACTAACCCTTTGCGGAAACTCTGACTCATCCACCGGCAGTCCGGAAGCGGGTATTTATTTGCCCTCCGAGAGAGACAGAAGGGGATCGTCGCCCGGGGGGCGCTCCCTTTTGGCCTGGCTCTTATCAGTTCTACGTGTGAAAAGGGGCTACGCTACACGGGAGAACGGGAAAGGAGGAAAATGGGGGAGGGGTTGACATAATTAATGACCCAGACACACACTCGCCCCCTTCTCTCTTCCCTCTTTCTTCCATTTCGGCGCTTCCCTCCCCCCGGAGCCCCCCTGCTGTTGGGGGGCCAAGGAAGGACATTCGCCGAGCTATACGCGTAGAAAAATCAAATTCAGGTTGACGCCCATTGCATGAATACGTACGTAAACGGTGTCAAAAAGGTTTTTTCCGACCAATCTTTGTCTGAGATGGAAGAAAAGGAGGGGAATCCCGTCTTCCTCCGGCCTAGATTCACACCCAATTCTTCTCTTTCCCCTAGTAGATAGCGGTGATGAGGTCTAACGCTGGTCTTATTACAATTCAACAATATGTATCATTTAAGAAAACAATTCTCGGTCTAACTAACGAGTCCAACTAAGATTTATTAATATTTCAGAATACATGAGAAATTGTTCCTTGTTTCCCCCACAAACAGTGGGAATCCCTTTTCCTTTTCTCTAACGCATATGCACGCTCTCTCTCCCCTTTCCCCTTTCTCCTCCCCTGCGCTCTCCTACAGGTGTCATTAATCAACTTCACCGCTTCCCTGCTTGGCGCGGGCGGAGTCCAGGCCTTCAAGACCATGCGCACGCTCAGGGCGCTAAGGCCGCTCAGGGCAATGTCCAGGATGCAGGGCATGAGGGTAAAGAATTTCGTAGCCTAACAGGGGCCCCGACCAGTCTTTTACTTTTTCCGTTTATTTCTCGGATTTTTTTTATTTATTGATACAAATTTTTGAACGAGTTTTTTTAGTGTACTTCCGAAAGTTTGAAATCATATGACTTTCTTTTTTTCCATATTGCATGCCGTACAGCTAGTTCAGACGTTCTCTGGTCGGGTGTTTTTTCGCATGTCAGGGGCCTATAACGCATAGGGGGAAGATGGCCTTTTCCTCCTCGTTTCTTCATTCTTTTCTTCATCGAAGAAAGGGTGGATGGATGGCACTTCCGGCGGGGGACAATCCCTGCCGCTAGCTGTTCCAGATTTTTTTCATGTTCATATTCTTTCGATTCCCCGCTGCCATTTACCCTAGTTTCTTGACTAACATTCACAACTATTGGTGTCAGGCCTCCCCTAGGCCTCATCGCCTAAACAAAGTATTAACGTGAATTCCTTTTGCACTAGGTTGTGGTGAACGCCCTGGTGCAGGCCATCCCGTCCATCTTCAATGTGCTTCTCGTGTGCCTAATCTTCTGGCTCATCTTCGCCATCATGGGGGTCCAGATGTTCGCCGGAAAGTACTACAAGGTGAGCCCCAAAGGAGAAATATTAAAAAACGTCGAATTTTAACATTGAATTTGTGGGGAAATCACTATAAGTGCGTGGACCTGATAACGCGCAAGCGCGTGAGCGCCGAGATCGTCCCCGACGTCTCCGCCTGCCTCTCCGAGAACAACACCCAGTGGGTCAACTCCCGCATCACCTTTGACCACGTGGGCCACGCCTACATCGCGCTCTTCCAGGTCGCCACCTTCAAGGGGTGGATACCCATCATGAGCGACGCCACTGACTCAAAAGAAGTGAGCGGTAGCTCCCGTAGTTTTTCCTCCAT
>JAAUXV010022661.1_pt1 | contig 11348 bp, 11 predicted proteins | sample 7278181 | NCBI WGS metagenome assembly JAAUXV01 (sample SAMN14350114, study PRJNA611818) | marine sediment metagenome | isolation source: surface marine sediment (2.1m) | place: French Polynesia: Moorea | collected 2018-08
ATTTCCCATCTCGCGAATAAGACAATGCATCCCTCCTCTTCCTTGCTGATGCAGACTTTGCGCAAAAAAATTCCGGGGGAAATCTTTTATCCCTCCCTACTTCTCCTTCTCTTCTATCTATCGTCCCCCCCCCCTCGTCGCTGAGTTGGCAGCGCGGAGGGGAACGGAAGGGAACGGTTTCTTTTCCTTCCCCTTCTTTTCTTCCATGTCATTGAGGCAAGTTACGTGAATTTCCTCTCCCTCTCTCCTACAGGGCATATTAGAGATGGTCGGGTGGGCCCTCCGGGGCGATGGGGAGATGAGAGGCGATTTTTCCTCTCGGCGCAAGCAGACATGAAGAAAGAAGAGAGGAAGAGGAAAACTCCTGTTCTTCTTCTCCTTTTTGCCTTAGCACACAGATGACGATGGGAGAAGGGCGCCTTTTAAGGATCGAGGGAAGATGAGAGGCAAAGAGGAGAAGAGAGGGAATGCCGTTTTCTCCTCGGTTTACGTCTTCTTCTTCTACTTCCCAGCCTTTTTCCCTCCAGGGTGGCAATTTCCATCCATGAGGCGGTCGCCGTCGGTCTCTTTTGGGCGCGGCTTTGATGGCCGCCGCGTCGTCCATTTTATTTACTCTCTTTCACAATCTTGCGGCCTGCCCGTGGGCATGGGATGCACATTCACGCACTTACAGTTTTTTTTTAAAAAAAAAAATCGAGCTTTTTTCTGCATTCCTTGCATGGCAGTTGCACTTTTCTGTCTTCTCCTGTTTTCCAAGCCCTTTTTCTCTTTTCTGCCATGGCAAAAAAATAGAAAAAGGAGCAGGGGACGTCGCAAAAGCGGAGCGGAGCCCCTCGATCCCCTCCTTCTTCCAGGCCCTATCCTTTCGGATAGCATCTCTGTGGAGCCTCCGCTCCGTAGCGCCGCCGTAGGAAGAAGAAGGGGGGAAAGAGAGAGAGGGAGAAGGAGCGCGGGGGAGGGGGAGGGATCGAGGGTGGTTGTCCCCTCCTACCTCAGTTTCTGAGTCGGAGGCGGAGAGAAAGGAGGAGACCAGGCGGGTGCGCGCCTACGTGCGTCCAGAGTGCGTACGAACGCTTTGCCTGGATCAATTCGACCCGATTTTCCCTTTTCCCCGGCGCGAAAGCCGACAATATGTGAAATACAAGAACACCAGGAGTTGCCTCCTACCTTTTTGAGTTCATGTGTTTGGCTAGCAGTGAGCGCTGTAAGCGTGTCTTTTCAGTGTGTTTAGTTTTCGTCGAAGCCATCCTTTTTGTTACAGTGAGTTGCGGGTAGAAGACCGGAACCCGAAAACCCGCCCATTTGTGTTTGCTCTCCAATTTTTCCCAGCGAAACTGGGAGACAGGGGACCTCGCCCCCCCGAAAAAACTTTTTGCTCCCTGTGCACCCGCCCCTCTGGAAAGTGCAGGGGACAAACTTTTTCGTCCTCTGCTTTTTTGAAAACATGGTTTGGGCAGCAGAGAGCGGGAGGGGACAAAGTGAAAAAGAGACCTCAGATGAGACCTGGGAGGGGCGGGTTTGACCGCCGAGTGTACTTTCCTCTCCCGAAAAAGGTTCTCGAATTCCGCATCTTCTTCGAAAAGCCTTGAAGTGCAAATAAAGAAGAGTAGGTCAAAAAGGGAAGAAGCAAACCCGGGAACGAAAGGGAACACTCCCTTTTGTACTACTACTTTTTATACCTTTACTGTACCAACACCTCTCCCTCGAGAAAGCTCCCCTCGAGAGAGTGTATTACAAGACGAGTGCGTTTTGACGACGTGCACCACCTTTGTGTCTTATATTGAAGGAGGACTTGTTCGAGTGACTTAAAAACTATATTCGCCCTCAGACAGAAAATGAGGGTGACAAGATTTTTGTCGCTGCTGCTGCTGGCGGCACTGCTGCTGCTGGCGCCGTACGCAACAGCGAAACCTGCGGACGCGGTGTCCGAAGACAACAGCAATACCCAGAAAGAAGCTGCTGCCAATTTAGATGACAATCCTGCTGATTCTTCGGTAGTCGTCGAGGCCGAAGAGACGGAGGATGGCGTCCCAGTCGCCTCCGGTCGAATCGGCGTCGCCGCCGGCGCCATCGCCTCCGGGTCTCGGAGCGGCAACGACAACGACAGCGGCAACGACAACGAGGACCGCGTGGTGCTCGCCGTCCGCCCGGTCAGGAACGGCGGCCCAGGGGGCGCCGCGGAGACCAGGCTGAGGAAGAAGAAGCTCATCCGAAAGCGGGTCCCTGCGGGGACGCTGCCCGGGGGACTCGCTTCCGGAGGCGGCCCCAACAAGAGGGTGCTGGTGCCGGCCCCTCCGTTGCTCAAGGACCAGGTTGAGGCACCGCCGCCGAAGCAGCAACAGCAACAGCAACAACAACAACAGCCGAGGAAAGGCAAAGATGAGGGAGAGGGCGAGGACGAAGAGGCCCCTCCTCCGTTCGTGCCAACGCTTCCGCCGCTCCTCACCCCGCTGCCGCCCCTGAAAAAGACCAATCCTGGAAGCGGCGACCAACCAGACCAACAACAAGGAAGTGAGAAAAAGGACGGCGGCGAGAAGGGTCAGACCGACGAAAAGTCGGACTCTGACGGTGAGGCAGCAACTGACGGCGGAGAAGCATCCGCGGGAGGAGACAATGGGAAGGAGGGAAACGGTAAGAGGAGAAGAAGTCGTTTTGTCTTCTTAAATGCCTCGATCCCCAAATCGTCCGTCCGTTTGTCCGTCTACGTAGTGCTATTTCCTTTTTTTTTCTTGCCGTTTTACGACGCTTTGGCTGCGTAATGCGTATAGTGTGGGCGCAGCGGATTCTGCTTCGTACGCAATGATGGTTGCGTGTGTACGCAATCTACTACTACCACTACGAGAGGAGCCCTTCTTCCCCTGACGCCTCCTCTTCTCGTCCGTGTGATGTGTGTGGGGCGGTGCGCCTTTCATCTTTCCTCCCTTCCCCGGTTCCTTCTCAGGAAATTCCTTTTTTTCTGGGGCCAATCTCGCGGTTTTCCTGGACCACTTTTCTCCCCCCCCCTCTCAAGGCTTCCTTTTTCTGTGGTGGAAAATGAAGCGTGTAAGCAAAGGGAGCAAAAAAATAGAAGATGAAGAGAGCGAAAAAAGAAGAGTAATAATATGTGGGAAAGGTCTTCCACCCCTTTCCATCATCGTGGAGGGCTCGTGCCGCGGAGCAGACGCCTCCACCTCGTACCATCATAGTACATCCTTTCTCTGTACCTTGTATAGGTATTGGCTCGCCTGAGTTGTTTATGTCCCACTACCACACCGAGGCCGCAGGCACGCGTGTTCGGGTATATTGGAAGCAAGTCTGGCGTCGTCCGTCGGTGGTGTAGTTGCACCTTGCTCCGGTGAGGCGCCCTTTTTCGATGCGGCGTCACCCTATCATGGGGGAGGCCTTCCTTCCTTCCTCCGTGGGAAAACAAACTTTTAGTGAGGTCGTCAACTCGTTAGACTAATGGCAAATGGGAGGGGCGGGCGACGGCGATGGTGCATGCCTTGGGGATGGGTGACTAGGCTCCGTAGGTCGGAAGCCCTTCCTTTTCCCTCTCCCCCTACTACCTCCAATGTTTGCAAAATACCGATATCGACCTCCCTTCCCTTCCCCTCCCTCCCTCCCTCCCTACTTTGCCCTGTCTGGCTGCTCTTTAAGACTGCCTACACAGCGAGCGAACAAGGTGGTCCGTAAATGCAAAAATTGAGGGAGGACGAGGTATCGACTGCGCGGAGGTGGAGGGATGAGGCTCCATAAATTCGCTTTTTTGCCGTCATCACATAAAATGCAAAAAGTCTTTACCACCCCTGCGCGCTCAACATGCTCCGCTCTCAATATTTTTTTCGAGAGCGGTCTCATCATCAAGTGGTTCGCTTCTCGCTGTTTTTTTGCACACACGTGCCAATATGTTGGGCACGGCTGTGCTGCAGTACTTGCGCCCATATACTTACGTACATGTTTCTATCTGGGGGAGTTTTTGGAATGGGGCGGAGTCGGCGGGGCACGTGCTCGCAAGTATTGTACCCCAAGTGAGGCGAGTGTGGGGGGGAGCCAATTTTCTGAAGCGATCGTGGGAGGGAGGGGCGCCCCGTGCGGAGGAGGGAGGAGGAATCTTCTTTTGTAAGTGGCGATACGCGCTGCAAGTTTTGTAGGTTGGTTGGGGAGTGGAGAACGAACTCAGAGGAGGATTTTTACAAAACGGTGTAGGCAGGCATGGTAGGGACGAGGGAATGGAGGAGGAGTCTAACAGGACGTCGAGGCGTATTTAACAAAGTGCCTCCCTCGATCTCCCCATCCACCAACAGTCCGCTCTATTGGAGGAGGAGAGAAGAGGGAGAGGGAGGGAGGGAGGGAGTTGGAATCCTTTTCGCCAGCTCCTAATGACTGAATGCCATGGCAGAATTCTACCTCCCCATTCAAGCGAGCAAAGGAAAAAAGGGGAGAGGAGGAGGAGGCTTCATTAACGCCCTCCTCCTCCTCCAAACTTTTGCGTCGTCTTCTCCGACTAACTTCAGAACTTCTAAAAAGTTTTCTTTGCAGGTGTTTCTCTTGATGGAGATGAGAACCCTTTTCCTCCATATTGGTCCGCATTTGCGTATTCTTCTGATCCAAATGTTACTACATGGGAAAGTAGAAAGTTGAGGCATGACCAACTATATTTCTACGTACGGTACCTGCCTTGACTCCTACAACAACCATATTGAAACACTTCATTTACGTTTGTTTGTTTCTCGCAGCGTTTTGCTTTTTTTGCAAATATCTCAATGCACTCTGCCAGACTCACGTCCAAAGTTGTTTCCTCTCCAGAAGAAATACTCTGCTGACAAAATGCGAGCAATGTACAGTACAATACTGTACACACGCATATGCATTCATGCCCTGGCAAGTACACATGTAAGCATATTGGATGCCCCATATGTGCTCTCTCCTCCCTTGTACACGAAGTGCAAATAGGACGGCCTTCCCTTTCCCCCGCAGTTCCACATCCGGCAAACTCTTGTTAGCGCTGGCCAAACAGGGGGGGGGGGACGGAACAGAAAGGGGAGAGGAGCTGGTGGATGGGGGAGGGGGATGACAAACTTTCCAGGAGTTTGTTTGGAGGCAACGGCGGCGTCGGGTGGCGTCCTCGACCGAACGAACAGTGATCAGGCTCTGTTCGCCCCCTCCCCACTCTCCAATCCGCCGATGTCACAGAGCGAAGGACGCGGCGGCAGGCACATCACGGGGGTCGCTGTACAGTACTTCGCAGCACCAAGGATGGAAACAGAAGGGTTGTTGTGATTGGAGGGATTGCGAGGACGTTGAAGTAGGGGAGGGAGGGATGAGGGCCCTTTAATCCGCTCACCTATCGATTTCCAGATTGAGCAAACGGGCGTCGATTGTCGTCATACCTTTCCCTGCAATGAAAGTGTGCTAAAAAGGTGTCGCAAGGCTCTGAAATTTATTCCGAGGGACACTTCTGCGGCAGTCAGTTGTCTTCCTGGTTCCCCCTTTTCCCCCTTCTTTTTACTTTCCGGACCCAAATCGGCTTTAGCGGTTTTTAAAAACTTTTCCCTTCTTCTGGAGCCTCTCGCCCTGCGAAAGAAGAATAGAGGGTGAAAAAAGTTGGCCGCGAGAAAAAAGTTATTTCTGCAACGGAGAAAAGAGTAGGGGGGAGGGGAAAAAAAGGCATTGCTGCCTTCCTTTTCCTGTGGTCTTCTGTGCTGCCGCTGACAGAAGGAAAATTGGTGGAAGGGAAAATTTTGCTGCAGAAATATTTAGGTAGAAGTGTGTAGAATTGGCGAAATCTGCTAAAACATGTAAAAAGAAAACCACTCACAAAGTGTCTTATTGTGAAAAAGGGAGTATTGACAGGGCGAAATCGGAAAAGGGCCTAAGCAACCTTTCCCCGTTTTCTTTCTTGCAAAAATGGAAAGAACGGAACTATTGGGGAAGGAGGCAACACAAAAGGGAGGAAAGGAAGGAGGCGACAAAAGAACTGATGTCCAATTCTGAAGGGGGGAAGGGAAGGAGTTGGGGGGAGGAAGGAACCTTTCTCTACACAGGATATTTGGGATGCCGAGGGCGTCGACTACCTTCGACGCACGCCTTCCGCCAAGGAAGAAAAAAAGAAGCAAGCTCTCTCTCCCCCCCCAAAAAAAAAAACCCGGAGCAGCCTCTCCTCCTACTTGCCGACTATAACGAAGGGTAGAGGAAAGAGGAGAACAGGGCACCAGAATATGGGGGCACTCTTCCGCGGTGGGTCCAATGCGACAAAAGTTTTGCAGCCCGCGCTCTCCGCAGCCCGAGGGGATTATCATACGCGTCGCCGGGCGCAGCAGCCCCCCAAAAAAGTGGGGGCAGAATGTTTTTGGCATCCCCCCTCAAACAAAATTTCTGCTCCTTTTTTATTCCCTCCGTTTCAGGGCACCTCCGCGGCTGCGGCTGCGGAGCCCACACGCCTGGCCTTGTCTCTAGCGTTGTACGCACACAACCCTGTTGTGTCCAGAGAAGAATACGACGAGCGGGGAGAAAGAGAGCCTCTCCTCCTCCCCGTATGAATGGAAGACTAATGAGCCCGGTTTGGAACTGCATATGGGAGGGGGATCAATCTAGTGGTCGCCGTACGTCCTTGTCACCCACCCAACAAGGTTTTTTCAGTTTTTTGGATTTTTTTGGCTCCTCCTCTGTCTGGCCGGCTGCATCTGTGGAATCCTCCCCCCCCCTTTTTTTCCACTGAGTCATCTTCGTACGGGGACAAAACTCCGCCCCTCCTTTTTTGATCGGATTTGACTCCGATCGAACTGTCGAAGAATGGGGCTTTGTAGGTACGTAGGTAGTACGGTATGTGCGGCGGAATGAGAGTTTGGAGACAAGATGCCTCTCTTTTTTCTTTGGTACACCGTAGCGTAGGGAGACGTGTGGGTGATGCGATGCAAACTCCCCCTTTCTCTGAGTCTGGAGACAAAGGACTTTTCCGCCGTTTTCGGGACATAGACGGTCGCTCGCTGCTCCCCTTTTCCCCCTTTTCCACCGCCGCCAATGTCGCCCCAGGGCTGAAGTGTCCTCATTGTCCCCCGCCGCCGCTCCTCCCTACTTGGTGCTCGTTTCCATGCAGCGCAGGCCCCGAGCGACCCGGCCTTTCCCTTTTCAAAAGGAGGAGGGCGAGAGAAACGGGGTCTGTCCCGGGGATTTGGAAAGCCCCGCCCCGTCCCACCTCGCAGGAATATGGATGGGAAAGTTCATCTCTTTCCCTCCCGGCATAAATTGTTAGTTGTGCGGGGTGTGGTTTTCTTTCCGGGCGCTTCCTTTCTCTCTCCGCCCATGTCTAAGCGAAACTTGTGGGGGCCCCGTACGACTACTACATTGGCGGAGGTGCTTTGCTCGGCGACGAGGATGTTGGAGTGGAAAGTGGTGGAAGAGAGGTAGAGGAGGGGGGGGAAGGGATCCCTCGGGGAAAATGGAAGATCTCCCCCGCCTCACTCTCCTCCTCCTCTTCGCTCCTCCATCCTCTTCGCAGACTACGGGCAAAAAGCCAATTTCATCCCGCGAGGGAGCCAGCAGTGTGAAGGGGAAGGTAGAAGAGGGGGTTGGTTGGTTCCATTTTGGGGCTTCCACCTTAATTCCACTTCAAGCGGGATGGGAGGGAGGAAGCCCGACGAGGGGGAGAAGTAGAAAAACAGTCCCCCCTCCCTCCCCGTCTTTTCTCTCTCTCCTTCCCGACCCAAAGTCTCTCTCTTTTTTCCTCCTTCCTCCTCGATCCTTCCTCCCCTGCTCTTGGCCCAATCCCACGCTGCCTTGTTCGCGGCCTGTTGGTAAGAGGAAGGAAAAGGGGAAAAGGAGTTGGGGCCCTAAATTCATTAGCCTTGAAAAACTTAAGGACCCACCTTCCCTCCCTTCCAGCTCTTCCCTCATCCTCTGGCGTTGATTACGGGGCAACCCAGAGCCAAAAACGGAGGGCCGAGAGAATTGAGGGACAGATAAAAAAATCATCCGTTGGGTTAATTCCCTGGTTTTTTTTGCATGTCATAAACTTCTTTTCGGTCGTCAGACGCTAATTTCGCTGCTCAAACGTGGAAACACGCGTGGGAAGTTTTTTTGAAGGAGTGAAAAAAATCCTGCCTAAAAATTATCTGACGGAAACGAGACGTGGCTTGGAGGTGTGGGGGAAGTTTAGTTTCCCTGGAGTTTGAGCAGCCAAAGCCCGCCCGGAGAGGGGGTCCCGGAAATGAAGAGATGGAGAGATAGTGGCGGACGCTTTACACGAATAACGGAGGAGGAGGAATATCTGCCGGAGACAAATTTCGACTCGCGCAGTCATAAGGAAGTGAGGCTTTGCTGTTGTCGCCAGCCACCCACGCAGAAAAAGGGGACACTCTTAAATGTCCTCCTCCTCGAGACTGACTTTTAACTTAATAAGTCAGCCCGCATCTTGGGAGGGAGTGTGTGTGTGTGTGTGTGTGTGTAAGAGAGAGAGGGGATGGGAAAACCGGCGGAGATCGTCCCAGGAGATTAGCGACGGCGGAAACGAGGGAGGCCCTTCTTCCCCATTTTTGGCACCCCCCGTCTCCTCCTCTTCTCCCCCTTGTTCTACTGCTCATTCTTTTCCTCATGTCAAGGCCAGATCGCCATGTTCCTCTTTTCCCTCCTCTGTTTCCGCAGCGCGGAGAAGAGGGGATCGAACATCGAGTCCATGCAACGGCGACGCCACTGCAGCAGTAGTTTGCAGCAGCTTCGTTTGCCAAATCCAAACAAAATTTTCTTCGGAATGTATTTGAACAATCACTATATAAGTAATTTGATAAATTGCATCGCCAATGTCACCAAGCAATGCATAAAACTCGGCGGAATTCATACCTTTGCGGAACTTTGCAGCCTCGATCTCTTGCAGTGGGAGAGGGGGGAGGGAGCAAGCAATCTCGCCCCATCGTTTTTTAGATGGACTTCTGCGGCCGATGGCATCGTCTCCGCGTGACCTGCGAGCCGATCAGAGGAGGGGGAAAGGTGACTGATGGTGCACTTCACTCAAGCAGGAAGGAAGGAGGGGCAAAAATTGAGCCTCTTCTTCTTCCCTCTATACCGTAGTAGTGGTTGCCAGGACTCCGGAAACTAATTGGATCCGCGCAACTTCCAGTTAGGAGCGCGGTGGGAGGCATGCCAAATATTGACCTGGTATGCTCGCCTAGATATATTCTTGTCCCCTCATGTCGTACATATTTCCCGCTGATATTCGGACTTCCGGCTTATCGTAGTAGGTACATTTTAGTAAAAAACCCTATAAATATGCCCACTGCCTTAAAACGTGATGTTCTTTTGCTCCTCTGTTATTTTACATACAGGGGTGTGCACGTACTCGATAATGAAGCGGTGAAGGAGCTCCTTCCTCGGTCCTTTCACCCGCCCAAGAAGCACCACTCTCTCCTCCGTTTTATTGCCCGTTTTGTGGCCCCCGGCGTTGAGGAAAAAGAAAAGGCCGGCAGGGGGGGGCAAGGGGGAGAATAGCCGCAGACAGGAGCAAGGCCTTTTCCTGTGGGGGGAGCCAAAAGGAGGAGGGAGGCTGAGATCCTCTATAGAAAAGGAAAGGGGGAAACACCAATCTGGTGAACATAAAAAGAAGATCCAGAGCCTAGCTGGGAGGCTTTTTCTTCGCCCCTCCCTTCACGGTCAGAGGATCTCGATCCGGGCCAATCCTTTTCCCTCTCTCCTCGCCTCCCATCGGAAAAGAGCTTTATGGCTTTCCATTTGAAAGATTTCTTCTTCTTCTTCTTCTTTGCCCTCTCCTTCTCGTGCGCGGATATTTTCCTCCGGAGAATCGGCAAAAGGAGAAAAGAAGCAAAAAAAAAAGTTGCCTTCAATATTGCCGGATGCCAGAAGCGAACGAAAGTAGGAGGTAACACGTGTGGAAAATTGGCGAAAAGCTAAGCCTAGGAATTGCTTATTTGCGGGTACTATGACCTCCCATTCTTCCCTCCAAAAAAAGCTGACACAATTGGGAGCAAGATGTATCAGGGATCAATGTCCCGAGCCCCGACGCGGCCAAATCGGGAACACTTCCCTCGATCCCCACTGTGGTGTGCAGCAACAGCTCCCCCGACGTCCCCCCCTGGGAAATAGGCGGGGAGGAAGAGAGAGAGGGAGAGAGAGCTTGATCGGGGACCACCAGCCCAGCCCCACACAAAATGAAAGGCCAAACAAGCGGGAAAAATTGGCAATGCCTCCCACTTTCTTGTTTCCTTGCCTCCCTGCAGGCTGACTGGTCGTTCCCCCGTGAGCCTCCTTTTTACTACATCGCTTTTTGGTCTCCTTGCCGACCCCTTTGGGAGCATCCCCCCCAGAGCAAGGAGGAAAGTAAGGAGGAGAGCAGAACTGAAAGAAGCAATCAGTACCAAAGGAAGAGAAAGGAGGAAGTGGGGGGGAGTAAAAAGCTTCCTCCTTCCTTCCTGCTCTAGACTGGCTCATGGGCGGAGGGGAAGGGTGGGGGGAGATGCCTTCTGTCTTCCGCCTCCGGGTACGGTTGTACGTTAACAAGGGGAGGGAGGGGGGATCATCCAGCCGGAAGACGAAGACGCCAAAGTTACTCTCTCTGTCTGTCTTGATGTATGTCGGTCGGTCGATGTGCTGCGGTGTTAGTGACGCGGAGGGGGAAGAATGGAGATGGATGCTCTCTTTTCTCCCCCACCCGTGTGTCCCAGATTAGGCGGCGTTGGGTGTTAGGGAAAATCCCTATTTCTTTTTCCGTTGTCTTCCGCCACCACAAGACACGGTCCGCATAGCGAGGCCTTCTTCTTTGCTCCCATCCTCGGCTGAGTGGCTCTGACACACACACCGGCTCTGGCACGGATCGGATGGGGATCTAAGTCGACAGATCCGACTGCATTTCGTACTTAGCATCGTACTACGCGCCCATCGTTTTCGGCGCAGGCTTGATTTCTTTGTTTTTCTCCAGTTGAGTGAAGATCAATGATCTGGAGTTTTGGACAGGCGATAACTACATGTACCACTACTCTCCTTTTTTTCAGCACAAAAGTAATGCTCCTTGCAAAACATTTACCGTTCGAACCAAAGCAAATTCATTGTTATTCGCATGACCCGTCTGCTGGGCTACGAACGTAGTTCACCTGGGCTTAATTATACCGTTCGCTGACCACAAATAAATCGGGAGAGGGAGTGGAGCGGTTAAGAGGTTTTCACGCTCGGCCAGACTCTTCCTTCTTTGCGTCTGACTTGGCCTGAATATTTCATTGCAGGAGTCTGAGGCTCCCAAAAAAGTAGTGCTATACGTGCTTATTCCCAAGGCCCAGAGTCAACCTTACGCAGACATTTTCCCGCCACTTCCTGCCAACAACGCAGGCCCTCCTAATTGGGGAGCCAACGCGGAACCCAACGCAAAC
>JAAUXV010026345.1_pt1 | contig 11348 bp, 10 predicted proteins | sample 7278181 | NCBI WGS metagenome assembly JAAUXV01 (sample SAMN14350114, study PRJNA611818) | marine sediment metagenome | isolation source: surface marine sediment (2.1m) | place: French Polynesia: Moorea | collected 2018-08
GCATGGTCTGAGCGCCTACGAGATTTCAAACCATGCGCAAACGGGTCATGAAAGCGTCCACAATTTGATCTATTGGCGCTATGGGTTCTATCTCGGCCTTGGCCCGGGCGCTCATGGCCGCTTCACCGATGACTCTGGACGCCTGATCTCCAGTGCGAATGTGCTTGTGCCAAAAGTCTGGCACGATCAGGTAATGCAAACCGGTCACGGATTTGACCGACGCGAAGTTCTTAGTCAACGCGCACAAGGCGATGAGTATCTTCTCATGTCCCTTCGCTTGAGAGAGGGCCTTGATCTTGAGCGTTATGCGCGCCTTAGCGGCCGCGCGCTCAGCAAGGCGATGATGGACAAGTTTTCGGCCTTGGGTCTTGTGCGGCGCGACAAAGAGCGGTTATGTTTGACATCGCTCGGTCGACCTCTTATCAACCGTATCGTCTGCGATTTGGCGAGCGCATGATTCGCATAATTAATCGTCTGTTAACCAGTTTGGCGACAAAATAAGCAACCCATTTTAGAACGAGGCTTTGGTGAAATGTTGGTAGTCCGCTCCTGCCTTTTTCAGGTAGTTCTCATCCTTTCGATCGCGCTCTCCGGTGTCGCTTTTGCGCAGAGCCAAATCGACTTTGAAGTCATAGACGTCGTAAACGATTGGTCGGCGATTCGTCTTCCGAATCAATCATGCTTTGCGACCTCGCGTCCGACGACAAGCAAGCCCGAAGGGGTCAACCGTGATCCGGTCTATTTCTTTGTGACAACGGACCCGGCGCAAGATATATCCGAAGAAATCTCGATCAACATCGGCTATCCGTTCAAAAAGGACTCGGAGGTGGAAATTGATGTTGACGGCTCTGTCTATACCTTCATCACCGAAGACTATTATGCCTGGCCAAAAAATGAGGCCGAGCAACCGGCCATTCTCGACGCCATGCGCGCAGGCCGTCGGATGGTTGTTCGCGGTCTGTCTAGCCGCGGCACGAATACGACGGATACCTATTCGCTTCTGGGTGTGACCAAAGCCTTGCAAATCGTCAAGAATACCTGCGGTTCCTAAACCGATAAGCCGATAGCGCGAACTTGCCTTAAGCGTAGCCGAGGCTCAAGACCCGCCCTGTCCGCCGCCTTTGTCTCCCCTCGTGATCATCTCTGCGCCGGGGAAGTAGCGCTGAACAAGCTCAACGCCCCTCGCCCCATCAGGCTTCGTTTGCCCAGCGTCGCTTTTGGATTCGCTCTTTCTGGTCTTACGTGAATCGGTCTTTTGCGTTTCATCCGCCCTCTTTGCCGTGTGCCCCTGTAGAACGGGGCCAGAGGCGGTTGACGCTGACGGGAGCGGGGCTTGTCGATCCGATGCCGCCAGATCGGAAGATGACCGGGAGGCGCCACCCTTGGTAGCTTGGGTCTCGTCGCGAACTGCTGCATGGTCGTGAGCAGGACTGTCTCGCATTTGTTTGATCAAGTAGGCCGGATCCGGAAGGCTTGCGGCATAGCACAAGCGAATGGCTACCATTTCTGCAGCGACATACGGACGGTTAGCCATCGCAATGTCTTCCTGACCACGGTTCAAGAGCTGCCAAAGGCGTGTCAGGACGCCCGCCTTGAGTCGCTTGGCCAGCGCCGAGGCCAAAGCGATTTCTTCGTCGCTGTGCCGATCAAGCGTCTCGGCTTCGGGCACGACGATCAAGCGCGTGACGAGATGACAAAAGTCCGCAAGTTCAATAAAAAGGTTCGCTGGATCGACCCCTCTGTCATAGAGGCGATCAAGCATCGAAAGCGCCTCGCTTACCCGTCCTTGCGTGAGCATTTCAAAGAGATTTCCAACATCGATGCGCGTGGCGAGCCCAAGCATGTCGCGCACCTCTTCGGCCCTGACCGTTCCACTCGCCAGAGCCATCGCCTGATCCAAGAGCGAAAGTGCATCGCGCATGGACCCTTCGGCGGCGCGCGCGATCACCCGTAAAGCGGCCTCTTCGACCTTGACCTTCTCGGCCTCAGCGATTTTCTTCATGGCCTCGACGAGGGTCACCGATTTGATTCGCATCAGGCTAAAGCGCTGGCACCGCGAAAGAACCGTAGCGGGCACGCGATTGACTTCGGTGGTTGCGAAGATGAATTTTACGTGCTCCGGAGGCTCTTCGAGCGTCTTGAGCAAACCGTTGAACGCCTGCTTTGACAGCATATGGATTTCGTCAATGATGAAAACCTTGTAGCGTGCCGTGACAGGCTTATAGCGGGCAGCATCAATGATTTCCCGAATGTCCTTTATGCCGGTATGCGACGCTGCATCAAGCTCAAGAACGTCGAGATGCTCGCCCGCGATGATGGCGGCGCAATGGCGACCTTCATCGGTCAAATTTATCGTTGGCCCGGCCGAGGCCTCTTCTTGCGCTTTATTCTCAGCTTTGGGTTCGTAGTTTAGCGCCCGGGCCAAAATGCGCGCAGTGGTCGTTTTGCCGATACCGCGCAGACCTGTCAGCATAAAGGCTTGCGCGATTCGCCCGCCCTCAAAGGCACCCTTGAGCGTGCGCACCATGACATCCTGACCGACAAGCTCTTCAAAGCGCGCCGGACGGTACTTGCGCGCCAGCACGCGGTACGGAGGACGTTCCTTCACCATGGGACTCCAAAAAAGCCGACTGCGACCCACAAGTCACCGTTAGGGCTGCTTCCTTCCAGACCTGACCCGGTTGGCGGTAGCCTGCACCCGCAGCCGACCGAAGCCAGTTTGCACTTTCGCCTTACCGAAAACAAGTCCCCCATAGGCTCAGGAAGCGGAAACCGTCGCTACGGCTGCGGCGTCTTTTTCTTTTTCGCGCAACTGCTGTTTCCACAGGGCCGCGTAAGCGCCATCGCGGTTCACCAAATCGGTATGGCGACCGCGCTCGACGATTTTCCCCTTGTCAAGAACCAGAATTTCATCCGCATCGACGATGGTCGACAACCGATGCGCGATCACGACCGTCGTTCGACCCCGTGCCGCCCGATCAAGGGCTTCCTTGATGTCGTTTTCTGTCTGGCTATCGAGCGCTGAGGTCGCTTCATCCAAAATCAGTAGCGGAGGGTTTTTCAGCAAAGTCCGCGCAATGGCAACGCGCTGCTTCTCACCGCCGGAAAGTTTGAGACCACGCTCGCCGACAATCGTATCATAGCCTTGGGGTAGCGCCGCGATAAAATCGTGAATCTGCGCACCCTTGGCCGCTACGATCATCGCTTCGGCATTGGCTTCTGGACGACCGTAAGCGATATTGTATCCAATGGAATCGTTGAACAGAACCGTATCCTGAGGCACAAGCCCAAAACTTGCGCGCAGGCTCTCCTGCGTCACCTCGCTAACGGACTGTCCGTCAATCGTGATCCGCCCCCCACCGACATCGTAAAAGCGCAATAGCAACCGCGATATCGTCGATTTCCCCGCGCCCGTCGCGCCCACAATCGCCATCTTTTGGCCCGCCTTCACGCAAAAGGATACGCCGTTGAGAATCGTGCGGTCCCCGTCGTACCCAAAGACCACATCCTCAAAAACGATCTCGCCGTGTGTGACCTGCAAGGGCTCAGCCCCCTCGTGATCGACGATTTCCTTCTCCTCGTCAAAGAGATCAAACATCCCGTTGAGATCGACAATCGACTGCATGATGACCCGGTACACCGTGCCCAGAAAAAAGAGCGGATTGTAGAGCGAAAGAAAGAGCGTCATGACCATCACAAGCCCACCTAGGCTCATCGCGCCTGAAGAAATCCGCACCACCACGAGAACCAGCGCCGCGCCAAGACCGATATTCAAAATCAGCATCTGACCGACGTTCAAAGCACATAAGCTCGTATTCAGCGCGCGCGCTGCGCTCTGATATCCCGAGAGCGCTTGGGAAAACCTCAGCCGTTCGCGCGCCTCGCCCGTATAGCTCTTGACCATCTCATAGTTGATCAAGCTATCCACGAAGCGGTCGCCCATTTGGTTATCGCTGTCGTTGAGAATCAACCGCACCCGGTTGCGCCGTTTCGTCACCACATAAGTGAACCAGACAAAACTCCCGATGGTCATGGCAAGAATCAGCCCCAGCCACGGCGTGAAGGCAATGGAAAGAATCGCGATAATCAATAGGGTTTCGAGGGCAACCGGAATCAGGAAGAGCGCGTGATCGACGAGTTCATTGACCGCGAGCATCCCGCGGTTCATCGTTTTGGAAATGGAACCGGTTTTGCGGTTGAGGTGAAATTTCAACGACAGATGATGAATATGCGAAAAACACGACACGGCCAAAGCGCGCTCGACCCTCTGGATAATCGGAAAGGCAAGCAGGGGCTGGGTATGAAGCGCAACCGTATCGATAAGGCGAACGAAGACATACCCCCCGATCAAAGCCACGGCGACGAGCAAAACCATGTTTCCGCTCGATAGCGACAAGCCCATATAATCGACCGCTTCCTTGAGTAAAAAGGGCGCACCGGCGGTCAAGCCCTTTTGCACAAGGACGATCAGGACGATCAGCGCAAAGACGAGGCGCTCGCGACCGGGATTATGCATCCAGATCAATCCGCCCAAACGCGCCGAAACGCGCCTGACATCTTCCGGATGACTTTTCATCGCCCCCCCGTGTTCCGTTCCCCTCTAGTCATCGACATCGCCTCTGCCCCCGGCTTTTGCATAGAGCGCGCTCCGCTCGCCGCCTTGCCTCGGATTCACAACGATCATGACCGCGCTTCGCTTTTCAAGCTCCGGCGCGCGCCGGAGCAAAACCCCGAGGGGATGAGTCCATAGAATTTCATCTGGCCAGGTCACCCGGGCCGCCAGCAAAGCCATGGTCTCTTCCCCGTAGAGCTTGCACAAGGTCTCAAGATTAGCCTCAAGGCTATGACCCGCAAGGTGCAAACACAAGACCGCAGATTTGTCCACAGACAAGCCCTCCAGATGCGCGTCTTCCGGCATGGCGCTGCCCGCGCGCCCCGGTCGGGTCAGAACCACGGTCTGCGCAAGCCCTGGCCGTGTCAATTCCATACCCGCCCGCGCCGCTACCGCCGCAAAGGCAGGAACCCCCGGCACGATCTCTATGCCGATGCCAGCTGCGCGCAGGCGATCCATCTGCTCGCCCATCGCGCTGAAGACGGACGGGTCACCCGAATGTAAACGCGCGACCCGGCCACCCTGCCGACAAGTCTGTATCATCAAAGGCACGAAGTCTTCGAGCCGTTTGCCCGCGCTTGAGACCTTTCGGACCTGCGCCGAAGCATGGGCGAGAACCGCCTTGGGTATCAGCGATCCGGCGTAGACCAGAAGATCGGCCCGTGCAATTCGCTCCACCGCGCGTAAGGTCAAAAGGTCCGCCGCACCCGGGCCGGCGCCGATGAACGAGACCCCGATGGGATCGCTATCTGCCGACATCGGCTTTGTTCGCGCCGTTGCGTCGCCACTCATGCGACCCAAAGCCATTGGGTCAGCGGCATGGCTGGCCGCCAACCGAAGGTGTTCCCGAGTTTTGAAGCACGGGTGATCTGGCTGCGCGTCAGCTTGCCACCGTGTTGCATGAAGGCGTCCATCAGCAGGGTTTCAGCCGGTAGGGTCACCGCATGAACAAGAAGCCGCGCGCCGGGCTGCAAGCGCTCAATAACCGCGCGTAATAGCTCTGCATCGAGGCCGCCGCCGATAAAGACAGCCTCCGAGGTCGCAACCGCATCGAGACCTTCATGGTTCGACAGGTTCCGCACCTGCAACCGCAACACCCCCAAAGCGTCCGCGTTTTTTTTTATGCGTTCACAGCGTAACGGGTCGCGCTCAATGGCGAGCGCGCTGTTTTGCCCATCTTGCAACAGCCACTCGATCGCCACTGAACCGGCTCCGGCGCCGAAGTCTACAAGGCGTTCCCCGCGACGGGGCGCAAGCGCAGACAGGGCCAAGGCTCTTGCCTCCCTTCGGGTCAACTGTCCGTCGTGCGCGAAGGTCTCGTCTTCGAGTCCGGGCGTAAGCGGCATCCCCGCGCCGACCCGATCCACCTTGAGCTCAAGACCGAGGCAAATGAGGTCCACATCGGCGAGGGGCGCATGGCCATCGGCAAGCGCGCGCGCCGTGGTGGCAGCCTGCTGTTCTGCGACCCCGTCAAGGTGGGCCAGCAGGTAGACAAGGCTGGGGGCGAATCCTTGCGAACAGAGCAAGCGCGCGACCGCGGCCGGACTTTTGCGATCGGCGGCATAGACGATCAACCGCCGCCCCGATGCCAGATGGGGGATGAGCGAGGCAACGGGCCGACCGCAGACCGAAAGAAGTTCGACCTGCGCGCCGTTCCATCCCAGACGCGCACAAGCGAGCGTCGCAGCCGAAACGTGCGGCACGACATTCATGACCTCGGCGCCGAAACGCTCAAGGCACAGGACACCCAAGCCGTAGGTCAGCGGGTCACCAGAGGCGAGAACAACGAGCGCGCCCTGGCGTCTTTCCTTGTCGATCAAGGCGAGCGATTGCGAAAGGTCGCGCTCAAGCGGAACTTTACGCGCCGGCAAAGAGGCCACGAGCTCCAGATGCCGCCGCGCGCCGATAAGGCAGGTGGCACGCTCCAGAAGGTTCCGCGCAGGTGCCCTCAGGCCGTCAAGACCATCGTCTCCAAGGCCGACAAGAGCGAAAGGCTCACGGGACACACGCGCGCTCCTGACCTTCGGCACGGCACAAGGCGCTGACCTGTTCGACGAGACTTGCGACCGACGTATAGACTGGACCTTTCGGTGGCTTCGGTCGCTCGAGCATCAGAACGGGCACCCGAAGCCTCCGCGCGGCGAGCAGCTTGGCCCGCGCGAAGTCTCCGCCGCTATTTTTGCACACGAGAGCCCCAAAGCCGTAGCGCGCAAACAGCGCCTGCTCCGCCTCGAGCGCAAAAGGGCCACGCGCGACGAGAATTTCGTGGTTTGGATGCGGGAAGGGCGTGACCTCTTCGATCAGACGAATGACCAAACGCAGGTCATGTCTTTTGGCGAAGGGGGCGATTTCTTGTCGGCCCATCGCCAGGAGAACCGGCTTCGAACTTTTGGGCAGAATATCTGCTGCTTCCTGACTTGACGCCACCTGCGTCCACTGGTCGCCCTTCTCGGGCATCCACGGCGGACGCGCCAAAGCAAAAAGCGGCAGGTCGAGGCGCTGGGCGCAAGCATGAGCGTTCGCTTTCATACGCGCGGCAAAGGGATGGGTCGCGTCGATCAGACCATGAACACCATTGTGAAGGCAGTAAGCGATCAGCCCTTCGGTGCCGCCAAACGACCCTACGCGTTCCGCGCCTTTGATCGCGCGTCGGCGCTGCGTCCGTCCGGCAAAAGAAGTCGTCAGCCTTACGCCCTCAAGGGCGCTGACCTCTCTGGCGATTGCAAACGACTCGGCCGACCCACCGATCTGCAAAAAGTGAAACACCCTGAGCCCTTCTCCTGAAAGATCCAAGGTAGCACGTCGCGCGAAGCCAAAACAAGCATCGCCTCGCTTTTTTACTTGACGAAAAGCCGACGCGGGAAGTCGGTCATACAGCTCGCCGCGCCCTTCTTGCCGATCACGACGGTCTCGGACAGAAACATCCTCACGTCATCGTTCCAAAGACTGGGGCAGATATGTAAGGTCATATTCGGCTTGAGTACGGTCTCATCGGTCTTACGCAGGCTGAGAGCTTCTTCGCTCCAGTCGGGCGGAAAGGCCAGACCCACAGGATAACCGATGCGCCGGTCCGAATGGTCAAAGCCGTGCCGCTCAAGCTTGGCGGTGACCACTCGGGCGACCTCGCAGGCCTGCTCGCCTGCCCGCGCGGTCGCGATGGCCGCGTCGAGCGCCCCGGTAAGCGCATCGGCCGCCCGGCCTATGGCCTTCGACGGGTGTCCAAAATAAAACGGGCGCGCAAGGGGAACGTGATAGCGACGGTAACATCCAGCCAATTCAACGAGGGTGATGCCCTCGGAAGCCAAGCGTTCGGTGCCCCAGTTGACGTGCGGGGCGCTCTTCTCGCCCGCGGAGGGCATGAGCGGTTGAATCGCAGCATAGTCGCCGCCAAAATCCTTCGTACCGAACAAAGCCACCCGAGCGACTTCTGCCGCAAGATCGCTCTTGCGCATCCCCGGTGCGATCCGATCGACGACCGCCATTTGCATGAGCTCGGTGATCTCCGCCGCACACCGCATGCAGTCCAGTTCGCCTTGGGATTTGACCAGACGCAAGCGGTTCACGAGCGAGGTTGCGTCATGAAATCGCGCTTCGCTCAGTTTGAACTGCAACACTTCGCAGGCCTTCGATGAAAGGTAGAAACAGTCTTTTTCAACTCCGATCGTTTTCTGCTCCCAGCCGTGCTCGATCATCGTCGCCGCTAGGTGCTCCATTGGATGGTGCTCGCTTGAGGCCACGAAGTGATCGGGGTAACCGAAGACCTGATCGGGTTTGATATGGCTGATTTTCGCCGCATCGCCTGCATCCCACGCGCGCCCCCACCAAATCGGCTGTGCGTTGAGCGCGATGACAAGCGCCTGATGAACTGAAAAAGACCAGGCCGTATATCCGCAAAGGTAAGCGATATTGGCAGGGTCCGATACGATGAGGACGTCGATGGAACGCGCCTCCATTGACTTTTTCAGACGCTTCACACGCGCTTCATAGTCGTCGCTGGAAAAAGAGGGCGGGGTTTTCAGCATGAACACGTTTTCCGTTGGCTCGGGCCGATCATAAGCAAGAAGGGCAAATAGTCGGTTAAAATGGTTTCCCTGTCGGCGATCTGGGTTCGTCGTCACCAAAACCAGGGCTCACTTGGCGGATCCGTGATCGCTTCCACGGCATCGGAGGCATAGCCGGGCAGCGACTTTGAAAAGTTACGTCGAAGCCGTTGCACGTGACTAGGCTCTGGCTTAAGGTGGAACCGCTATTTCTGTAATCGGTGCCATGTCCTCGTCAAATCCAATCGTATGCCTCAATGGTGATTATCTGAACGCTGGTGACGCGCAGATCTCGATTTTTAATCGGGCCTTTCTTATGGCAGATGCCGTCTATGAAGTCGTGACAGTGATCGATGGTGGTCTCGTCGATTTTGACGGCCATATGCAACGGCTTATGCGATCACTGCATGCAATCGACATCCGGTCGCCTCTCGATCGGAACGGCTGGCTTTCTCTCCTGCGCGAACTCGTCGCGCGCAACGGTATTGATCTGGGAAGCCTCTACCTTCAAGTGACCCGCGCAAACACGCCCTTCGCGCGCGATTTTCTGCATCCGGACCCAAACCTTACCGCCCACTATATCGCCTTTCCGCAAAAAAAACCCGATCATCTCGACCCGCCAGAGGCCCGAGAGGGGATCAAGGTCATCACGATTGAAGACCAGCGATGGAAGCGTAGCGATCTCAAAACCGTTCAACTTCTGACAGCTTCGCTCGCCAAAACCAAGGCCTGCGCAGAAGGCGCTGACGATGCTTGGTTCGTCCGAGATGGTTGGCTGCGCGAAGGCTCATCGAACAACCTGTTCCTTGTCAAGGGCAAGACCATCATCACGCCCCGTCTGACACGGCGCATTCTTTCAGGCATTACCCGCGCCGCCGTCATGCGCTACGCCGAGGCGGCGGGCTATGCAATCGAAGAGCGCGATCTGGCCCTTTGCGAAACCAAGGACGCCGATGAAGCGTTCATCACCTCGGCAACCATCTTCGTTTTGCCCGTCGTCAGCGTCGATGGCAACCCTGTGGGGACGGGTCGAGTTGGCAAGGTGAGCGTCGCGGTACGCGAACTCTATCTAAACGCATGTCGAGAGCGACTCACTTAGGCTTCTTGCGCGACCTTGCCCGGGTCGCTAAGGTCGGTGTATCGAGATGAACCGAACCTTGGTGACACTTATGAATTACTTCGCGCCGTCAACGCTGAACGAAGCCATCGCCATCAAAGCCAAAGGTATTCCTAACACCTTCGTCATGGCCGGCGGCACCGACCTGATCGTGCAAATGCACGGTCATATCCGTAAACCCGATGTCATTATTGATCTGAAACGAATCGACAGCCTCACCGTCATTGCGCAGGACAAGAACGGATTTCGTATCGGCTCGGCGGTCCCCGCAGCCCAACTCGCCCAGAACAGGCAACTCGCTGCCGCCTGGCCAGGCGTCGTAGAAGCGGCTCGCCTGATCGGATCCGACCAAATTCAAAACCGATGCTCCATCGGTGGGAACCTCTGTAACGCCTCCCCAGCCGCCGATTCCGTACCGCCCCTCCTCACCGCAGGCGCGAAAGCACATATCGTTAGCCAAAGCGCAACGCGCGAGTGCGCCGTCAAAGATCTGCTCAAAGGACCAGGCGAAACCCATCTGAAAGACGATGAAATTCTTGCTTCGATCTGGCTTCCTCCTCAGCCCCCCCGCGCCGCCGACGCCTATTTGCGCTTCATACCGCGAACCGAAATGGATATTGCCGTCTGTTCAGCCTCTGTCGCCTTGAGCCTTGACGAGAAGGGCCATATTACCGCCGCCCGTGCCGCACTCGGTGCCGTTGCGCCAACCGCGATCCTTCTGGAAGAAGCCGATGACATCCTTTGCGGCGGCCCCCTCGACGAAGACAAACTTCAAACCCTGGAAAAGGCCGCACAACATGCCGCCAGACCCATTGACGATAAACGCGGAACCGCCGACTTTCGGCGCACCGTTGTCGGGGTCATGACCAAGCGCGCGGCGCAAAAGGCTTGGGAACGCGCGTCAGCGCGAGTGTGATGGTCGCGGTTCGGGTCTGGGGCTCCTTGCGCGAAGCCACCGGAGGGCGCGATCTTGTCTATGTCGAAGGCGAAACCTTCAAGGCCGTGCTTGACGCCCTCGTCAAAGCCCATCCTGCGCTTCAACCCGTCTTCGACAAAGGGGTCTCAATGGCCATCGACGGGTTGATCGTCAACGACACCTGGGCCACCCCCATTCGACCCGACAGTGAAGTCACCCTAATGCCCTATATGAAGGGGGGATGAAATGCAGCGGCATCTCGTCACCCAAAGCGATCTTGTCACCCGAAACCATCATCGCGCGGAATGATCCGATGCGGGACCGGGGGTATCCGGTCATAGGCCGATTTCGCCCGTCCTTGCCAGAGGGGCGAAAAGAACTGGCGCGCTCAGCGCGAAACGCGCCCAAAGCTCAGCGCGAAACGCGCCCTAACTCAGCGCGAAACGCGCCCTAACTCAGCGCGAAACGCGCCCAAAGTTCAGCGCGAAACGCGCCCTAACTCAGCGCGAAACGCGCCCTAACTCAGCGCAAAACGCGCCCTAACTCAGCGCGAAACGCGCCCTAACTCAGCGCGAAACGCGCCCTAAACTCAGCGCGAAACGCGCCCTAAACTCAGCGCGAAACGCGCCCTAACTCAGCGCGAAACGCGCCCTAACTCAGCGC